>Ga0302324_100004789_pt1 | contig 29849 bp, 22 predicted proteins | sample Palsa_T0_1_FD_201949 | JGI IMG/M metagenome (GOLD analysis project Ga0302324, IMG submission 201949) | Peat permafrost microbial communities from Stordalen Mire near Abisko, Sweden - Palsa_T0_1 | ecosystem: Environmental > Terrestrial > Soil > Palsa > Peat permafrost | place: Sweden: Abisko...
CCGGCTTCGCGCGTGTAGAAGCGGATCATGTCCTGGATGGCCGTGTCGGCCACGACGAGCTCGTCGGGCTTCAAGCCGTTCTGCTTGACCTGCTTCGGCAACAGATAGCGGCGCGCGATATTGCTCTTCTCATCCTCGGTATATCCGGGGATGCGGATGACCTCCATGCGGTCGAGGAGCGGGGCCGGAATATTCAGGCTGTTCGCCGTGCACACGAACATCACCTCGGAGAGGTCGAAGTCCACCTCGAGGTAGTGATCGTTGAAGGAGCTGTTCTGCTCGGGATCGAGGACTTCGAGCAGCGCCGAGGACGGATCGCCGCGAAAGTCCGTCGACATCTTGTCGACCTCATCGAGCAGGAACAACGGATTCCTCACGCCGCACTTGGCGAGGTTCTGGATGATCTTGCCCGGCATCGAGCCGATGTAGGTGCGCCGGTGGCCGCGGATCTCCGCCTCGTCACGCACGCCGCCCAAGGACATGCGCACGAACTTGCGGTTGGTCGAGCGGGCGACGCTCTGCCCGAGCGAGGTCTTGCCGACGCCCGGCGGCCCCACCAGGCACAGGATCGGGCCGCGCAGGTTCTTCACCCGCTGCTGCACGGCGAGATATTCGACGATGCGCTCCTTGACCTTCTCGAGGCCGAAGTGGTCGGCTTCGAGCACCTTCTCGGCCGCGGCGATGTCGAGGTGCACCTTGCTGCGCTTCTTCCACGGGGCCTTCACCAGCCAATCGATGAAGTTGCGCACCACGGTCGCTTCCGCGGACATCGGCGACATGAGCTTGAGCTTGGCGAGCTCCGAGTTGGCCTTCTCGCGCGCCTCTTTCGGCATGCCGGCCGCCTTGATGCGCTTCTCGAGCTCGCCGATCTCGTTCGGCGCCTCGTCGAGCTCGCCGAGCTCCTTCTGAATGGCCTTCATCTGCTCGTTCAGGTAGTACTCGCGCTGGCTCTTCTCCATTTGCTGCTTGACGCGGCCGCGAATGCGCTTCTCGATCTGCAGGACGTCCATCTCGCCCTCGATCACCGCGAGCATGTGCTCGAGGCGCTTGCGCACGTCCGGAATCTCGAGAACCTTTTGCTTCTCGGAGAGCTTCAGGGACATGTGCGCCGCAACCGTATCCGCCAACCGGCCGGCCTGCTCGATTCCCGCGAGCGAGGTGAGGATCTCGGGGGGCACCTTCTTGTTGAGCTTCACGTACTGCTCGAACTGAGTGATCATCGAGCGCGTGAGCACGTCCATCTCGCGCTCCTCGTAGCGCTCGACATCCGGCATCGGCGTCACTTCCGCGGAGAAGAACTCGCCTTCCGAGAGCTTCTCGATGCTGGCGCGATCGACGCCCTCGACCAGCACCTTCACGGTCCCGTCCGGGAGTTTCAGAAGCTGCAGGATGGTCGCGACGGTGCCGACGCGATACAGATCATCGCCCTTCGGATCGTCCACGTCCGCCTGTTTCTGGGCGACCAGCAGGATGCGCTTGTCCGCCTTCATGGCGAGATCGAGCGCGACGATGGATTTCTCCCGGCCGACGAACAGCGGGATCACCATGTGCGGATACACCACCACGTCGCGCAGCGGCAGCACGGGCATGCCCCCGTGGATGGGTGCGGGGGCGGGGGAATCGATTACGGGTTCATCGCTCACGGGGCAGGCCTTCTCGTTGGTGGCACGTACGGAAATGTAGAAGGTACATGCGGCCGCCGCCCATGAGTTTCAAGCCGGATTTTCTTGTGCGGAGGGCTCCTGATCCGCTCAAAGATGATCCGAGCCCGTGGGGCGCCGCTGTTCTTCCACCGGAGCCACCAACCGAGTCTCCTCGGTTCGATGGACTATGTAAGGTTTGTTCTGGCCCTCGATCACCTGCTCATCGACCACGACCTTCTGCACGTTGCGTAAAGAGGGCAGGTCATACATGGTGTCGAGCAATACGTTCTCGAGGATCGTGCGCAGGCCGCGCGCGCCGGTCTTGCGCTGCATTGCCTTGCGGGCGACGGAGCGCAGTGCATCCTCGCGGAAATCCAGTTCCACCCCTTCCATGTCGAACAACTTGCGATACTGCTTGGTCAGCGCGTTCTTCGGCTGCAGCAGAATCGAAATGAGCGCATCCTCGTCGAGTTCCTCGAGTGTCGCCACCACCGGCAGCCGACCGACGAACTCGGGGATCAGGCCGTACTTGATCAGATCCTCGGGCTCGGTGTCGTGAAAGACATCGTTGCCGTGCGGCCGCGCGTTTTGCTCGCGCACCTCGGCGACGAAGCCGATGCCGCTCTTGTGGGTGCGGTTCATGATGATCTTTTCCAGACCGGCGAACGCGCCCCCGCATATGAACAGGATGTTGGTGGTGTCGACCTGCAAAAACTCCTGCTGCGGATGCTTGCGGCCACCCTGCGGAGGTACCGAGGCGATCGTGCCTTCGATGAGTTTCAGGAGCGCCTGCTGGACGCCCTCGCCCGACACGTCGCGCGTGATCGAGGGGTTGTCGGACTTGCGCGAGATCTTGTCGATCTCGTCGATGTAGACGATGCCGGTCTGCGCCTTCTCGACGTCGTAGTCGCACTTCTGCAAGAGCTTCTGGATTATGTTCTCGACGTCCTCGCCGACATAGCCCGCCTCGGTCAACGTGGTGGCATCGGCGATGGTGAAGGGCACGTTCAAGAGCCGCGCCAGGGTCTCGGCGAGCAGCGTCTTGCCGGAGCCGGTCGGGCCGATCAACAGGATGTTGCTCTTCGCGAGCTCGACCTCGTCGCGCGACCGCACGCCCTCGGAGCCGCGGGTTTGCAGACGCTTGTAGTGGTTGTACACGGCGACCGAGAGGACGCGCTTCGCACGCTCCTGTCCGATCACGTACTCATCGAGAACTTTCTTGATTTCCTGGGGCTTGGGGAGCTTGTCCCGGGTCCGCTCGGCACGCTCCTCGAGCTCCTCGCGAATGATATCGTTGCAGAGCTCGACGCACTCGTCGCAGACGAAAACCGACGGCCCGGCGATTAACTTCCGAACTTCGTGTTGGCTCTTCCCACAGAACGAGCAATACAACAATTTGCCGTCATCATGCTTGCCGCGCGAATCTTCGCTCATGCTGCCCTCAAATTTACCGTGCCCCGCTTGAAGAGCGAGGCGCGGCCACGACACTGACTATATAGCACCCGACGGACTCTCCGCAAAGAAAGCCACGCGCAGGCTGTGACCGGGGTCCCCCGGCAGGGCCGGGAGACGGCCGTTAGGGCCGAATTGCGCCCCATTTGCGACAATTAGGAGGACTTTATAGGCAATTCGCCGCGTTTTTCCAGCATGGAATCCACTATTCCATAAGCTCGGGCCTGCTCGGCGCTCATGAAATTGTCACGGTCGCTGTCCTGCTTGACGCGCTCGATGGTCTGGCCGGTGTGCTTGGCCAAAAGCCGATTCAGGCGATCCTTGGTTTCCATCACCTCGCGGGCGTGAATGTCGATATCCGAGGCCTGTCCCTGAAAGCCGGCCGACGGCTGGTGGATCATGATCTTCGAATTGGGCAGCGAGTATCGCTTGCCCGCCGCTCCACCCGCGAGCAGCACCGCGCCCATCGAGGCCGCGAGCCCCACGCATATCGTGCTCACGTCGGGCTTGATGAACTGCATGGTGTCGTAGACGGCGAGGCCCGCGCTCACCGACCCGCCCGGCGAGTTGATGTACAGCGCGATGTCCTTTTCGGGATTCTCCGATTCGAGAAAGAGCAGCTGCGCGACGATCAGGTTCGCCATGTAGTCCTCGACGGTACCGACCACGAAGATCACACGCTCCTTCAGAAGCCGCGAGTAGATGTCATAAGCGCGCTCTCCGCGGGCGGTCTGTTCGACCACCATCGGTACCAGATTCAATGCTCGAGTTGTCATTGCGTAAAGCCTTTCGGACGAATGCCGGTGAATGTTAAGCGTTGGGACGGTAAGCCGGGAATTCAAGTGCCTGTGCCTCACCCCTCGAAGTTCATCAGCTCCTTGAACGTATGCCGCGTCTCGTGCACCTGTGCGTGCGCGAGAATGAAGTCGGTGACCTGATCCTCGAGCGCGAGGCTCTCGACCTGGCGCATCGCGTCCGCGTTTTGCAGGTAAGCGCGCTTCAGCGCCGCGGGATCGCCATAAGAGCCCACCATCTCCTCGAGCCGCGCGTTCGAGCGCGCCGGATCGAGGACGATTTTCTCCCGGCGCATGATCTCGTTGATCAAGAGTCCGAGGGCGACGCGGCGACGCGCGGGCTCCATGAAGGGCTCGCGCGGCGGGGCCTGGGAGACGTCCTTGGCGCCGGCGCGCCGCATGGCCTCGACCTGCATATCCCGGATCTGCGACTCGAGCAACGCGTTCGGCACGTCGACGGGATTCGCCTGGTAGAGCTTGTCCATCACCGCCGCCTTGTTGCGGTTGCGCAAGCTCTGATCGAGCTCGCGTTGCATATTCGCGCGCACATCCTGCCTGAGCCTCGCCACGCCGCCCTCGGTGACGCCGAACCCGGTGCAGAACTCGTCGTCGAGCGCCGGAAGCGCGGGCTCCTCGACGGATTTCACGTCGACCTTGAACACCGCATGCTTGCCGGCGAGCTCCGTCGCCCGGTAGTCGGCGGGGAAATCGACGCCGATTTCCCGGCTCTCCCCGGCCGAGGCGCCTGACAGCCCTTGCTCGAGTTGCGCGAGCATGCGTCCCTCGCCGATCACGATGGCAACGCCCTCCCCCTTGCCGCCGCCGAAGGCATTGCCGTCGATCGAGCCGGCGAAATCCACCGTAACCTTGTCGCCCTCGGCCGCGGGCCGAGAGACCGGTGTGTACTTCATCTGCTGCTTGCGCAGGCGCTCGATCATCGCGTCGACATCCTCGTCGGTGACCTCGGCGGTCACTCGCTCGATGGAAAGCGCCCCGATCGGCTGCAGCGACACTTCGGGGAAGACTTCGAAGGTTGCGACATAAGTCAGGTCCTGGCCCTCGGCGACCTGTGTGGGCTCGATCCGCGGGCTGCCGGCGGGCGAGAGCTGATTCTGCGTGACCGCCTCGGCAAACGAGGACTGCATGAGCTCGCCGATCACTTCGCGATGCACTTGCTGACCGAATTGCTGGCGAATGACGGTGATCGGCGCCTTTCCGGGCCTGAACCCTTTCAATCGCGCGGTGCGGCTCAATTCCTTGAGACGCGTCGCGATCTGTTTGTTCACTTGCTCTGCGGGCACCTGCACCTGCATGCGGCGCTCCAGCTTGCCGGTGTTTTCAACGGAAATCTGCATGTGGATCCTTTAAGCCGTTCATTTTTCCGCTCGTGGGTGGTGCGAAAGGCGAGACTCGAACTCGCACGGGTTTCCCCACCAGGTTCTAAGCCTGGCGCGTCTACCAATTCCGCCACATTCGCATCGGAACAGCCATTTATTATAGCGCAGGCCCGGGCGGTCAGCGGGGCCGGCTTTGGCGCACCAGGAGCCGCGCCACCTCGCGCAGCGCCGGCAGACCGTTCTCGAGCATGAAGTAAAGCGGACTGTCTCCTTCAAAGGGCGCCTCTTTCCGAGGCGCATGCACCCAGGCCCACGCGCCGTCCTTGTCGTGCATGGAGGCGCTCAGCGAGCGATGGATATTCGCCACCAAGGCCGCGCGTTCTTGCTGCACGGCAGAGAGGCGCGGCGCCTGCCCGAGACGATAGCGCGCGAGCACCTGCGGCGAAGGAATCTTGAGGAGCCGACACTGCTGCAGCGGGGAGAGCTCCCACGCATCGGCAATTGCGAAAAATCGCTTCAACGCACTCGGCGTCGTGTGCCGCGCGGTGGGCCGCCCGGCGGGCTGCAGCACCAATCGCGGTCCGCTCCGAGATTTGCTCGACAAGGCCGCACCCATAACCTCAAGCATACTCCTAGTGTGCGGGCTATCATTGAGCAATGGCGCTCAAGTTCTCCGAACGGCTCGACCGTGCGCACGCGGCAGCCGACAGCCTGGTCTGCGTGGGCCTCGATCCGGACCTCGCTCACCTTCCCGACGACTTGCGCAGCGACGATGAGCCGCTGTTCGCCTTCAATCGCCGCATCGTCGATGCGACCTGCGACCTGTGCGCCGCCTACAAACCCCAGATCGCCTTCTACAGCGCGCTGGGCAAGGAGGCCGAGCTCGCCGCCAGCATCCGCTACATCCGCGAGCGCGCTCCCGCGGCGCTGATCATCCTGGACGCCAAGCGCGGCGACATCGGCAATACCGCCGAGGCGTACGCCCGCGAGGCGTTCGAGCGTTACGATGCCGACGCGGTCACGGTCAATCCCTACATGGGCGAGGATGCCGTGCTGCCGTTTCTTGCGCGGCCCGAGCGCGGCGCCGTTCTCCTGTGCCGCACGTCGAATCCCGGGGGACACGACTTTCAGGATCTCGTAATCGACGGGCTGCCGTTGTACAGGAGGGTCGCGCAGCGCGCGGCGACTCGCTGGAACCGGCACGGCAATCTGATGCTGGTGGTCGGTGCCACGCGTCCGCAGGAGATGGCCGAGTTGCGGCGCGCGCACCCCGAGCTTTCTTTCCTCGTGCCCGGAATCGGCGCGCAGGGAGGCGACCTCGACGGCATCTTGTCGGCGGGACTCGACGCCGGCGGCAAGGGACTTCTGATCAGCTCCTCGCGCGCACTCATCTACGCGGGAGGCGGCACGAGCGCGGCGATACGCGAGGCGGCGCAGGAGCTGCACGGCGCGATCAACTCAAAGCGCCTGAGCGCGGCGGGCGCGCTGATCTAGACGGCGGGCGGCGAGCTCAACGCGCGCAGACGCGCGGTCACGTTCTTCAGCGACGAGCGGCCGAAGGAAATCCGGTCCTTGCCGGCGTGCTTGGCTTCGCGCAAGGCCGCATCCGCCCTGCCGTACACCGATTTCCAATCGGGATCGTCGGCGATGCTGAGCGCCAGGCCGAAGCTCCCCGTGAAGCGCAACAGCCCTTTGGGCGTCGCCAGCGGCGCCTTGCCGATCTGGCCATGGATGCGCTCTGCCACATCGTGCAAGGTCTGCTCGTTGATGTCGCCGAAGCACAGCACCGCGAACTCATCGCCGCCCAGGCGGGCGGCCATGTCGGAGGAGTTGCGCAGCTGCGTGCTCAGGATGTTGCCCAGCGTGCGCAGCACGTCGTCGCCCACATCGTGGCCATACTCCTCGTTGACCTGCTTGAAATTGTCCACGTCGAGCAATATGAGCCCGTATGGCTTGCGCGACTGGCGCAGCGCGTTCGCGGCTTGCTCGCCTCGGCGGCTGAACGTGCGCCGGTTCGGCAGCACGGTCAACGCATCGGTGGCGCTCTCCTGGGCGAGTCTCGCGTTCGCCGCTTGCAGCGCGGCTTGCGCCTCGCGCTGTTGATCCTGCGCATCGCGGAGCGCCTCTTGCGTATCGAGCAGCGTCTGCTGCAAGCCGCGCAGGTCCGCTTGCGCATTGCGTAGCGCATCCTCGGCGGCGCGCGCCGTCTGCTGCGCATCGTTCAGCGCCTTGTCGCGCTCCTTGAGCGCCGTCTGGGACTCGCTGAGCGAATCGTCGCGCTCCTTCATCGAGGCTTGCGTCTCGCTCAAGGTTTTCTCGCGCGCCTCGAGCGCCGACCGCGCCTCGCTTAAGGAGTTCTCGCGTTCCTTGAGCGCCGCTTGCGCATCGCTCAGTGCTTTCTCGCGCTCCTTGAGTGCCGCCTGCGCCTCACTCAGCGATTTCTGGCGCGCCTCGAGCGCCGGCCGGCCCTCGCTCACGGCTTTCTCGCGCTCCTTGAGCGCCGCCTGCGCCTCACTCAGCGACTTCTCGCGCGCCTCGAGCGCCGCCCGTGCCTCGCTCGACGACTTCTCGCGCGCCTCGAGCGACGAGCGCGCCTCGCCCAGCGACTTCTCGCGCGCTTCGAGCGCCGCCTGTGCGTCGCCCAGCGATTTCTCGCGCGCCTCGATCTGCTTTTGCGCGGCGCGCAGCGCCTCCTCGGCCTCGCCGGTTTCTCGCGATGTCTCGTTTGGGCGTTCGGGCGCCGCGTGTGTGCCGGAGATATCCTCGATCGCGACGATGTTGTAGTCCGGCTGGCGGGACGGCGCGCGCTTGATGGCGACCGAGAGCGCCACTCGGACGTAGCGCTTGTCCTTGGCGAGCAGGCGCTGTTCCAACCGGTAGCTTTCGATCTCGCCGGCCAGGGTGCGCTTGAACTCGCGGATGTTTTGCTGCAGGTCCTCGGGATGAGTGATGCTCGGAATCGACAGCTCGCGCAGCTCCGCGGGACTGTAGCCGAGCAGCGCGCAAGCGCGTTGATTCATGCGCAGGATCAAACCGTGGAGCGAGGTATGCACGATGCCGACGGGAGCCTGTTCGAATGTGTCGCGGAACAGCTTTTCCCGCTCCATTGCGTACTGCAAGACGCCGTCGGACTTCGCGGCGAGCTCTTTCGCGGAGAGAAGATCCTCCGCGATTTTCGCAAACTCGCTGAGGACGACCTGCTCGACCTCGCCGAACACGCGCACCTCCGTATCCATGGCGCACAGCGTTCCCATCGGCTGGCGGTCGCGCGTGAACAGCGGAATCCCGAGATAGGAGCGTATGTGCTGGGGGCCGGTCACCAGTGGGTCATTGGCAAAGCGCGCATCGGCGGCGGCATCGCTCACGCTGAGCGGCTCGCGCGCCCATACCACCTGATCGCAAAAGGAGCCCCGCCGCGGCGTCTCGCGCACCGCGAGACCGATGCGCGACTTGAACCAGACGCGGTCCCGATCGATCAGCGACACGCACAGGATGGGGACCTGAAGCGCGGCCTGAGCGAGACGGGTGACGCCGTCGAAGGCCGCCGAGGGTGGCGTATCCAGAAGTCCGAGCCGATGCAGGGCAATCAAGCGCTCCGCCTCGTCCACGGGCACGCTTCCATCTTGCAATGCAGCATCGGCCGTCGTCTCGAGCGCAGCTCTCATGCACGCGAGGTTAAGGATCTGAGACCGTTAGGTTAAGTACGCTCATCACGAATTTGAAAACAGGACGCGCGGAACCCTCCCTCGGGCGGGCGGGAAGGGCCGCCAGAGCGGCCCTTCGCTGGGGAGTGCCCCTCAAGTCCTGTCGTTTGCCACGGAAAGCATGGCGTGCATCAGCACGTTGGCCCCCGTCTCCAGATCGGCGGGCGAGGCGCTCTCCGCCTCGTTGTGAGAGAGGCCGCCGGCGCACGGCACGAAGATCATCGAGGTGGGGGCCACGGTGGCCACGTTGACCGAATCGTGTCCGGCGCCGCTCACCATCTCGATCGCCTCGCACTCGAGGCTCGATGCGGCCTCCCGCACGGCCGCCACGCACTTCGCATCGAACGTGACGCCTTGCGCCTGCCACACGCAGCGAATGTGGCCGGGCAGGCCCTGACGCTCGAGAGCCGCCTCTACCACGCCCTCGACCTCCTCGCGTAACGACCGGTAATGAGCGGCGTCGGGATGACGCAGATCGAGGAAAAAGCGCAAGTAACCCGGCACGGTGTTGGGCGAGCTCGGCCGAGTCTCGATCATGGCCACCGTCAAGCGAGCGTCCGGGCGGCGTTTCGCGGCGGCGGCGTAACAGGCGGGCAACACATCGGCGAGCACCCGTACCGGGTCGCGCCGCATGTCCATGGGCGTCGGCCCGGCGTGCGCTTCCTGGCCGGTGACGACGACCTCGTGACGACTCATGTGCTGCACCCCGGTCACGACGCCGATGCGCTTCGCGCGCTGCTCGAGCACCGGGCCTTGCTCGATGTGCACCTCGAACGCTGCCTTCACCGGCCCGCGTACGAGCGGCGCGGACAGATCGACCCCCGCTCCCTCGAGCTCCTCACGGACGCTCCGACCTTCGCGATCCTTGAGCGCATGCGCATCGGCAAGCGACATGCGCCCCGACCACACGGCCGAACCCATCATCGCTGCCGGGAAGCGGCATCCTTCCTCGTTGCACCACACGGCGATCTCGAGCGGATGCCGGGTCTCGATGGCTCGGTCGTTGAGCGATTCGATCACCTCGAGCCCGGCGAGCACGCCATACACGCCGTCGAACTTGCCGCCCGTCGGCTGGGTATCGAGATGGCTCCCGGTCATGACCGTCGCGAGAGTTTCATCCTGACCTGTGCGGCGCGCGAACAGGTTGCCGATGGCATCGACGCGCACCGTGCAGCCGGCCGCGGTGGCCCAGCGAGCGAACAGCTCGCGACCCTGAAAGTCTGCGTGCGTCAGCGCTTGACGGTTGCAACCGCCCTGCTCGGTCGCGCCGATCTCGGCCATGGCCATGAGCCGCGACCAGAGTCGCGCGCCGCTCACGCGCGGCGTGTCAGTCGATAGATGCGGCATGTGAAGTCCTCGCTCCTATTATGCGTGCGGCACCGCGCAATGCACCAGCGTGCGAGTGTTGCGCAGGCGCGCTCCCACGACTGCACGCGCGCCTCGATGTACGTGCGCGCTGGTACCATGGCTCTGGATCGACGGCGCGAGGATAACTGGGTTCCGTGACAGGCAGCGTGAGTGCAGGACTCGAGAGCGGCAGGCAGGTCTGCGCGATCCTGGTCTCCTATCACCCGGATGCCGAGTTGCCGCGCCGAGCAACCCGCATCCTCGAGCAGGCGGGCGCTCTGGTGATCGTGGACAACGGCTCCGGCGATGAGGCGCGCGCGATGCTCGAACGCCTTGCCGCCGATCCGCGGGTCTCGCTCGTGCTGAACCCCGCCAACCTAGGGATAGCGAGCGCCCTCAACCTCGGCGTGGAGCGAGCCCGCGCATCGGGATTCGCATGGGTGCTGCTCCTCGATCAGGACAGCGGCCTGCACGACGGCATGCTCAGCTCGCTCATCGAGGTGCGCGCGGCCTATCCGGAGCCTTACCGGGTGGCGGTAATCGGCGCGGGATTCGGCGAGGAGACGCGGCCCGGGCCCTCGCAGGCGTGGGTGGAAGTCGAATCGGTGGTGACTTCCGGCTCGTTGATCCCGCTCGCCGTGCACACGGCCGTGGGTCCGTTCCGCGATGAGTTCTTCATCGACTACGTCGACAGCGAATACTGCTTCCGCGCGCGCGCGAAGGGCTACCGGGTGATCAGAACCTCAAAGCCCCTGATGTCGCATACGATCGGCGCACCCACCCGGCACGCCGTGCTCGGCGTGAGCAAATGGACCACGAATCACTCCCCCGATCGGCGCTACTACATCGCGCGCAACGACACCGTGATGCTGCGCGAGTACGGCGGCTACCGATTCGGCTCCTGGGCGCTGAAGAGCCTCGGGCGCCGCCTGCGCACTTGCAAGCGCATCGTGCTCTACGAGCGCTCGAAGGCGCGCAAGATCGCCGCCGTTTCAGCCGGCTGGTGGGACGGCGTGTGCGGGCGCATGGGGCCGCGGAAAGGCGCCGCGGAACCCTGACCTCCGCTCAGGCGCGAATTCCCCAGCAGAAGGGATCCGCGGGATCGAGATGCAGGGATCCCTCCCCCGTCACGTGCGCGCGGCCGCGGATGGTCGGGACGATTTCGCCCTTGGCGCGATCGCTCCACCGATAGCGACCCTCGAACGTGCTGCCGATGATGCTCTCCTGCACCCACGGCTTGTCCTCCTCGAGGCTCCCGTCGGCCGCGAGACAGGCGAGCTTGGCGCTCAAGCCCGTGCCGCACGGTGAGCGGTCGTAGGCATCGCCCGGGCAGAGAACGAAGTTGCGGCTCTGGGCCGCGGGCGCGCGCGGGGGCCCGAAAAGCTCCACGTGGTCGACTTCGCCGTATCCGGCCGCGTTGACGGCGCTGCGCACGCGCCGGGTGAAATCGGTCAGGCCTTCGAGATTGTCGAGATCCATGCGCTGCTCGTGGCGCGTCACGAGATAGAACCAGTTTCCGCCCCAGGCAATATCCCCGGTGACGCAGGACCCATCCGGCGCGTGCACTCGGACCCCGCGGGCGGCGCGACGGCTCGCCACGTTCTCGACACTCACCTCGCCGTCCTCGTGCAGACGGGCCTCCACCGGACCCACCGGCGTATCGATGCGGATGGAACCGGGCGCGAGCCGCCCGGCGAACTTGAGCGATTCGACCAGCCCGATGGTGCCGTGTCCGCACATCCCCAAAAAGCCCGCGTTGTTGAAGAAGATCACGCCGAGGTCGCAGTCGGCGCGGTGCGGACTCACGAGCAGCGCCCCGACCAGCGGATCCGAGCCGCGGGGCTCGTTCACGATGGCCGATCGATACGCATCGAACTGCCCGCGGAAGCGCTCGCGGCGCTCCGCGAGCGGGCCCTCGCCGAGCGCGGGGCCGCCTTCGAGCACGACGCGCGTGGGCTCGCCGCCGGTGTGCGAATCGATCACGCGAACGGCGGGACTCATGCCCGTGCGCTTCCCCGGATCGGGCAGGTATCGCGGGCACGCTGCACGCGGCCGATCACCTCGGCGCGGCGCTCGCCCGCGAGCGGCAGACGCGGCAGCCGCACGCGCTCGCTGCCGCGGCCCATGAGCTCCTCGGCCAGCTTGATCGCCTGCACCAGATCGGGATCCGAATCGAGGTGCAATAGCGGCATGAACCAGCGGTAGATCTCTCGCGCTCGCGGCAGATCGCCGCGTGTGACGGCCGCGAAGAGCTCGAGCGACTCCGCCGGAAAGGCATTCGAGAGGCCCGACACCCAGCCCCGGGCGCCGAGCGCCAAGGCCTCGAACACCACATCGTCGAGACCCGCGAACAGGACATAGCGCTCGCCGAAGGCATTGATGATGTCGGTGTAGCGGCGCGTATCGGGCGCCGATTCCTTCAGAGCGACGATGCTGTCGACGGTCGCGAGCCGCTCGAGGGTGTCGAGGTCGATGTTCACCCGGTAGGAGGGCGGGTTGTTGTAGAGCATGATGGGAAGCGCGGAGGCGCCCGCCACCGCGCGGAAATGATGCTCGAGCTCGGCCGGCGTCGGCACATAGACCATCGCCGGCAGCACCATGAGCCCGGAGGCCCCGATCCGCTCGGCGTCGCGTGCGAAGCTCACCGCGGCCGCCGTCGTGAGCTCGCTGACGCCGGCGATGACCGGCACCTTGCCCTCGCTCACCTCGACGGCTGCCTCGAGCGCCTTGCGCTTCTCCGCGGCGCTCAAGGAGTTGCCCTCCCCCACCGTGCCCATCAGCACGAGCCCATGAACGCCGTCCCGAATCAGCGTCGCCTGCACGCGGCGTGTGGCGGCGAGGTCAAGATCGAGCGCGGCGTCGAACTGCGTCGTGGCCGCGGGGAATACGCCCGCCCAGCTGCATGCGCTCTTCATGGAGCATCTCCGGTTGCTTGCAAGATCGCAGATCGTATAGGGTTCGGCGCCAGGTTTCGACGCGCTCGACCATTGGGAAGCATCGCATGCACGAATCGCATTGCCGGGCGCGAGCCGCGGCTCACGCACTTCTCGGCTCATGCCTCCTCGTCTTGAGCGCCTGCGCCGACAAGACCCCAAGCGCCGACTCGCGGCTCAAGGCCATCTATACGGCCGAGTGGAAGTGGCGCGAGGACCAATTCCCGGACGACGAAGATGCGCAAAAGCCGATTCAGGATCACCTGCCGAAGGTGGATCCGGTCACCCAAAGCATGCGCCTCGCTAAGTGGCAGGATACCCTCGCGCAGCTCGACGCCATTCCGCGCGCCGAGCTCTCGCCGGCGGAGCAGCTGAATTACGCGGTGTATCGGCCGCAAATCGAGACGTTGATCGCCAATCAGCGCTTTCGCGACTTCGAGATGCCCGCGAACTCCGACACCACGTTCTGGACCGACTTGGGCTACACCGCGCGGCGGCCCTTCCGTAACCTTCAGGATTACCGTAACTGGATATCGCAAATGCAAGATATCCCTAGATATTTTATGGAGCAAACCGACGAGATGCGGGCCGGCCTCAAGCGCGGCTTCACGCCCCCTCGCGTGACCATGACCGGCCGCGATGTCTCTCTCACCGCGGTCACGGACTTAAGCCCCGAGGGGAGTCTGTTCTATACGCCGTTCAAGGACATGCCGGGAGTGTCCGACGCCGACAAGGCGGCCCTGCGCGAGCAAGCCATCGCGGTCATTCGCGACACCGTGCAGCCCGCGTATCGCGACCTCCTGACCTTCATGCGCACCGAGTACGTGCCCGCATCGCGCACGAGCCTCGCCGCGTACGACCTGCCGGACGGCAAGAACTACTATCGCGCGAAGATCCGTGAGTTCACGACTCTCGACGAGGACCCCGCCGCGATCCATGCGCTCGGCGAATCGGAAGTTCGGCGTCTGCACGCAAGTATGCTCGCCGTCATGAGCGAGACGGGATTCAAAGGGGACTTTCCCGCCTTCCTCGCGTTCTTACGATCCGATCCGCAATTTCAAGCCAAGACGGCGCACGAGCTTCTGATGCGCGCCGCTTGGATCGCGAAGCGATTCGACGGCAAGGCGTCGCAATTCTTTGGGCTGCTGCCGCGCGCGCGCTTCACCATCGAGCCCGTGCCCGACGATCTGGCGCCGTTCTACACGGCGGGCCGCGGAGGTCCGGGCCTGTATTTGCTCAATACCTACAACCTGCCGAGCCGCCCGCTCTACAACCTGACCGCGCTCACGCTGCACGAATCCGCTCCGGGCCACGCCTTTCAGATGCCGCTTGCGCTCGAGCACAAGCAGCAACCGGAGTTCCGCCAGCACACCTACCTGTCGGCGTATGGAGAAGGCTGGGCTCTTTATTGCGAGTGGCTGGGCCAGGAAATGGGCATGTACGAGACGCCCTACGATCGATTCGGAATGCTGAACTACCAGATCTGGCGGGCCGCGCGCCTGGTGGTCGATACGGGAGTTCATGCACAGGGCTGGAGCCGGGACCAGGCCCTCGACTATCTGCGAGAATACACGGCGCTGCCCGAGCACGAAATCGAGACCGAGGTCGACCGTTACATTGCGTGGCCGGCACAGGCGCTTTCTTATTATCTCGGCGAGAACGCGATCCGTGCGAGCCGCGCCAAGGCGGAACAGGCTCTGGGGCCGCGCTTCAACGTACGCGCCTTCCACGACGCGGTGCTCGAGCTCGGATCCGTCCCCCTGCCCGTGCTCACCGCGCGCATCGACCGATTCATCGCCGACGGCGGCCGCGGGCCGTACCCGGATCTCGAATAGCAGCCGCAAAAAACGAATGCGTCGCTCTGTGCGGCGCTCGCCACTATTTGTCTTTCTCGACGTGCCCGCCGAACTGAAAGCGCATTGCCGAGAGGAGCTTGTTCTGGAACTCGGCGTTGCCGCGCGAGCTGAAGCGCTGATACAGTGCCGCCGTGAGCACGGGGATGGGCACGGCCTCGTCGATGCCCGCTTTGATGGTCCAGCGGCCCTCCCCCGAATCCGACACGCGGCCCGTGAACTTCTTGAGCTCGGGATCCGCTACGAGGCTAGTCGCCGTGAGGTCGAGCAGCCAGGAGGCGATCACGCTGCCGCGGCGCCACACTTCAGCCACCTCGGGCAGATCGATGTCGAACTGGTAATGCTCGGGATCCCGCAGCGGCGTGGTCTCGGCGTCCACCTCGTGTGTTTGCTTGCCGACGTTGGCGGCGCGCAGCACATCGAGGCCTTCCGCGTAGGCGGCCATGATTCCGTACTCGATGCCGTTGTGAACCATTTTCACGAAGTGGCCCGCGCCGCTCTGCCCGCAGTGCAGATACCCTTGCTCGGCGGTGCTTTTCTTGGCCTTGTCGCGCCCGGGGGTACGCTCGATCGAGCCCACGCCTGGCGCCAGCGCCGCGAAAATCGGATCGAGCCGCGTGACCGCCTCGTCACGACCGCCGATCATCATGCAATACCCGCGTTCGAGGCCAAAGACCCCGCCGCTGGTGCCCACGTCGACGTAGTGAATACCTCGGGCCTCCAGGGCTTTCGCCCGGCGGATATCGTCGACGTAGTACGAGTTGCCGCCGTCGATCAGGGTGTCGCCTTTTTCCAGGTGCGGCGCCAGGCCCGCGATCGTGTCGTCGACCGCGCCCGCGGGAACCATGAGCCAGACGGCTCGCGGCTTCGCAAGACCGCGTACGAGCTCGGCAGCCGAGCCGGTGCCCGTCGCTTTCTCCTTCGCAAGGGCGTCAACCGCCGCCGCGGCGCGGTCGAAGACCACGCATTCATGTCCGGCGCGCAGCAACCGGCGCACCATGTTCGATCCCATTCTTCCCAGCCCAATCATTCCAAGCTGCATGTGCGACTCCGTGTGTGGATGGCGAGGCTCAAGCGTGCGCGCGCAAGCTCGCAATGCGCTTCAAGAGCGTGGTGGTCGAGCTGTCGTGCGCGGTCGGCGCTGCGGCTTCGCCGCGCAGCTGCGGCACGATGCGTTTCGCAAGCACCTTGCCGAGCTCTACGCCCCATTGATCGAAGGAATCGATGTTCCAGATCGTGCCCTGAGTGAACACGCTGTGCTCGTACAAGGCCACCAGCTTGCCGAGCGCCGCCGGCGTGAGGCGCTCGAGCAGCAGCGTATTCGTGGGACGGTTGCCCTCGAAAGTGCGGTGCGGAACGAGCCAGTCGGGCGAGCCCTCCTTCTTGACCTCTTCGGCCGTCTTGCCGAATGCAAGCGCCTCGCCCTGCGCGAGCACATTCGCGAGCAACAGGTCTTGGTGCTCGCCGAGCGGATTGAGCGATCGGGCGAACGCGATGAAATCGCAGGGGATGAGCCGCGTGCCCTGATGAATCAGCTGATAAAAAGAATGCTGCCCGTTGGTTCCCGGCTCGCCCCAGTAGATGGGACCCGTGTCATAGGGGACGCGCTGCCCGTCGAGCGTCACGTGCTTGCCGTTGCTCTCCATGGTGAGCTGCTGGAGATAGGCGGGGAAGCGCTTCAAGTACTGATCGTAGGGCAGCACGGCGACCGTCTGCGCGCCGAAGAAGTTCGTATACCAGACCCCGAGAAGCCCCAGGATCACGGGCAAATTGCGCGCGAAGGGGGTGCTGCGGAAATGCTCGTCCATCTCGTGAAAGCCGCGCAGCATCTCGCGAAAAGCCGCCGGCCCGATAGCGATCATGGTCGAGAGGCCGATGGCCGAGTCCATCGAATAGCGTCCGCCGACCCAGTCCCAGAATCCGAACATGTTCGCCGTGTCGATCCCGAACTTCGATACCTCCTGCGCGTTGGTCGACACGGCGACGAAATGCCGTGCCACGGACTTCTCATCAGCCAAGCCTTTTACCAGCCAGGCGCGCGCCGAGTGTGCGTTCGTCATCGTCTCGAGCGTGGTGAAGGTTTTCGACGAGATGACGAACAGAGTCTCGGCAGGCTCGAGGTCCCGCAACGCCTCCACGATGTCGGTTCCATCGACGTTCGAGACGAAGCGGAACGTCATGCTGCGGTCGCTGTAGGCTCTGAGCGCCTCGTAGGCCATGACCGGCCCCAAGTCGGAGCCGCCGATACCGACGTTCACGACGTTGCGGATGCGCTTACCGGTGTGGCCCGTCCAGGCACCGCTGCGCAAGCGGTCCGCGAACGTGGTCATCTTGTCGAGCACGGCATGCACCTCGGGCACCACGTTCATGCCGCCGACGTTCAGCGTCGCGCCACGCGGCGCCCGCAGCGCCACGTGCATCACCGCCCGGTTCTCCGAGACATTGATCGGCTGCCCGGCGAACATGGCGGCGATGCGCCCGGAGAGATCCGACTCCTCCGCAAGACGCACCAGCAACCGCAGCGTCTCGTCGGTGATGCGATTCTTGGAGTAGTCGAAATAGATGCCCACGGCTTCCAGGGCGAAACGCTCGCCGCGCCCCGGGTCTTGCGCGAAAAGCTCGCGCAGATGCGTGTCGGCGATCGCGACCTGGTGAGCCTTGAGAGCGCCCCACGCCGGGTGAAGCGCCGCATTGCCGTACGTCATCTCACACCTCGTTTCGCCGCGCGTGGAGCGACCCTATGTTATCGACCGGTAACCGCTCTGCCAAATTTGAAAAAATTTCAGCGGGCGGTGCGCGCCCCTGCGCAGCCCTACATTATTATATGTGGCATTATTCAGACACAACTCCAAGCGAGCGCACTCGAGCTCCATGCCGCGCACCGAGAATAGCGAGACGGGAAAGATCCGCATCGAGATCGAGCCCGTGTGGCACTTCCATCGTGACGACCAGTCGATGCTCGTGATGCTCGACTTCCTGAACGAGATCCGGGCCACGGGCAAGATCACCCGCGCCGCGCAGCGCGCGGGCATGTCGTATCGGCATTGCTGGAACCTGATCGAGAAATGGGCGGCGTTCTTCGATGCTCCCTTGGTCGTGCGGGAGCAGGGGCGCGGCACGCACCTCACCCCGCTCGGCGAGAAACTCGTGTGGGCGGGACAGCGATTGCGGGCGCGGCTGCGTCCGCAGCTGCAAAATCTCGCGCAGGAGCTGGAAATCGAGATCAACGAGGTTTTGCCGCAACGGAGCAAGGGGGTCCGTTTCCATGCGAGCCATGGATTTGCGATCTCGAAACTGCGCGAATTGCTCGACCGCGAACCCCAGCTGGGTATCGACCTGCGCTACGTGAGCAACCAGAATTCCCTGGTTTCCCTCGCACGCGGAGCGTGCGAGATCGCCGGCGTGCACCTCCCGCAGGGCGAGCTGCGCAAGAAGGCGGCGGCGGCGATCAAGCAATGGCTCACGCCGGCAGACCATCGGATCATCGGCTTCGTGACGCGCGAAATGGGGCTCATGGTGAGACGCGGCAATCCCTTGGGCATTACCTCGATCGAGCGCCTCGTCGAGCCCGGCGTGCGTTTCGTCAATCGCGACCCCGAGTCGGGCACGCGCAGCCTCTTCGATCAGTTGCTCGCCCTGCACCGGCTCGACGAGAAGAAAATTGACGGCTTCGAGCGCATCGAATTCACCCACGCCGCGGTGGCCGCGTATGTCGCGAGTGGAATGGCCGACGTGAGCTTCGGAGTCGAGGCCGCGGCGCGGCTGTTCGACCTCGACTTCATCCGGCTGATCACCGAGGACTATGTGTTGGTGTGCGGCAAACACATCGTCGAGAAGCCCTCCGTGCTGCGGCTCCTCGAGATACTGCGCAGCGCCGAGTTCACCGCGGCGATCGCGCAACTGCCGGGCTACGCGGCCAAGGATGCCGGCGTCGTCAAAGGCGTGAACGAGGCGTTGCGCTGAGCGGGACACGCTATCGCGCGGCGGCCGCGTTCGCGGCGCGCGCCTGTCTCGCGCTCACGGCGCTCGCCCAGCCCACGCTCGCGGCGCCGCTGATCGCGTCCACGAGCATGCAGGCTCTGGACCGCTACGTGCGCGAGGAGATGCGCGCCCAGGAGATTCCCGGACTCTCGCTCGCGGTGCTGCGAGACGGCAAGGTGGTGTACGTCCAAAGCTACGGTGTGGCGACGCTCGAGCAGCCGGTGCCGGTGCGGCCCGACACGCGGTTTCAGATCGGCTCGATCGGCAAGCAGTTCACCGCCGCCGCGGTCATGCTGCTCGCGCGGGCGCACCGCCTCGAGCTCGACGACCCCCTCGCGAAATATCTGCCCGAGATACCGCGGGGATGGCACGGTGTCACGCTGCGCCACATGCTCGCGCACCAATCCGGCATTCCGCAGCTGACGCCCCCGGACCGCGATTTGCTCGATTTGCATCATGACTACACGGACGAGGAGTACGTGCGGCTCGCGGCGTCGTTACCCCTCGACTTCGCGCCCGGCACGGACGCCTCCTACAGCGATACCGCCTATGTGCTGCTCGGCATCGTCATCCAGCGCGTGACCGGCCGCTTTTACGGCGATCTGCTCGGCGAACGCATCTTTCAACCGCTCGCGATGCGGCGTACTCGCATCGTCTCGGACTCGGACATCATCGTAGGACGCGCCGCGGGTTACGAAAGGACGCCCTCGGGGGCGCTCCGCAATCAAGCCTGGGTGTCGCCGGCGCTCAATCGCACGGCCGACGGTAGCCTGTATTCCACGGTGCTCGATCTGGCCCGCTGGGACGAGGCACTCGGCACCGGGCGCATCCTCACCCGCGAGGAGCTCGGCCGCATGTGGAGCATCGACCCCTTGCAGAAAGGCGAGTCACCGCTCCTGCATTACGGTTACGGCTGGGAAATCAACCGCCTTCGCGGGCATCGCGTGATCGAGTACGACGGCAACTGGCAGGGATTCCAGGCGGCGATGGCGCGCTACGAGGATCGCCGCCTGACGGTCATCGTGCTCACGAACCTCGCACTGTGCCGCGCGCAGCGCATCGCACACACCGTGGCCGGCTACTTCGATGGGCGGGTGGCGCATTTCGCCGCGGCCGCCGCCGATACGCATTCCGATCTCACGCGCGAGTTCCAGGACTTCGTCGGCGATCTGGGACGCGGTGCGACCTTCGCCGCGCTCTCGAGCGCCCATCCCGCGTTCGAGCGCGCCATTTCCCCAACTTGGGCCGCGGCGCTCGCGCGCGACTTGCATGCCACCGGAGCCATCGGCGCCACGAGCTTTGCCGAGGAACGGCTCGCCTCCGGGGGCGCGCCCGAGCGACACCTCGAGCGCGTCTACCGCGTGGAAACGGCCGCGATGGTCGATTTTTTTACCGTGCGATATGCAGAAGGGGGCGCCGTCGAGCATATCGATCTGTATCACGAGTACTGAAGACAGCTCGGCGGCGGGGCGGCCTACGAGGTGACGGTCAGCGTGAATTGCGTGCTGTGCGTGGCTGCGTTCGTGCCCGTCGCGGTCACCGTGACCATGTAAGTTTGACTGCCGGTCGGCTGCGTAACCGTGTCGCTGCCCGATCCACCGCATCCCACCAGCGCGAGGGCGGTCAATGCGATCGCCCCGAGCACCCTTCTCACGATACGTCCCCGCCCGGGCCTGCGACGCAGCGCGCGCTGCGGCGAGCCGGCGCCCATGAGCAGCAGCGGAAACGGCCAAACGAGCGCCATCTGCATCCCGGATCGCAGCGCGGACAGCTGGGCGGCCGCCATCGCGCCGACCGTGATCGTGGTGGTTTGCGGTGTGCTGCCCGACAGGCTCGCCGGCGCGAAGCTGCAGCTCCATCCGCTCGGAAGTCCCGTGCAGGCGAATGACTGGGCCGTGGCGAGACCGCCCGTCGGCGTCATCGTCAGCATCAAGGTCCCCGGTTTGCTCGCACTGGCGCTGAGTGCATTGGCCGACAGCGACAGATTGTAATCGTCGGCGGCCGGCGTCACCTGCACCGCGACGGCGCTCGAGGTCGACGCAGCATCGGCGGCATCACCGGCATAGGAGGCGGTCACGGAGTTCGCACCGGCGGCAAGCTGCGCGGTCCGGAAAGTCGCGCTACCGTTGCTGAGCGTGGCGGTGCCGAGCACGGCGGTGCCGTCCATGAAGGACACCGTGCCGGCCGGGACACCGCCGGATTGCGCGCCCACCTGTGCGCTGAACGTCACGTTCTCCCCGACCGTCGCCTGGGTGAGCGACGCGGACAGCGTGATCGTCGTCGCCGCTGCCGGCGCAGCGGCGGGCTGGATCACGAACAACACGGCCGAGTAGCCCGGGAAGCTATAGCTCACGCTCGAATTCGCGACCGGCGCATCGGAGGCGTGCGCGATCGAGGTGAGATTGGCGGCCGAGTAGGTGTACACCTGCGCGGAGGACGGCAGGTTCAGATTGGCGAACGAGATCGCGCTCGCGATCGCCGCGGTGGTCTTGTTGATGACCAGCACGGTGACCGCGTTGTCGCTGGATCGCTGCGCCGCATAGATCGCGAGCGTCCCCTGGTCCGAGCTCGCGGCGCTCACCGAAATATCGCCGAACTGACTGCCGTTGCCGTCGTAGTTCCTGAACATGCGAAAGGAATATGCGATCGGATCGGTCGGGGCCGGCGGACTCCACATGTCGGCGAAATCGAGCTGCTCGCGCCCGAAGATGCCGAGCACGTCCATCTCGGCGATGGCATCGACGATCGATTTCTGCCCGCTGTCGATGCTGTACTCGGAGATCGAGAGTTTGGTGCCCGGGTAATAGGTGCTGATCCAGCTCTTGAATCGCGGGATCAATTGCATCGGTCCATCGAAATCGTATTGCTCGACCCACGTGCCGCCGTTGTAGGTCGGGTCCCAGAGGGTGCGTGTGGAGGCGAGTTGCGCCGCGGGGGACGAGACATTGAAGTAGTAGTGCTCGTCGAAATAGTCGAGCAGCCGCCGGCCGTGCGCAAGCTGATAGGCGGCCATCTGCTGCAGATAGTACTGGCCCGCGTAGAGATTATTCTGCTGAGCGGGAGTGCCGATCCAGCCGCCGAGCGTGAAGTCCGAAGGTCCCAGCACCAGAGCGGACGGATCGGCCGTCTTGACCGCCGCTGCGTAGTCTTGACCGTACTCGACGATCGTCGCATAGGCCGGTTCGGTGGGCATGACGTCGCGATGAGTGTTGCTCCAGCCGCCGGGCTCGTTGTCCAGCTGATAGAACTTGACGCCGCCGTTGGCCGCCGTGCCGAAAGTGCTCACCAGATGTGCGACCCATTGCTGCTGGAGCGCGGTCGTGTTGTCGATGTGATTGGCATAGATGTTCGTGTCGGTAATCTGCACGCCGCTCGTGGTGAGGCTGTTGCCGCAGTTCCCGCCGTTAACCTGCAGGTAGGGATCGTACGACTGCTGTGCTCCGTAGACCGACTGGGGAAAGCTGCAGCTATAGGCCGAGGACTTGTTCACGTAGGGGATGATGGGAATCGTAATCAAGGCATCGGCCGGCGCGTAGGTCTTGATCATGAGATCCGCCGAGGCGCTGGGCACGGGCGTCGCCTCGCCGTTGCCGCCGATGAAGTACCAGTCGAAACCCGAATTACTCGAGTCGACCATCCAGTTGTAGCGGGTCGTGCCATCCCCGCCCCAGCGGATGTTGCCTACTTTGATCTCCTGCGCGAAGGTCGCATCGAGCCCGTAATTGGCGATGCCGTAGATATCCGGGTTGATGGGATTGCGTGATGCGCCGACGTCGACCGACAGCGTCGGCACGCCCGATTGGGCGCTAAGTCGTGTCGCGGCCGCCGCAAGACAGACAGTAGCGAGAATAATCGCCCATCGAACACGGTGAATGCGCATGACACCTCGATGTGCCATCCCCAGCTGCGATCGAGGTTAGTTTGGATGTGCGCGAGCATCCAGCGCCCTTGGAGAAAACCGTGACGCAGTTGCCGTGGACGCGGGTTTTCTGTTCAGCGAGGAGTGTGGTGTGTCGCTCGTTGCCGACGAGTTGCCCGATTCAATCGCGTCGAGTTCAGCGTGCGTCCAGACTCGCGATGGCCGGCAGCGCATCCCCCGGGGCGAGAGGTCTCTCGACGGCGTCCTCGAGATCGCCGAGCGCGCGCTGCGCCTCGGCCAGCGCCTGAAGGCGCGCGCGCGCGGCCACCGAGCGCTCGATCTCGGCATCGTCGAGATCGAGACGGCCCTCCTCGCCCGCATGCACGGATTTGCGCGTTGCCTCGCCCTTGAGTGCCAGCACGTCGGCGAAGCGGCCCGCCTCCGCGAATCCGTCGAGCGCGGCGTCGTACAGCGCCAGCGCCCGCTCGCTTCTCGAGATCACCGCGGTCTGCGTCTGCACGAATTGCACCTCCGCCTGCCGGCGGCGCGCCTCGGCCTCGGCAATCGGCCCTTGATTACGATCGAAAAGAGGAATCGTCGCGGCGAATCCGAGGGTGAAGTAGCTGCGCTTCTCCTCGTACGTGTAGCCCGGCCCGATATCGATATCCGGGTATTGCTTGGCGATCTCCAGCTGCAGGCTCGATTCGGCCGCCGCGTATTGCGCGAGCGCCGCGCGCACGTCGAGACGATTCAATACGGCATCGCGCTCGATTTCATCGCGCGCCAGGGACGCAGCGCTCGGCGGCGATTCCCATTCGGGCCAAGCGAGCCGCACTTCCTCGAGCGCGACGACCGGGATGCCGATCGCGGCCGCGAGCGCAGCCTCGGATTCGACCGACCGCGCCACGGCCTCGGCTACGGCCGTGTGCGCCCGCGAGAGCTCGATCTCGGCCGTCGAGAGTTCCTGTCGCGGAATTTCGCCCGCGGAGGCCGTCGCCTCGAGCAGCCGCACCTCCTCGGTGCGCAGATCCGCCTCCGCGCGCAATTGCTCCAGCGTTCGCGATGCCACCAGGTGGTCCACCAGCGCGGCTCGCAGCGAGCTTCGCACCGTCCAGGCGGCCTGCGCCAACTCGAGCCGCGCAACCAGATCCATGCTTCGCGCGGCTTGCAGGCGATAGCCGCGCTTGCCCGCGGTCTCGACCGGGAAGGACAGGTCGAGCGTCAACAAATAGGGACTTGGAATTCCCGGGGTGAGGGCGAGGCTCGGGTTCGGGCGCGCGCCGGCGGTGAGTATCTCTGCCTGCGATTCGGCGATTCGCGCTCGCGCCGCATCGAGGCTCGGATTGAAATACAGGGCGGCGAGCGACAGGGTCTGATAATTCCAGGAGGGTGGCGGCCACGCCTCCGGGCCGAGCGTTTGCTCCGCGAAAGTGCGCAACCCCGCATCGGTGAGCCGCCGCGCCTCAAACGCCACAGCCGCGCGATCGGCAGCAATCGGCGCAGGATGATAGTGCTGGACGGCGCACCCCGCGAGCATTCCGCCGACGAGCAGCGCCGGCCCGATTGCCGCCGCGCCTGGCACGACCTTTTGCCTCATGTCCGGCTCCCCGCAGTGGCCCGATCCGGCCCCGAATGCGCTGCCATGGTACACGAGGTGTGCGTTGCAGTAGTTCCCACCTAGGTCCGTCAGTCGCGCAACTGGCATACTCTATCGGCAAGATCCGCAATCCTCACGGGAGAATGCCAATGACGCAGCAAGATGCTTTCGTGCAGAAACTCTCCGCACTCTTGAAGGACCCCCCCACCGGTTACAGTCTGCCGGAATATCAGGCCCTGTACCGCCAGCTGATCTTCACCTTCGGTCTGCAAATCCTCGAGACGTTCCCTCTCCAAGCAGGGCGCAACTGGCATCAACCAGACTGCGCTGCGAGCGGCGGCGGCCAGAGCGCCGGCCCGCACCCGAAGTACAGCGGCGGCCAGGGCACCGGCAACCCGGATACCGGGGGCGGCCAAGGCGCCGGCCCGCACCCGAGCGACGTCGGCCGTTTCCTGGATTTTCCGGCGTTCGTACTGGGCCTGACTCCGTAGGATCCGGCGAGCCGCGCCCCGCGCGAGCCGCGCGGGCCAGCCGCCCCGGGCGATTCGCATGGCGCGGTGCTAGAGCGCGGGATCCGCTTGGACTTTTTCGACGAGCTTCTCGTTGGAGGCCGCGACGCGCGCGAGTAATGCCTGGTAATCGCTTCGGGACTCGAGCGTGGCGAAATACGGCTCGCGCCTCGCCCACCAGATGCGCCGCCATCCGAGTGCGGCCGCCTTGTTGAGGTCGTGCATGGCGTCGTCGCTGCGGCCTTTCAAGGCGTAGACCTTGGCGCGCAGCTCGTACGTCGCGTAGCGTTCCACCCCCGCGGCGATCATGCGGTTGAGCATCGCGAGCACGATGTCGAGCTCGCGCTTCGCCTCGGCCCGCTCGCCGAGTGACAGCTCGGCGGTCGCCAGGTCGATCCGGTAGGAGGTTCCCATGTCCCGGGCGCCTCGGGCATACCAGGGACTGTCCGCATACCCGTTCAGCAAGTCGGGCGCCGACAAGGCCCGCGTCATGAGCTGCTTGACCTCTGCGGCATCGCCCAGGAGCAGGTGCGCATAGGCCGCTGCCATGAGAGCAACCGATTCGGTGCTCTGATCGAGCGGCACGGAGCTCATGTAGCGCCGCAATGCCTCCGTTCCGCCTTCGCAAAACACCACCCGCACGAGCGCCGCCGCATTGAGCTCTCGCGTGGGGCTATGCCCCGCCTCGACCGCCTTGCGCGCCGGCGCCGCGAGGCCGAGCACGAGATATAACCCCGCGCGCGCCCAGTACAGATCGAAATCGGGATTCGGCTCAGCCTTGATAGCCGCCGAATTCCATCGCAGCGCCTCATCGATCGAGCCGCGAGACTCCGCCAGCCAGGAGAGCGAATCGAAGGCGAGAGCCGAATGCGGCAAGAGGCTCCGCGCCCGCTCGCAGGCCTCGAGTGCCTCGTCGTAGCGGGCCAGATCGTCGAGGACCGTACAGCGCTGGTTCTGCAGGACACCGTTCAACGGGTCGAGGGACACCGCGTGCTCATAGCTCTCGAGCGCTTCGTGCGGACTTCCATCGACGAGTTGAATGCGACCGAGCTCGGCGAACGCGCTCATGTTGCTCGGATCGAGCGAGATGGCGCGCTCGAGGTCAGTCACCGCTTCGGTATTGCGGGACTGTGCGGCGCGCAGTGCTCCGCGCACCGCATAAGCGTCCGCATACCGATCGTCGATGCGCAGCGCGGTGTCGATGAGCGGCTCCATGCCGGCCGTCAGCTCCGACATGGGAATCGGGTGGTAGTAGCTCTGATTCAAGCGCGCGCGCGCGAGCCGCACATAGGCCGAGACAAAATGAGGATCGGCCTTCAGGACCTGGGCATACAGCTCCGCCGCCTCGTCGGTGGATTCGGAGGTCGCTTGCTGATCGAGATGACGGGCAAGCAGGTACTGCCGATACGCGTCCGGATCGGCGGTCCGTCGCGCGGCGAATTCGCGCTGCGCTTCGGCCGTGAGCCGTATTTTCAGCGTCTCGGCGACCGCGCGGGAGATGTCGTCCTGAAGGGCGATCGTATCGCTGGTGGTTCGATCGAAGCTCGACGACCATTCGTGGAAACCGTCACGTGCATCGATGAGCTGCACGGTGACGCGAACATGATCATCGTAATGGCGGACAGAGCCTTCGAGAAGGTGGCTGGTGTCGAGCGCCTTGCCGATCTGGCGCACATCCTCGTTACGCCCCTGAAAGGCAAACGCGGAAGTTCGAGCCACGACGCGCAACGTCGGAATCTGCGACAGCCAATTGGAGAGCTCCTCCGTGAGGCCGTCGCAGAGCGACTGATCCGACTTGTCCGCCGTCATGTCGACGAACGGCAGCACGGCGATCGAGTTCGCGGCGAGTGGCGCAGGCGCACCGAAGGGCAGCCAGAGGGCGAGTGCGGCCGCGCAGCATGCGGCGATGCCTGTGCCCCAGAGAAACCAAGTCCGGGTCCTTCTCGGCGCAACGGCATCCGCCGACGCCGGTGGTGCGGCTTCCGCGGGCGGTTCCACGGGGCGCACGGTCGCCACGAGGCGGTACCCCTTGCGGGGCAGGGTCGCGATGTAGCGCGGCGGCGAATCGACGTCGCCCAGAAGCTTACGCAGCTGCGAAACCGTCTGGTACACGGAGGCAGAACCGACAACCACGCCAGTCCACACTTCGGCGAGCAGGCGGTCGAGGCTCACGCTGCGCCCTTCCGCCTGCGCGAGGCACACCAGCAGCCGCATGGTGCGTGGCTCGAGCTTATGAGTCTCCGCGCCGCGCGAAATGGTGTCGAGAGCCGGGTTCACGAGCCAGTCGCCGATCCACAGGGAGCTATCCGGGTTGGCGGCGGGCATCTCGACGGGCCTCCTGAAGGCCAGTATAGGGCATAAAAAGAGGCGGCTTGCAGCGGATGGGGCTGCAAGCCGCCTCGAGTCGAGCGCCGAGCGAGATCGCCCGCTCGCGTGCCGCCTCAGTGCGCCGTCGAGTTCGCGGCGACGGCCGGTGCGGGCAGTTGAGCGAGCGCGGACGCGAGCGTCGCATCGACGCAGGCGACGTAGTCCGGCTGATGCGAGAGTGTCCAAGGATCGACCACGCGCCCGCACAAGCTCCGGGCGGTGGCGTGCAGGCGCTTTCGAGCCACCTGCATCCCCGCTTCGGTCGTGAGGTCGAGGTCTGCCACCGACACCACCGCGGTTCGGACCTTGGGGTCGTTCGGCTTCGCGCTCTCCCCCGCTCGGGCCAGGTGGGCGCCGAGCGCCAGCAGGGCCAGGAACGCTCCGACCCGGATGATGGCCGTTACGAAGCCGCTCGCCGTGTCGGTCCATTGAGTTGTGCTGTGTACCGTCTTCATGAGATGTGCCTCCTCACTTGCGAGCCATGAGCAGGGGACTGCCGAACCGCAGTGCGGTCAGCTGTTCCGAGTTCACCTGCCTCACGGCGTTGTCGATGGCGTTCCGAGTGCAGAACTGCTCCACCCGAACCGTTTCCAGCATCCGCGACGTCGGTTGAGCGCACACCTGCTGAGCGGCAGCCTGTATGCGCCGATAAAGCACCTGGGCTCCCTCGGGCTTGGTGAGGTCGAGGTCGCCGAAACGGACGACCTTGGATATCGGCGTCTCCTCATAGGCCCGCGCCGGCGAGGACATCGCTCCGCTCGCGGCCAGGGTGCCGAGCAGACAGCTCAATCCCGTGTACAGTCTCTTTCGCAGTACGGTGTTCATGGTCGATTCCTTTGAAGTTAAGTGGGGAACTACTTGCGCCGCGAACCTCCGCGGTGTCGTCACGGTGCGCGAGGCGTGCGCGCGAAGTCCTCTCGCTCCGCTCAAGGATCACTCAAGGTTTTCTCAATCAGGGCGCCGTAGCCGGACGCGGATGGCTCGATTCGCGATCTATCGGGATATGTCAGCGACCTCACCGCGGAGACGGTCGCGGCCCGCAGGTCTCGCCAAGCTGGCCGCTCTCGAGCCTGCTGCGCTGCGGCGCGGGCGCCACCTCGGCGACGCCCTGTTGCCCTGAGGAAACGGGGCCTTTAGGCCTCCTTCCCAGCACTCACGGCCACGAAGACGCAGCAACCGACCCGCTCGGTCAATGTTGCGCGCTGGCGCGCACTCGTCCACCAAAAGCCGCCGGCAGGCTGCGGATAGTGGCCGAGCACGATGAGATCGATCGCCAGCCGTTTGGCATGCGCGACGATCTGGTCGAGGGTGTCGCCGGTCGCCAAGTAGCCATCGGCGTGAAGCCCGCGCGCCTTCAGCCACCCGACCGACTCGTCCAGGAGTTTGCGGTAGCCGCTGGGATCCTCCACCATGCAGGCATGTCCCGCGGCTCCGGCAATGACGGCCGCATCGGCAATGCCGGTGGGAATGATCGACAATACATGTACTTGGGCGCCCAGGAGGATGGCGAGCTCCGCCCCCCGCTCGAGCGCCCGCCGACCCGCCCGTGAACCGTCATAGCAAAGCAATACGCGCTTGAACATGAGTGCACCGCCCGGCCTCGCGACCGCCCCCTAAGGACCGATTGTAGCGCCACGCGCCGTCAGCGGCTTCCTACGAGGCGAAGCGGCCCCAACCGATAAATCGACCCCACCCGCTCCTGCAACGTGGCTAGAATCACCATGCAACGACGCACGGGATGAAAAAAAATCGCTGGGAGGCGAGTAATGAACACAGGAATAGCCCCCCGGATCCTCTTGATCGGACCCTACGACCCGCACTGCGGGGAATACACCTTTCTCGCGCCACCGCTCGGCGTGTGGCGCCTCGCCGGCGTGCTGTGCTCGGCGGGCATCCACGCGAAGGTGTTCGATCCGAACTGCTGCCGGGAGACCCCCCAGCGGGCGCTCGAACGCGAGCTCTCCAGCGGTGCCTGGGACGTCGTGGGTTGCTCGACGACGGGGATGACCCTAAGGTTCGATCTCGAGCTCGCTCACCTCACGCGGCGCATCGCACCGCGAGCACTGATCCTCGCCGGCGGCATGGAGGCCACTTTCCGGCCGCAGCTCATGTTCGAGCTCGGGCCGTTCGACCTCGTGGTTCTCGGCGAAGGCGAAAGACCGCTTCTCGAGCTCGCCGCTCGATTGCGGTCGGGGCAGCCCCTCTTGGGGCTGCGCGGAACGGCGCAGCGCACGGCGAGCGGCGAGCTCGTATCGATTCCACAGCCGGCGTTGAACCGCGAGGAGTTGCGCGACGCGATCTACAGCACACCCTACGAGCAGATGCCCTACGCCGATTACTGGGGGCGCCTCGAAGCCGCCTATCGAGTGGGCGCGCTTCCCAGCAAGGCCGCGCGCGAGGCGCATCTGGCCGAGATCCGCTCGGTGCGCTTGAGCACCCTCAATTACTGTCCGATGAACTGCTCGTTTTGCTC
>Ga0302324_100004791_pt1 | contig 29824 bp, 34 predicted proteins | sample Palsa_T0_1_FD_201949 | JGI IMG/M metagenome (GOLD analysis project Ga0302324, IMG submission 201949) | Peat permafrost microbial communities from Stordalen Mire near Abisko, Sweden - Palsa_T0_1 | ecosystem: Environmental > Terrestrial > Soil > Palsa > Peat permafrost | place: Sweden: Abisko...
ACCCACTACCTGGCGCGCGGTAGTGACTCATTTTGAATCGAGCAGCGCCGCGATGTCCGAAATATCCCAAACGCGATCCGTGACTCCTGCCGCCATTGCGGGAGTAATACGCAATGTCTTATGAATCCGGCAAAAATTGTAGTGCATATAATGAAGAGCAATTGCGGCCAAATGATTATCCACTTTCTTTGAAAAGGCGTTGGTTAAGCGAGTAAAGCGGCGCATATTCATTCGCATCGTTAAATTCTGACGCTCCACAAAGCTAGTTGAAATGTGTGCAGGATCAGGGGTTCCAGTGATAGCTACCGTTTGGCAATCAATACATTCCGGTGGGCTGTATTTCGTATCATACCCAGATTCGTTGCCGTAAATTTTAACCAGCATTGCGTAGTCAATCTCTGAGCCGAAGGCGCTTTCAACTGCCTGAAGATAGGCGCGATGTCCATCAGTAGTCAGTTGCACGCGGTCTGCGAGCCGTGATGCCAGATCATCCATAAAAACCTTCGCAGCTTTGGCTCCTCGATTTCCAACCATGAATGACGGTACCAATTTCGTATCCGCGTCAATCGCTACCCACGTCCAAACATCCCCGAATCCAAATTGCCCCGCTTTATCGCTCGGAATATTCTTTTCCTTCGCGTAACAAAAACTCCAAATCTCGTCGCACTGAATTCGTTTGCACCGTAGATTGCGAAAAGCCTTGTCTTGGTACTCCAAACAGGCTTGTCCGATCTGCGGCGACAGCTTCAGAACGGTATTAAAAGCCACGTCGCACATACGTGCCGTCGCTCGCAAAGAGTTTCCTTCCACTAATGCTGCGATAATTTTCGCTCGTTGATTTGCATCCAATCGATTCATAATAATCATATTGTACTTGAGCGGCTCAAGCATATCAATGGGAAAATTATATCTTTTAAGAGGTTTGGTCGCAGCCACCGCCCTACCAGTACTAATATATTGTCTATAGTATAACCTCCCTATTATCAGCATGTTACGGTTCGTTTTGCTTAGTTTTTAGTATAGTATTTGGTAAACCGCGTGATTCCAGTTGACTCTAAATTATAAAGCGACGTAAAATTATCGAGCATCACATTTGAGAGGAAAGACCATGATGACTACCGAATCTGACAAAAAGCCGACAGTGGCCTACGTTCCGTTCAAGACGTTTTTGTCTGCTATCGACGGACTGAAGCCGCGCGTTCCAGTAAATATCAATCGAACGGTATTAGACAACCAGTCTGGGGCGATGATTAGCCAAATCCTAGGCGCGTTTCGATTTCTCGGATTGATAGGGCCGAAAGGCGAACCGACTACTGATCTTCATTTGCTGGTTGAAAATGAAGCAAATCGAAAAGATACGGTGCGCAAAATAATCCAGAGAAGTTACATTCCTGCGATAACCCAGGATTTAGCAAAAATGGACTTACGAACCCTTCAAGGCGCGATGCAATACTATGAAATAACAGGCGCGACTTTGCAGAAAGCGATCACTTTCTTCTTACAGGCTGCTCGATTTGCGGAAATGCCTCTGTCTCCGTATCTAACCAAAAAGACAAGGGGTCCAAACACCCGAAAGAAACGGGGCTTATCCCCTCGCGCAAATCAAGAAGAAATGGGGCAACCGAATTTCGTTAATCCGCTGACAGGCGGCCCTCACAAGACAATTAAATTGAGCAATGGTGGTTCGTTAACGCTACAAGCCAATGTGGATACATTTCAAATGACTTCGGAAGATCGCGGATTTGTTCTCAAGCTGCTCGATTCAATTGAGGAATATGAGGCGCAACTTAAAGCCAAGCGAGAGAGCTTCTAGTTTAAAAGGAGGCAACACCGATGAGGAGGGTAACGGCCCGCGCCATAATTGCACGGCCTATCGATGGCGAACGGGACAAGAAGAGCAAAAGCAAGGCCCGTTTCCGATAACTCTTTGCAGGAGGGTCGGAAACGGGCCGCTTTCATGATAGGTGCTGTACCAGACAGGCTGGAAGGCTTGCGACTTCCGGCCCCATCTTACTTCTTTTTTGACCACCGTGCCTTAGCTGCTTTAACAGCTATGGCCTTTCGCTTACTGGCGGAAAGCGCCTTTGATCTGGCCTTTCCGCCCTTAAGTCCTCCCTTTCGACCAATGGACGAAAGATAATCCCGAATTGATTCCGTTGCATCCTGCTCTTCCAAAGACATAGCTACAATTGCCGCCCCTAGTTGATTGGCGTCATTCGGTAATGTTGTGCTTGAGCGCCTCATGCATTTACTGTCTCAGAACAGCATTCTCCTTGTCTACAAAAATTTGAAAAAGGCCGATTCAAAATGAGTCACTACCTGGCGCGCCGTAACCGATCCGCCTTCGATAATACGAATGGGAGTCCGGTCGGCCTATGCGGACTTGCACCCGGTTTCGCGGGGAATTTGGGGTAGGATGTGCGGTTCCTCAGGAGACGGTCCGGTGACGAAATTTGCGATCTCTCTGGCGTTTGCAGCCGTTCTGGCATCAGGCGCGTCTGCACAAAACCAGGAAAGCTCCGGAACCGCCGGCCGTTCGCCGAGCTATCTCGTTTGCCAACTGCATGACTTCCAGCACGGCCAACGCGCCGGGCCGGGAACCCCATTTGTGGCCGGCGCCGTGGCCAAGCTGAACGTGGACGATTTTGTTTCTCTCGCAGCCTACGCGTCTTCGCTCGCGCCGTGATTCTCGCTGCCGCAATGTGAACTTCAACCCCGATTCGCCGGCTGCTCCTGATTAATCATGAATGTAGACATCTGCTCGAAGAAAGCCCGAAGGAATTGTTCGACCTCCGCCGGCAGAGCCGCCTCCGCAAACGCTTTGTCCATCAGCTGCATCCAGCGGTCGCGGGCCGCTTGATCAATCCGAAATGGAATATGCCGCGCCCGCAGGCGAGGATGTCCGCGCTCTTCGATGTACCGCTGCGGACCTCCGAAACGATAGATCAAGAAATCTCGAAGACGCTGCTCGGCGGCCGCGAATTCGTCACGCGGATACATGCGCCCCAGAATGTCGTCCTCCGGGACCTGGCGATAAAATGCCGCCACCAGGCGCGTGAAACCTTCCTCGCCGATGATTCCGTAAATGCTGGCTTCGTCCATGATTATTTCAATCGGTTTTGCGCTTCTGTGAATCCGCCCGTGCCGAAGCGGGACACACATCGAGCCAACTGCGGAACTGCGTCGGAAATTGAACTCGGGAAATGCCTCATCCCGATCGGGAGTTGTTAGCGCGACGCCGGAATGGAGCCGGCCAGGTATAGCGTCAGCACCCGGTCGGCGTCAGACCGGCGCGCGATCCTGAATAGCACGTCCGCGCCCGGCTGCAGTTTGGCCATCTGCGCGCGGTAGTCCGCGAGCGATTTGATCTCGACGTGGTTGACTTCGATGACCACGTCGCCGCGCGCGAATCCAACATCCTCGGCAAAGGTCGCAGGTTCGACTTCCGTCACGACTGCGCCCTCGATCGTCCCCATTCCCAATTTGTGCGACAGATCCGGGGTCAACTCCTCCACGTGAAGGCCAAACTGTGCCGGCTCCTCCGCCTGATCGGGCTGTGCGTCATCGTCCTGCGCCGATTGCGGGAAAATCTTCGTGCGGTCGGCGACGGTTATCGTAACGTCCTTCGTCTGTTTATTGCGAACGTAGCGAATCTGGACGGACTGGCCAATCGGCGTCTGCGCGATCGGGTTCACCAGATCCGCGCCGGTATGAACTGGCTGGTCGTTCACATTCGTAATCACATCACCGGCCTGCAGGCCAACTTTGTCGGCCGGGCTGCCCGGTTCAACCGCTTCGAGCACGATTCCGTATGGCGCGCCGAGCTCCCTCATCAAAACAGGATTGTTGCTGTTCTCTTCCTGGAATGTGACGCCAATCGAACCGCGCACCACTTTCCCCGCCGTAACGAGCTGGTTATAAACCGTGATGGCCGTGTTGGACGGCAGCGCAAAGCCCACTCCCTCAAATCCGCGGCTTCCCGTGTAGATCGCGGTGTTGATGCCGATTACTTCCCCAGTGAGGCTCACGAGTGGTCCGCCGGAATTGCCGGGATTGATCGCCGCATCCGTTTGAATAAAACGCTGGAACTGATGGCCCACATTCGAACGGTCCTTGGCGCTGACGATGCCCGCGGTTACCGTGGAGTTCAATCCAAACGGGCTGCCGAATGCGAGTACCCAGTCTCCGACCTGCACTCCATCGGAATTCCCAAGCTTGGCAACGGGCAGGTCGTGATCGGCTTCGATCTTGATGACCGCGAGATCGGTGTCCTTATCGAAGCCCACCACGCGGGCGCTGTAATGATTGGAATCGCCGTCCAATGCGACTTGAATCTTGGTGGCCTGGTCAATCACGTGGTCGTTCGTGAGGATGAAACCCTTCTTATCCACGATGACGCCCGAACCCAGGCTGCGCTCCGCATCCGGCGCGTTGTCGGGCGAATCAAAGAAGCGGTCGAAGAAATCCTGAAATGGATCGTTCTGCCCGTGCGGGGTTTTGCCGCCCCCTTTGGGCTTTTCGATCACTTGCGTTGTGGAGATATTGACCACCGCCGGACCCAGGCTCTTCGAGATGCTCGAAAAAGCGCCCGAAAGGCTGATCGGATCGGGAATTGCCAACAGCGAAGCGCCATTGGGCGCTTGCGCGCGTGTGGCCATGGCGCGGCCCGATATCAGCGTGCCGATGATGATTCCGAAGCAGAGCGTGAAGGCGACGAGGAACGACGCGAGGAATTTCCGGTTTCTTGCCCAGAGCCAGAGCTCTCGAATTTCGATCCCCATCCTCGTACTCCTTCGTGGTCGCCCGATGCAGCAGAAATTTCAGTATAGCATTCATTCGGACGCCGCAAGTCTGCCGCGGGTGGCCTTTGCCGTGACTACCAAGGGGCTCCGGCGTTAACGGGGTTTGCCAACCGGCCCCCTCAGGGGTAAAGTCTCTGCGCTCCAGGGACGCTCCCACGGGCGGACGATCCTCCATGTTTCGCAAGGGCGCAACCGATGAAAGTTGAGTTCGGCGTTATAGACCATGTGGACCGGCAGGACGAGCCTATCGCCAAGACCTACGATAGCCGTCTGAAGCTGCTGGAGCTTTACGACAAAGCCGGCTTTACGACGTTTCATATCACGGAGCACCACAGCACTCCGCTTGGGCTGGCGCCCTCGCCCATCGTTTTTCTCGCGGCCGCGTCGCGCATCACCGAGCGAATCCGCTTCGCTCCTCTGGTGCTGATCGCCACGCTTTATAACCCGGTGCGCCTGGCGGCCGAAATCTGCATGCTCGACCACCTAACCAAAGGCCGGTTCGAGATCGGAACCGGCCGTGGAGTTTCCGGGGTGGAGTTGGGATTCTTCAACGTTCGGGAGCAGGACGCCCCGGCGATGTACACAGAGGCGATGGAAGTCGTGATGGCCGCGCTCACCAGGGACACCGTGGATTTCCACGGCAAATTTTTCGACTTCACGAACGTGCCGATCGAACTGAAGCCTTACCAACTGCCGCATCCTCCGCTGTGGTACGCGACGAACAGTCCCGAAAGCGCGGCCAAAGCGGCTCGCCAGAATATGAATGTGGTCACCTTGGTCGGGTCCGCCGAAGCGGCCAAAATAATCGCCAGCTATAAAGAAGCCTGGAACGCGTCCCACGGCGGCAGCGGCAAGAAAATGTTGAAGGCGGGTATCACCCGGTTCATCTATGTAGGAGAATCCGACCGGCAGGCCCAGGAACGAGGAGCGTTCGGCTCGCGGAAATTTTACGAGAGCCTGGTCTATCTATGGCGGAAATTCAATGTCACCGCGATGAGCCTCGAAGAGGTAATCCGCTCTGCGGAAGCCACCTTGATCACCGGGACTCCCGCCGCGGTTCGGGCTAGGATCGAACAAGAGCTTGAGGAGTCAGGCGCCAACTATTACGTTCCCCGGTTTGCCTACGGAAACCTCACCCACGAAGAAAGCGTCCGCTCGCTCGAGTTGTTCACGAGCGAAGTAATGCCTCATTTTCAGAAATAAATGTCATCATTCCGTGCGTTGCGTTGCGATCGAAGGCGGCGAGCGGCCTGAGCCGGATCAAGACGGTCTCTTTAGTTTTCCCCTGATATGTTCGGCAGAGGAGCCGCCAGCGGATCGTCGTCGAGTGGACGAGGCCCGGTCAGCACCTGGAGCTCTTCCTCGTCGGTTGAGTTCGGTTCGAGCTTTTTCTGCGCGCGGCGCTCGGCCTTCGCGCGCGCCTTCTCCATCCGCTTCATTTCTTTTTGGCGCTTCTGGAATGTGGTTGTCACGGGATCTCCTTGGAATCGAACTCGGACGCGGGCTACACCGCCGTCCACAAATGCTGCGCATCATTCCCTACCAGCGAGGTTCGCGCGGTTGGCGCGGAGATTCGCGGTAGTCCTCGTTCGAAAATCTTCCTCGCCCACCGCCGCCGCCGCGTTCCCCGCCGCGGCCGCTGCCCGAGCCTCCGCGGTCGCCACCGGGACCGCCGCTTCGTGGGCCACGCGGTCCGCTCGACGCTTCCTTGGGCCGCGCTTCGTTCACTTTCAAATTGCGGCCGCCGAGGTCCTTGCCGTCCAGCCCTTGCATCGCCGCTGCGGCCTCCGCGTCATTGGGCATCTCCACGAACGCGAAGCCTCGCGACCGGCCCGTTTCGCGGTCCATGGCGATGTGAACTCGGGCGACCTGTCCGAATGGCTCGAAGAGCGCGCGCAGATCGCCTTCGGTGGTTTGAAAACTCATGTTGCCCACAAACAGATTTTTCATGCTCGTCCTTTCCTGGACAATGTCCCAGGCTGGCGCGATGTTTCACGGCACCTGGCGATGTGCCGTACGCCGAAATCAGCAATTCAGAACCGGATCAAGTCGAGCGGGGACGCCTGACGCGGCGCTCCCACAGACTCACAAGCGAGGCTGGCACTTCGAAAGCGCACATATACTTTAGCACGTTCCGCGGACAGATCGTAGTACCACCGTCCCACGCCCTATTTTGGCGAATCCTGAGGAAAAGAAAAGAGCCGGCGACACGCCTCGCCGACGGTTTCGTAGGGGAGCAGCATGCTATGCCCGGCGCACATTCTTGGCGGTGCGCCGCCATCAGGCGGTGGTCTCGTAGCGGCCATCTTCAGGTCCGGGATACTGCCGGGAGGCGGGGCATCATCCCCGACATCAGCGGCTCAAGATCGGCGAGGTTTTGGAGTCGGCGTAATGACTCTGGAATCCAGGTGGGTCGTGGCTTTAGCCACGACATAATTTCCAAAGAATCAATCCGCCAGTAGCCGCTGAAGTTCCGACTCTACAGCTGCCACGCAGTCAACCGGCGTGCGGGCCCCCGCAATGCGCGCCCGCGCGCCGGATGAAGAGGCACTCCTAAAGCGATCGCAGGAAATTCAGCAGATCCTGCTTCTGAGAATCGCTCAGGCCGTTGAAGAGGGAAATCACGCCGTTCGCCTCCGAGCCCTGGCTGGCGTGGGCCTCAATCGCCTGCAACAGCCCTCCGTTTGCCGGGGTCGCGCGGCCATCATGCAGGAAGAAAACGCGCTGGCCCACTCCCCACAGAGGAGCCGTGCGGAAATCATTGGGCCCGGCTGCTCCCTGCGACACTTGATCCGACAAGCCGGATCCCATGTTGTGAACCAGAAGATCCGAGTATAGATTCGCCGTCTGGTTGCTCAACCCCGGCGTGAAAGCGGAAGCGGCGGTCTGAAGCGACGGCGTATGGCACATATCGCAATGCACTACTTGAGTGAACAGATTGCTTCCATTCTGAATGGAACGCAGCGACGGATTGCCGGGAATTCCCTGAATGGACGGCTGCGGCGGCGCCAGGAAACGCATGAACGCCGCAAACATCACCGTGTCGCTGGGAATGTTGGGGCCGGACAGGTTGAAGTTTGTCGCGTCTTCCGGCATGGAATTATAGAGGCACGCGGCCGGAGGATTCGCCCGCTTGTTGGGAAACAGTTCGTTCGTCACTCCCATTTCGACGTCGTAGGCTTCGCCTGCGAATACTTCCAGCGACTTGTTCTGCGCCTTCCAGCCAAAGCGGGTAATCGAACCATCGTTGCCGCTCGTGTTCGGATAACCCGAAATCCCGAGCTGCTGCTTGAGCGCCGCGTTCGCGTTCATGTTGTTCAGAATCGTTGCGTCGGGGATGTTCTCGATCAAGCCCGCGCCAAAGACCGGCGTGGGAATGCGGAAGATCAGGTCGTTGAGCTGTCCCGCAAGTTCGTAGTTCGGCTGCGCCATCGTACAACTCGGCGCGTCCGGGCGCCCCGCGATGCTGAACAGGTCGTGCACGCCGCCATCGGGAGTCTGCGTCAAACTATTGTTCGCGATCACGTACGGAAACCGCGCTTCGCGCACCGGCCCGTCCGCGGTGATGAAGAATGGCAGCATGTTAGTCGCGCCGTCCGCCGTGGCGACGGCTACCTGCGGATTGGGTCCAATGTTGGGATATGCGTTGGCGCTGGGACTGGAGCCGCCGACGGACGGTTGCGCATGGCAACTTTGGCAACTATTGGAATTGAAGCCGGGACCAAGCCCCTCGCCCGGTTCGCCGGGAATCGAGCCGCTGACCGAGTCCGTCTGCATAAATCGCGCTAGGCCGTTTCGAAAAAACTCAAGCTGATACCCATTCAGCGTCGAGAGCGCCTTCCCCGCGCCAACCGATCCGGCGCGTGGGCCCGGGTCCTGCGCACCAGAGCCGCCACCCGAATTGCCTCCCGGGCCGCCATTCTGACCACCGTTTTGACCTGCTCTGGGGCCGCCACCCTGCGCTCGCGCTAGCGGAGTCGAACTGAATGACATCAGCGCTGTGATCGTTGCTGCGATCGCGATTTTTCCGTGAATTTTCATAACCATGGTCCTCCTTGTCCGGGTGTTGGAGAGCGGCAAGACACACCCCTCCCGTGCAAACTTTTTTCACCTCAACGCTGGGCGGGCAACCTGAAAATCGTCTGGACTAAATCGGATTCCATTCGCAGCCGACTGTTGAAAGTTCAGCCCTCGAATGCGGTGGGAAGATATGCGAGGACGTCATCCACGTCAATGTGCCCGGGGTACAGTTTTCGTACAGGCGAACGTACAGCTGTCACTTCGGTTTTTTTGCAGCCATCCAGAGCGAATCGCTGGTGGGCAGGCAGTCGGCGAGCGGACGCGCCAGCGGCTCGAAGCCGCCGCGACGCAAAATTTCGCGAAGCGTGCGCGGCGTGAAGTAATTGCAGTGCGCGGGGATGTGATAGCCGCACCAGTCCATGCCCCTGATCGTGCGGTTCCAGCTTGCGTAGTTGGGTGTTTTGATCACGGTGACGCCGCCTGGCTTGAGAACGCGATGCGCGGCGCGCAGTCCCGCGATGGGCTGCCATTCGTGTTCGATGTAGCCGAACTGGGTCACCACATCGAAGGAATTTTCGGGCAGGTTGCTTGCGAGCTCCGTCACCGGGCCTTCGAGGATTTTCTCCGGGGAAATCCGCTGCCGCGATATCTCCGCGCCGCGCCTGCTCAGCTCGATCCCCGTCACATCGAAGTATTTCGACGCGAGCACCAGGAATCCCCCGTCGCCGCAGCCAAAATCAACGAGCTTCCCTTCCCTGATCCATCGCAGCGTCTGCGAGACCATGCGCCCGTTCGTATTCGGCCGCAGCGGGCGCAGCAAACGCGAAAGCAAAACCATGATCGGCTGCTTCTGCTTGCGCTCCGATGCCGCTTTCGCATGCTCGTCCATCCAATCGTGGTCCCGCGCTTGCACGTCGTACGCCAGCTCGCTGCCGATGAATACCATGCTGCACCGCGCGCACTCCACGATCTCCCACCGACCGCGCCGCGAAAGCACCTTGCGGTCCATGCCGCCACAGAGCGGGCATGGACGCGCTTCGGCAGCCAGCGATTTTGTCAGTGCACTCATAAACGCGAAGACGGCTTAGAGAACCGCGATTCTACCACGCGAAAACAGCACCGCCCGGATGGGGTCATATGGCGTACGGCGTTTTGCCACCCGTGTTTTCACCACGGGCTTGTCCGCGCCTTTGGTAACAACGGTCGCGCCGTCATAGCCGGTTCTCCAGCTGCCGCGTCCAACGAAGATGGCTCCAGGCGTTGGCGAAACTCCCCGGGCATATGTCAGACATATGGCCACATTGAATCTTAATATTGGACATGCAAGCGCAAATTTCGTTCTCTATAGACCACGGGTGGGAAAATTGTGACGCGACCGACAAACGACACTCCCGGACAAGCTACGGTGCACCAGCGGGTGCAGTCCCAGTTCGGGGCTGCCGCGGAAGCCTACGGCACCAGCCTCGTGCACGCCGACACCAGCGCGCTGCAGCGCGTCGTCGAGCTGGCGTCTCCGAAGCCAGGCGACGCGGCGCTCGACCTCGCCACTGGCGCGGGGCACACGGCGCTGGCGCTGGCTCCGCGCGTCGCGCGGGTGATCGCTTACGATTTGACGCGGGAGATGCTGCTGGAGACGCGCCGCAATGCCGCCGCGCGCGGGCTGGCGAACGTCCATACGCAGCAGGGGCCGGCGGAAAAGCTTCCATTTCGCGATGCGAGCTTCGACATCGTCACCGTGCGCCAGGCGCCCCACCACTTCGCCGACGTGCGCAGTGCAATCCGCGAAATGGCGCGGGTGGCCAAGCCCGGCGCCCGCATCGTGATCGTAGACAGCACCTCGCCGGAAGAGCCAAATCTTGCCTCACAGTGGGATCACATCGAAAGGCTGCGCGATCCATCGCACGTCCGGAATTATTCCCCGACGCAATGGCGCGCTATGATTGCCGACGCCGGGCTGCGCGTATTTTCTGAAGAACTCGGCTTCGCCACTGAAAATGGACGGCCCATGGATTTCGCCGCATGGACGAAGCGAATAAACACCCCTCCTGAAGCCGTCGAGGAATTGACGCGGCTGTTCCGCAACGCCACCCTCGCGCTGGCCAATGCCTTGCGGATCGAAGTCGTCAATGACGCTATTTTTTTCTGCGTTCCGGTGATCACGATCGCAGCGCTCCGAGAATCGAAATAATGCCCCGATATCATCGTGGTGCTCCGATTGGCCAACGCTCACCCGAATTGCTACAATAGCCGTGGGGAATGGAGTAATCCCGCCTATGGCTCCACGCACACTCTTCGAGAAAATCTGGGATGCGCACATCGTCCGCGAAGTGCCCGGACAACCTTCGCTGATCTATATTGACCGTCACTTAATCCACGAAGGCACCACGCCGCAGGCGTTCTCCGGTTTGAAACTCGCGGGACGCAAAGTTCGCCGGCCGGAGCTGACCTTCGCGGTAATGGACCATTCCGTCTCGACAAAAGATCGCCTGGCGCCGGTACTCGATTCCGACGCGAAATCCCAGTTTGACGCGCTCGCGAGAAATTGCCAGGAAAACGGCATCAATCTCTTCGACATGCACAGCCGGAATCAGGGCATCGTGCACGTGATCGGCCCGGAGCTGGGAATCACGCTCCCCGGCTGCACCATCGTCTGCGGCGATAGCCACACGGCTACGCATGGCGCATTCGGCGCGCTGGCCTTCGGCATCGGAACCAGCGAAGTCGAGCATGTCTTTGCCACGCAGTGCCTCTCGCAGTTCAAATCGAAGACCATGAAAATAGACGTGCAGGGCAAGCGGCCCCGCGGCGTCACCGCGAAGGACATCATCCTCGCGATCATCGGCAAGATTGGGATCGGCGGCGGGAACGGGCACGTAGTCGAATACACGGGTGAAGCGGTGCGCGGGCTTTCGATGGAAGGCCGCATGACCATGTGCAACATGTCCATCGAAGGCGGCGCGCGCGCCGGAATGGTCGCGCCGGATGAGACCACGTTCGCCTATATCGAAGGGCGTGCGTTCGCGCCGCGCGGAAAAGATTTTCAGTCTGCGGTCGAGCACTGGAAGTCGCTCGCGACCGATCCCGGCGCGAAATACGATGCGACTGTCACGCTGCAAGCCGCGGAAATCGCTCCGATGATCACTTGGGGCACAAATCCCGGCATGGTCACGCAAGTCACCGGCCGCGTTCCCGATCCGTCGTCGTTCCAGGATCCGGTTGACCGCAAAGCCGCCGAAGGCGCGCTCGTTTACATGGATTTGAAGCCCGGGACGCCGATGGAGGAGATTCGCCTCGACCGCGTGTTCATCGGCTCCTGCACGAATTCAAGAATCGAGGATCTTCGCGCCGCGGCCAAGGTCGCTTCCGGCAAGCATGTCTCGAAGTCGCTGAAGCAGGCGCTGGTCGTGCCCGGCTCGCGCGTGGTCAAAGCCGAAGCGGAAAAAGAAGGCCTCGACAAAATTTTCCTTGCCGCCGGGTTTGAATGGCGCGATTCCGGATGCAGCATGTGCATCGGCATGAACGACGACGTGCTCCCGAGCGGCGAACGCTCCGCCAGCACATCGAACCGCAATTTCGAAGGCCGCCAGGGCAAGGGCAGCCGCACGCATCTCGTCAGCCCGGCGATGGCCGCTGCCGCCGCGATCGAAGGCCACTTTGTGGACATCCGCAAGTGGAGCGGCGTCGAAGGGACCGAATAACCGTGCAGCCATTCACAAAATTGACGGGCCTGGTCATGCCGATGGACCGCGTGAACGTGGACACCGACCAGATGGTCCCGAAGCAATTCCTGAAGCTACTGACGCGCGAAGGGTATGGCCGGGTTTTGTTCTACGACTGGCGTTACCTGCCAGGCGAAAAGCCGAATCCTGATTTCGTCCTGAATTACCCCCGGTACAAAGGCGCCAGCGTGATTCTCGCACAGGCGAATTTCGGCTGCGGCTCCAGCCGCGAGCATGCGCCCTGGGCCATTCTCGATTGCGGTTTTCGCGCGATTCTCGCGCCCAGCTATGCCGACATTTTCTACAACAACTGCTTCAAGAACGGCATCCTGCCCGTCACGCTATCCAACGAACAGATTGACGAGCTTTTCAGGCGAACCGCCGCAAACGAGGGCTACGCCGTTACCGTGGATCTCGAGCAGCAGGTCGTCACCGACGACAAGGGCCTGCGCTACCCCTTCACCGTGGATCCCTTCCGGCGCGAATGCCTTCTCAAGGGTCTCGACGATATCGGGCTAACTCTCGTGCACGAGGCAGACATCACCGCATTCGAAAAGAAAAACTTGCACGTTCCCGCGATGAGCTCCCCTCTCGACGTCAAATTCCACCAGTAGAGGCGATCGGTTCGCGTCAGGCTCCGCCGATCCAAGGATTCAAGAGAGGAATTCCCAGGTTCTCAAAGTGTCTTGTATTTCTGGTGACGAGGGTCATGTCGTGTGCTTCGGCAGTGGCTGCGAGAAATGCATCCATGACGGCAAGTGGGGTTCCTAACGCCCAGCTCTTGGCCATGATGACGCCCCATGCGTCGGCTACAGCCAAACCAACGGAGATAATTCGCCCATCAAACCGAGTTGGTAAATCGTTTTGAAGCCAGGCGAGCAAGGAATCCTGCCGGATCCCGCCGACCAGGCGAGCGACTCCAAATCGGATTTCAGCAAACGTCATAACACTCATCCACATGGACTGCTCGTCCGTGGCGGCAAACCATCTCACGACGTTCGCGTCTGGCGGGGTCTTCACCCATTCCGAAACGACGTTTGTATCGAGAAGGTAGTTCAAAGCTCAATCTCGCGCGCTGTCCCCTCCAACCGCGTCGTTCGAAGTCCCGAGCCGTGTAGTGGAGAATTCAGGAAAAACTCGACGATGCTGCCCTTTGGCTTTGTCTTTTGCTCCCACTGCTCAACCGATACAACGACAACTGCCTTGCGCCCGCTACGCGTGATAGTCTGTGGGCCATCCGCCAAAGCGCGATCGATCAGAGCGCTGAACTTCGCCTTCGCCTTGGCGACCGCCCATGTGTGACTCCGTTTTGCCATCGCAACCTCCATTCTGACCTATCTGACCATTATAGTCATAATGACGCCAGGCACAAGTCAAGACGGCGTTTAAGTTTTTTCTGCGCGCACGGATGGCGGCCCCACCGTGAACCATCGGACGGGCCTTCGCGCGCTTCTTGCTCTTTAGGGGGTCGGAGCTTCAGCTCCGACAGAACACGGCACGGAAAAAACGGGGCTTTAGCCCCTGAGGACACTCTTTTTTGTCGTCGCTCCAAATCGGGACGTTAGCCATCGGACAAGGCTATCGTCGCGCGTCTTGATTCAGCAATGCTGAGGGCAGAAGATCATCGTTGAGTTGTTCCGATGCCTAGATTCCTGATTCACCACGCTAGTGAAGGTTCCCGCGTCTTCGAGCTGCTCGGCGATCGCCCGATTGTGATCGGACGCGCGAAGGCGAATAACCTGGTTCTCGACAACGCCAGCATCTCGCGCCAGCACGCTGTGGTTCGCGCCACGCCCGATGGCAGCTGGCAAATCATTGACCGCGGCGCGGCCAACGGCGTGAAGGTCAACGGCGCCCCGGTGAAGGAAGCTATCCTGCGCGCCAACGACGAAATCGTTCTCGGTGAATACAGGATTCGTTATTTTGAGGATTCAGCGGCGCGCAACATGGTCACGTATGGCACCCCGGAACTTCCTCCCAATTTCGCCAAGGTGATGGCGGAGTCCGCGTATTCGGGATCGTTTGTTCCCGTGCAGCCACTAGGCAACGCAATGTCGCCGCAGGCCGAGCGCTCCGCGAGCGCGCAAGACCGCCTGAACGCCCTCGAACAGGAGAATCGCCTTCTGACGCTTCTCTATCGCGTGAATCGCGCGCTCGGCGAGCTAACCACCGTCGAGGATGTCACCCGCCGCATCCTCGACCTCGTCCTCGAAATGAACGGCGCCGAGCGCGGCTTCACCATGCTGCTCGATCGCGACTCGATCGGCCGCGGCGATTTCAGCAAGGGCGGTTACGCCTTCGAGCCCGCGCTGATCCGCTATCGCGCTGGATCGAAATCGTCGCCGGGGCAGGGCGCGCCGCAATTGACCATTTCGCAGAGCATCATCCGTCAGGTGATGCACGGCGGCCTGCCGCTGCTGGTATCCGACCCGCAGGCTGACCCACGCCTCGCTGCGAGCCAGAGCATTGCCATCTCCGGAATTCAGTCGGCGATGTGCGCCCCGCTTGGAACCAAGGATAGGCGCCTCGGCCTGCTCTACGTGGACAATCTCTCGCGCCGCGGCATGTTCACAGTGGAAGATCTGAATGTGTTCACGGTGATAGCGACGCAGGCAGGACTCGCAATTGACCGCGCGCGCTCGCGCGAGGTGCCGACCGAGCAGCCGCAGCCCTCACCGGCGCTCAAGTAGCAGTCGCGCTACGCGCTCTGGAATTTCGCCGCCAGGCGCTTGGGCGCGATATTTAGCCACGCTGCGACGAGCGCCTTCCGCAACGTAGTCTTCTTCGCGGCTTTCAAGCGCACGCACGTCGCCCCACGTTTTCCCCAATTGCCCTTCGCGGGCACAAAGACCTTCGGCTCGGCCTGGACGAACTCCTCCTGCTGGTCCGGCATCAGCTTCACCATTCCCCAGCCCGCGTCGAAATAGCCGAGCGTGGCGAAGACTTTTCCGCCCACACGAAAGTCAGGGTGGTGCATGTGCGTGCTCTCCACGGCTTCAGGAAAGCTGAGCGCCAGCCGTCGAAAATCATTTGCGGTCATCGGCGTACCTCCATTGGTCGGGAATTCATAAAAATGGCGCTCGAAGCTCGCCCGCCAGCCGCCGTGCGAAAGGATCGCGAAACAGAGCGTCAGGACGCTCCGTTTCCCTCGCGCGATAGACCGCGACCCACAGCGCGGTATCCGAGATGCTACGAATCAAGGGTCCTTCATCGCTCATCAATCAGGCTCCGCGCGTGGAGATCCCCCGTTATGGCGCGACATCTCTGAGGTGCGTGGCGACGAACCACCGGTTGCCGAACGGATCTTGAACTCCGCCGCTGCGGTCTCCGTAGGGCTGATCGACCGGGCGTTGAATCGAAGTAGCGCCCGCCTGCAGGGCGCGTTCGTAGACGGCGTCCGCATCGGGTACGTAGAGATGAAGCGTGCAAGGCATTGGCTGGTACGGCCCGTTCGCGTCGCCCATCCCTATCAGGGAATCTCCGATCCGCACCTGCGCGTGGTGGACCACGCCGTCAGGCGACTGCGCGCGATAGACTTCTTCAGCCCCAAACGCGTTCTGCAGGAACTCGATCATCTGCTGCGATCGGAGCGGATTCAACTGCGGCGTCACGCTGCGGAAATGTTCGAAAATCGGATTCCCGGCGGTAGGCGTGAAGATGTGCCAGCTGTTGCCGGAAACATCTCTCACCGACCCGCCGCGAGAACCGTACTCATGATCTTCCACCGGTTGGAATGGCGTGGCGCCGGCCTCGACCGCGCGGTTGTAAACCCCGTCCACGTCGCTCACGCGAAGGAGAAGCGTCTGCGGAGTCGGTGGAAACTGCGCGTTCGCTTCGGCCAGCTCGATCATCGAGTCGCCGATCTTCACCTCGGCGTGCATGATCACCTCTCCGCCGGGCCTCTTGATTCGAAAATGCTCCTCGGCTCCAAATGCCTTGTTCAGGAAGTCGATCAACTGCGATGCTTCGGGAATAACCAGGTACGGCGTGATGCTGTGAAACCCTTCGCGAATCGGGTTCACGGTCTTCGCCGCTTCCCCTTGCTCGGGCGACAATTGATCGAGTCTTCGCTGCATCTCTTCCGTCGTGAGCGTTTCCTTGCGCGTCGAAATCGCCCATGTATAGCCGAACGGATCGGTGAATTGTCCGGACCGATCGCCGTAAAATTGATCCGCAATCGGCCGCACAATTTTCGCGCCGGCGGCCACCGCCTGCCGCCCGATGGAATCCACGTCCGCCACATCGAGGTGAATGCGGACAGGCGATCCCCCAAGCGATTCCGGGCTCTTGAAACCGATCTCCGGGAACTCATCGGCGAGCATAATCCTCGCGCCGCTGATATCTATCTCGGCATGCCCGATCCTTCCGTCCGGCTGGACCAGGCGCGTTATTTCCGTCGCGCCGAACGCGCGTTTGTAGAAATCGATCGCCCCTGCCGCACCCCTTACGCTCAGGTAAGGTGTGGCCTTTGCACGTGCCTCAGGTGCTGCTTTTGCGCTGCTTGCCATCGTCGTTCTCCTTTCCAAATCTGCCTTCAGGCGAACTCTGAAATCCGCGCGAGGAAGATCGCGCAGACCTCGGATCAATTCGATCACCGGCGCGAGCCGCGCGTCTAACGACTTCCCGTCCCCCGCCGGCGACGCCAACGCGCCGGGCCGGCCGAGCAGCCGCTCCACCACTTTATCGAGTTGCTCGCTTGCGGTTTGTTTAGCCATTTCGTCCACCTGGCCTCGTGCCTGACTCCATGCTCACCTGGTCGCGCAACTTTTGAATCCCGCGAAATTGGAGCTGCTTCACCGCCCCGGCCGTGCGCTTGAGGGCTTTCGCGATCTCGCGAATGCTCTTTTCTTCGGCGAAGCGCATCTCGATCACGCGGCGCTGGTCGTCGGGCAATGTTTTCACCAGCCGGAAAAGTTGCGCCGTGCGCTCGATCTCTTCGGGGTTGGCGCCGGAGTGGGGATCGGGCGGATCATCCGCTATCGGACTTCCCTGCTCCCGAGCCGCGCGTTTCCAACGATCGGCGATGGCGTTTGCCGCGATCCGGTAGAGCCATGCCGCGAAAGGCACGCCGCGCCATTCGAACCCGCTCAGTTTCGCGAGCGCTTGCTGGAACACTTCAGCCGTCAAATCCTCCGCATCGGCGCGCACGTAGACGCGCCGCGCGACGAACGCGTACACGCGCTCGAAGTTGTCTTCGTAAAGCTCCGCGAAGCGTGCGGGGTCCCTCTGCGCCGCCTCGATCACCAGACGTTCGTCTGGTCTCTGCTTCAGCACCTTCAACAGGTTCTCCGCAAAACGCGTTCTCTACTGGATAAACTGCCGCCGACCCGAAAGGTTACGCAGGAATCTCGCCCGGCTGGCCCTCCGACGACCCCTTCCATTCGGCCACCAGGATTCCGCCGAAGATGAGCAGGGCTCCCAGTAGCATCCGCGCTCCAATGCGTTCGCCGCCGAGCGTCACCGACGTGACCGCGGCGAACACGGGTTCCAGCGTAAGCAGGATTGCCGCGCGGGACGCGGAAGTATGCTTCTGCGCCCAGGTTTGCAGCGAAAAGCAGATCACGGTCGCGCCGATTGCCGTCGCCAGCACCGCGAACACCACGTAGCGCGTCCACACCAGCTTGGGCTGTTCCCATCCCGCCGCAGCGGCGATCGGTACCAGCACGGTCGCCAGGACGGCAGTCGTTGCCACCTGCAGAAAACTCAACGACGCGACCGAATACTTCTCCACATTACGGCTTATGAAAATCATGTGGAATGCGAACATCACCGCGCATCCGAAAACAATCGGGTCGCCCCGGTTTAGTCCGCCCAGACCCTGCGGCGGCACCGAAAGAAAGTAGAGACCGGCGAGCGCCGCGATCGCGCCGGCCCAAATCCAGACCGAGACCCGGCGCATTCCAAATATCGCCTGCACGATCGGCACAAACACCACATACATGCCAGTCACGAACGCCGCCTTGGACGGAGTCGTCCAGCGCAGCCCCGTAATCTGAAACATGTACCCGGCGAACATGAAGATGCCGATTTGCGCGCCCGCCCACACCTCGCGCAGAGTCAGCGTCCGCACGGCGCGCCGGTAAATCATCGCCATCAGCACCGCCGCGATTCCGAATCGCACCGCGATATAGGTGATCACGGACATGTCCGCGAGCGCGTCCTTGATCACCACGAACGTGGCGCCCCAAATGAGCGCACAGATCACCAGCGCCAAATCCGCGCGCAATCGCATGCTCAACATGTAAGATTTCTCGAATTCACGGGTCAGAGTCTAAGCGGTGGGCGGCGCGGCGGCAAGCAGCGCTACGGCGTGAGAATCGGCCCGTTTGTGGCCGAACACGCGGGCCACGATTCCTTAAGAATCGCAGCCGGGGCCGCCGGGCGACCCGCACTCTTTCCACAGCTTTTCCCAATTCCAGATCCCGGACGTCACCTTGATCGGCAACGGGAATCCGAGCTGATGCGCGAGCATACACACCTGCCCGCGATGGTGGGCTTCGTGAGCAATCATGTAGCACAGCATTTCCGGGCCAACCGGCCAAGGACGAGCCCAGCCGTCTCTGAGAAACTTCTCGACCCGGCCCCCACTACCGCCGAGCGCCTCAGCGAGCATCTTCCCGCAACAAGTGGCGCTCTCGGCCAATCCCGCACGGGCCTGCTTCGGCGTGCAGTGCGCGCGGTTGAGCTGTCGTGAAACCTTCAGGTGCGGAGCTGTAAGCCTGACCCACTTGGAGCGGACATTGTGCATGTGTGTGAAGATCGCCGCGATGGTGCGGACCTTACCGGGCGGTTTGGCTCTCCAGGCGGCAGGGTTAAGATGCTCGATAACCATCTGGTTGATGCGATCATTGGCGGCAAAGATCTGGACTGCGGCTCGGCCGAGTTGAGCTTGAATCTTGCTTTGACGCGTGGTCACGGCTCCCTACTCCTTGACCGATAATACTTCCGGGCCGCCTTGGGATAGCGCTTGTGGAGCGGAAACTACCGCGAATATTACGATGAAAAGGTACGGAAGAATTCGTCGAAAAATACTTACCGCGCATCTATTGCCGTTCGACGCCTGCCAGCGAGACAACCGTCAGGAAGAGGCGCTTCAATCCGAGTTCGCGGCCGGCGGGATCATACCATTCGTCGAGCGTGTGTGAGCCGCCTCCCCGCCCTCCGCCGCCGAGCGCTACCGCCGGAATTCCCATCGAAAGTGGAATGTTTGCGTCGGTGGAACTGCGCTCCAGCCTTGATTTATTCCCCAAGTAACGGTCCACGTTGCGGATCGCCGTCACCAGCGGCGCATCGTCCGGCAGTTTTCCCGCAGGGCGCGTGCCGAGCGAGCGGAAATTCAGCTGCAGCGCATCGCTCGCAGACTTAGTGGCCGAAATCTCTTCCTTCACGCCCGCCTGCATCGCATCGCGCAACGCCGTTTCCAGCCGCCCAAGTTCTCGTTCTTCCTCCGAGCGCAGATCGATTTTCACGGCCGAGCTCGATGGGATCGAATTGACCGACGTGCCGCCTTCGATAACCCCAAAGTTGTACGAGCTGCGGGGATCGTCCGGCACCGAAATCGCGGAAAACTTCACGATGCCGCGGGCAACGGCCGTGATCGGATTCGGCGCGCCGAAATCAGACCAGCTGTGGCCGCCCGGCCCCGTAACGCTCGCCTCGAACCGCCGCGACGCGATACCCTGCGTCGTAATGTGGTCGGTTGACGGCCCGTCCACCGCGATCGCCGCGGCAATTCGCGAACCGTAGTTATCCATCAGCGCGCGCATCCCGCGCAAGTTTCCTTCGCCCTCTTCTCCGACATCTCCGACCAGAACGATTGTCTTCGTGGTACGCACGCGCGATTCCGCCAGCGCCCGGGCCAGCCCGGCGAGCGACGCCAGTCCCACGCCGTTGTCCGCAATTCCCGGCGCGAGCAAGCGGCTGCCGTTGCGCTTCACGCGCACGTCCGTTCCCGCGGGAAACACCGTATCGAGATGCGCCGCCAGAAGTATCACGCTTTTCGTGTCGGAGCCCGGCCACTCTCCGATCACGTTTCCGGTCTTGTCCGTGCGAACCTGAAGTCCGCTGGCCGCAAAAATTTCCTTCAGCGCTTCGCCGCGGCTGGTTTCGTCAAATTCAGGGGCGGGAATTTCCGTCAGGCGAATCTGCTGGTCCGTCGTCCACGCCGCGCTCTTGTCAATCCACTGCAGGCCGCGCGCGCACGCCGGATCGCTCGCAAGTTTCGCCAGCGAATCGTCGGTCGCGCGAGCGGAGAGTGTGGCCATCCATAGAAAGATACCGCAGATGAGAGCGCGTTTCACGCGATTCGTACCGCGAGCGAGATCAAAATTGAAATCCGATCCATCGCTCTCCATTGGGCAATCGTTCCGAGGCGGTCACTGTGTTCGCGATAGGTTTTGTAGGGGCACGGCATGCCGTGCCCGGCGCAGATACCTGGCACTGCGCCCGCGATGGCCAATAGTTTCGTAGCGGCCTCTTGAACTTGTCCCGAGCGTAGTCGAGGGAGGCGGGCGCCTCAGGGGGTCGGAGCTTCAGCTCCGACACAAAAAATCCGCGCGCAGCGCCTTCCGATGCGAGGCCTTTATCGCAGCAAATATTCCTGCCGCAGCGCCCAATCTCGCCGCGCTCGCCCGTTTCTACCGCCAATCATCGAGAATATAAACACCGGCGCGATTGTAACCGGAAGCCGCGTCGCCTGTCTCCATCGCCACGCCCTGCATTTCGGTGCGAAATCCACGCGCGATCATCGCCTGAAATGCCTCGCGCCGCGCAAGATTCACGCCGGCCGTCACCTTCTGCGCATCCACCGAGCGCGCATATGCCTCCACTGCGCCGAGCAGCCGCTCGAAAGCCTCACTCGCGCGGCGCCCGGGGCGCACAGCCGCGAACTTCACGTAGCAGACTCCGGAGCCCGCCTCGCTGCCCGCGCCCGAATGGCACACCGCGAACGCCGCGAGCTTCTCGCCGTCCCATACCAGAATGGTCTCGCCCAGAATCTGTTCAGCGACCGCGTGAATCTCGATCCCGACATCCAGGCCCTCGAAATTCGCGTCCGTCACTTCTCTGCACGCCGCCAGCACGCGCGTCCGCTCGTCGCCCGCAGCCGCGGAGAAGCGCGCCGCATCCGCGACAACCTCGGCCGGCCTTTCTGCAACTCGCTTCGCCATCACGGCCACCAGATCCCGCGGCCAGAATCCAAACCTCTGATACAGCGCCATGTGCTTCGGGCTATTTGCAAACGTATAGAGGCCCATGTGCCGCGTGCCCCAGCGCCGAAATATTTCCATCGTCGGCCCCAGAAGCATCTGCGCGACGCCGCGGTTCCAATATTCCGGCTCGACCGTCAGCGGACCGAAGAATCCAAAGCTTCCCCATTTCGTTACGAAATTTGATCCGACCAATCTTCCGTTGTGTTCCGCGGCGAGCACCGCGGAGGGATCGGCCTTCCACCGCGGTCGGGCGCACTCCGCATCACCCATGAATCGCTCCGGATTGGGGAGCCCAAGAAAAGTTCCGAACGCCACGCGGATAATTCGGGCCGCCTCGCCGAGTTCAGTTTCCGCAAGCGGCCGCACCAGGATGTCGGGTTGCGGTTGCGTTGTAGCCATCGAACCATTTACTCCCGGGGAATTGGTGGTCGCCAAGTTGCGATCCGCTCAATGCCCTGCCGGCGAACCCACCAGCGCCAAAACTTCCGCTTCCGTCAGCACGCACGACGACTGCTTCGCGGCGGCAAAAATGCGATCGACAATCTCATCGCTCATCGGAATCCCGCGCTTCCCCAGCCAGTACACAATATTCGACCGCCCGCTCATCGGCCCGATCTCGATAATCTGCTCGAGTCCAAACAAATGCGCCGGCACTCCGCTGTAGATCGCGTCCGCCAACTCCAGATCGCCCTTCTTGTACGCCTTGGCGATCGCCGCCGCGTGCACTCCGGTCTGCGTGCGAAAAGCGTCGCGCCCCACGATCGGATAATTCGGCGGAATCACCGTGTTCGTCGCGCGCGCGACCATCTCCGAATATTCCTTCAGACGTGATAGGTCGCGCTCAATCAAGCCAAGCAGCCGCAGGTTCACCAGCATCATTTCCATCGGCGTGTTGCCCACGCGCTCCCCAAGCGACAGCGCCGCCGCGTGCACCTGATCCGCTCCCGCGGCGATCGCGGCCATCGAATTTGCAACCGCCAGCCCGCGATCGTTGTGCCCGTGCCAATCCACGCGGATTTTCTCGCCCGAAGGCTTCACAACCTCTTCAATCGCGAATTTCACCAGGTTGAACGCCCCTCGCGGCGTCGCGTGACCCACCGTGTCGCACAGGACGATTGCCCGAGCGCCCGCGCGAATCGCCGTCGAATACAGCGCAACAATCGTCGCCGGGTCGGTGCGAACCGTGTCCTCGGTCACGTACATTACCGGCAGTCCGGCCGATACGCCCTGCTTCACCGCCTCTTCGGTTGTGCGCTGCAAATAATCAACCGTCCAGTCCTCAGCCAGCCGCCGGAGCGGACTCGATCCGAGAAACAGCGCTGCCTCCATCGGCTGGCCCACGCGCTCGCAGAGATCAATAATCGCCTGGATGTCCTGCTTCTGCGTGCGCCCGGCAACGTGCGGGCGAATTCTCATGCGCGATCCAAAGATCTCCCGCGCCAGCGCCTCCGCATCAGCGAACGCGCGCGGCCCTGCTCCGGGCAGCCCCACATTCACGGTATCAATGCCCAGCGCGTCCATCAGGCGGACGATCTCGATTTTTTCGCCGATCGTGGGGTTGCGAACCGAAGGATTCTGCAGGCCGTCGCGCAGCGTTTCGTCGTCGAGCAACACGCGCCGCCCTGCGGGAATATCCGGCTCGGAGTAGCTGTTCCAATCGTGGATGAGTTCGTGGTTCACGTGCGAAGAGCTGCCTTCCCGCAGATTCTACATGATTCCCCGCCCCAGCGGCTGCGCCGCCCCCCGCCAACGCGGTACGTGCCGCAGTCTTGTGCCAACCAGGGCTCTACTTAGGCTTGGCAATTGCCCACGGCAAAGCTCCGGTCCCTCATCGTAGGGGCGCCGCATGCTGCGCCCGGCGTAAATGCTTGGCAACCGGCCGCCCATCGACCTCGATCATCGCGTTCCGTTAGGACACCACCCGCCGTTTCGCCGCAGACGACGCCAGCGAATCCGTCGGATCCGGAAACTCGAGCGCCACAAGGTAGAGCCCTTCCGGCGGCACGGTCGGTCCGGAGCGCGACCGGTCCCGCAACTCGAACAATTTCGGAATATCGTCCGGGGCGAGCCTTCCCTTCCCGACTTCGATCAACGTCCCCACGATTTTCCTCACCATGTATCGCAGAAACGATTGCCCGCGTACCACGTACGCAATCTCCTCACGCTCCGCCTCGCGCACGATTTCCGAGGAGTGAATCACGCGGGTCATGTTGCGGTCGCGGTCGTCCTCTTCCGATCCCGAGGACGCGGCAAATGAACTGAAATCGTGCTCGCCTTCGAACTTCCTCGCGGCCTCGGCCATTGCAGCCTCGTCAAGCGGCCACGGATAGTGCAGCGCGCGGCGGTATTCAAACGGCGGCAGCACGCGGCCGCGATAAATTCGATAACGGTACGTCTTTCCCTGCGCCTGCCAGCGCGCGTGAAATTCAGGGCCCATTTCTTCGGCGGCGGTCACGCGGATCGTCGGCGGCAGCAGCGCGTTCAGCGCGCGTTGAAATTCCGCCGCCGACAACGCGGACTGCGTCTTGAAATGCGCCACCTGGCCCAGAGCGTGTACGCCCGTATCTGTGCGGCTCGCGCCTTGGATGAAGATCTTTTCCTGCGTGATCTTGCAAGCCGCGTCAATGATCGCGCCTTGAACCGTGCGGACTCCCGGCTGCAATTGCCAGCCATGGAAGTCCGCCCCGTCGTACGCAATGGTGAGCTTGATGTTGCGCATGCGCTGCGGGGATTATCGCATGCGGAGCCAACTGAGACGCAAACCCGGATGGTGTTTGGGTGTGCGGCGGTTTGCTGACTATGCAAACGGATTGTCGTCCGCGCTAGGCCCGTATATCGACGGGACCGGAATATCCAGCATCCGCAGATACACGGAAAGCTGCCCACGATGGTGGTAGACATGATTCAAAAGCACCGAGCGCAGGAACCCGGCCCGCGGCGCCGACATCACCACCTTTCCGCTTCGTGTCAAGTTCAACGTCGCCGCCAGCCGGGCGTCGTCCATCTTGTTCAAGTTGCCCTTCGCGCTCTCGAGACTCTTCGAAAAAGTATCGAGGACTTCCTGCCGGCTCTTGGCTTCCGGCTGCGTGAAGTTCGGAACTTCCGCGGTATCTTGCATGGCGATCGCAGTGACGCCCGCCGGCACGGAGGCTATGTGCAGCGCCAACTGGCCCAGGGAAAAGGATTTCGGGTGCGGTCTCCAGGCGAGTTTGCCGTCCGGGATCCGATCGAGCACCCCTTTCGTCGTTTGTGCCTCCCGATCCAGCTCCATCAGGATGGATTCTGCAAGTTTCATAGCTGCTCCCTTCGCTTACGCGAGATTTGGTGTTCAGGTTCCTACAACTTTGAGAATCGAAGACGCCGCAATCTCAGCGCGCCGCCGTCCGGCCGGCGCGAGACGTCTCCGCTCGCTCTTTCGCGCGCGCGTTAATCTGCTTCCAGCCGCCGGTCAGACCCTTCCTGTAGTCCTCCGGAATCAGCCCAAGCCCGATATGCTGGAACTTGATCAGCGTTCCGCCCGCTTCCTCGCTCAGGCGGTACTGCACATTCGAAGTCACCGCATACGACATCATCAGCGGCCCCGTAAATTCGAGCAGCGTCGGCCGCTTGATCGCCTGCACGTGTCCCCACAGGTGGCCATTGTTATCGCCGAGATCGCGATACCATCTCCCGCCTGGCCACGCCTCGATCTTCATCGGCATCGGACGGTCCTCCGCCGCAGTCATCAGGGGCCCGAGCTGTTCCAGCAACGCATCAAACGTCACATCCAGCGTCGCCTTCACGTGAATTTCTTCGGTCAAATTCAGCGTCAAATCCTCCACCTTCGTTCCTGTTGCGATCATGAATCCTCCTTTTTCTTCTTTAGATTTGCCTCCGCCATTTTGGCTTCGGCTCGTTCCTTCACCTGATTCAACTGATGCCGCCAGAATCGCTCGAATTCTCCCGCCCATTCGTGCAGAGGACGAATCGCTTCAGCGTTGGTCCGGTAAAGCTTCCTCCGCCCTTCGCGGCGCATGCGTACCAGTCCAACATCCCGCAGCACGCGCAGATGCTTCGACACCGACGGCTGTTCCAACTGCAGCGCAATCACGATGTCGCCGACAGGGCGCTCCCGCAGAGCAAGGTAGCTCAGTATTTCTCGGCGGCGCGGCTCGGCGACCGCGTTGAAAGCGTCCGATGTCGTAGCTGCTCTTGCCATGCCCAGAACTATATATTCCTATATGGGCATATGTCAAGCAATTTTCCCGCGCGCTTTTGCCTCGCGTCATGGAAATGAGCGGCCGATTGGCCGGGCCAACTTAACCGCTGAATCGGCCACTGGCGCACGTTGCGGCTACGACTCGCAGTCGAGAACCTCGCTGCAGCATCGCGAATTGACGCCGCTCTTGTAGGGTTGGACTCGAGGAAAATTCCGAAAAGCTTTGGCGTGACTACAGGAAAAAAAAGGGGCCCCAGCTTGGGTTCCGGGGCCCCAAAGGTCGCGTTCCGGTGATCCGGCCTAGGCGAGACCGGACCACGGGGTCATCCATCCAGCTTCCCTCTCAGAGGCAGGTGGGAACGACCCGCGCCACCTTGCAAATGGGCCCCTTCCTCCCCATTCACACTGTGATTCGGATCGTGTTGGAACGCGACCCACGCCATCTCCCATTGCATTTGGCTGCCCATTCCACCCGCGATCCAGTCCTTCTCGCGCGCAGATTTTTAACCACTTAGCGCCACGCCGTTTCCGATCTCTCGCTTTGAAAATTCAAATCGGGAAACGCCATCCCGCATTGGAATTTCCGCTCGCCGCTCCACCATTCCCGCGCGCCCTTCTCGCTTTACAGCCGTCCAATCAAGTGACGTTGTGCCGCGTCCGCCTCTGCCGCATAATGGTGCATGGCCCCGGCAGCAGCGCCCATAAAATGAAAAAACTCTACATCCCCGCTCTCGTCGCCGTCGCGGCGCTCGGTTTGTTCGCCATCGCGCTGGGCACCACGCGCGCGATCAAGGTGGTGACCGCGAGCCGGATTACCTCTCCGCGGAGCGCACCGTCTCCTCGTAGCGCGCAGCAGGGTAGCTCTGCCGAAAGCGCTGCCGATGACGACGATGGCGCGCCCAAGGTCATTCGCTTCGCCAGCAACCCCGAGCTGATGCCGCCCTTCTTGGTGAACGACGTGGAGGGTAACGTCCGCTCTACGGCTGAGTGGCGCGGCAAAGTAGTGATCGTCAATTTCTGGGCCACATGGTGCCCGCCCTGCCGGGAAGAAATCCCCGAGATGATCGATCTCGCCAATCGTTACAAGGATCGGTTGCAAATCATCGGCGTTTCGGAGGATGACGACGCGACTCCGGAAGAAGTGCGCGATTTTGCCCGCGAGGCGAAGATTAACTACCCCATCGTCATGGGTAGCGACGGGATTTCCCACGAGTACGGAGGCGTGCCGGCGCTACCCACCTCATTCCTGGTGAATACCGATGGCCGCATCGTGCAGAAGCACGTCGGACTATTTCCGCCCGAAGTGTACGATCGCGAAATTCGCGCCCTCCTCGGCGAACATGTGGACACTCCGATCGAGACCTTCGTGGACCACGGCGAGATTTTCCTCAAGAATGCCGCCAACGCCACTGAACTCCCTGGCGTGGATTTTGCGGGCCTCAAGCCGGATCAAAGGCGCTTGGCTCTGAAGCGCATGAACTCTGAAAACTGCACGTGCGGCTGCAAGCTGACAATTGCCCAGTGCCGCATCAACGAATCCACCTGCTCAACCAGCGAAAAACTCGCCGCGCAAATCGTCCACCAAATCAGTTCCGCGCGTCCCGCTGCCTCTGCCGCCCGTTAACTCGAGCCGATTTCCGCACCTCAGTTATTTGTGTGCGTGCTTCCGCGCCAACAATGCTGTTGTAGGGGGCGCAGCATGCTGCGCCCGATGCCGCTAAGCCGCTCATGAGACCACGAGCACGCTCGCGCCAGCGTCTCGCCGGCTCTTTTCTCTTCGGAGTAAGCCGCAGTGGGAATCAAGAAATCGAGGCGAGGGGACAAAACGAAAATCGCGGGGACGCCAAAAAATCACCCGGCTCGCGGCGTCCTTCCTATGCGAGATAACGACGCCGCGAGCCGGGCTGATCTCGAGTGTCGGCTACTTGTCGTACTGCAAGCAAACTTCCAGCTGGTGAATGGATTCGTCAATCGAACGGATGGCTTCCACGCGATGTCCGCCGAAATCGTGCGAGGCCTGGTTCAGGTCATTTCGCGCCGCGCGCAGTGCGTCAATCGCTTCGTGGATGTGGTGGTGTTCGGGCGCAGGAGTGGCCGCCGGCGTCGGTTGGGGCTTGGGAGCTGGCGGAGCCGCCGGTGCCACCACCGGAAACGCCAGCGCGAAAACGAGTGCTACGATCGCGAACGCGTACATGAGCCTATTCTTCATTGAACGATCCTCCTGATCCGGGTTGACCCGGTCTGCTTCGATTATTTTTCCAGCGTGTCGGCTGGGCGTCGGCCCGCCGGAGCAACCCGAATAGTATCCCTATCGTCGCCCTCCGCGCCGTTACGATTTCGCGCCTGTCGTCAAAGAAGCAAGCACCGGCTGGGTCGCCCGTCGTGCGCGTTCGCACGCCGCCATCACCGGGCGACGAAGTATCAGCGACACCAACTTCCCTTCAGAACGGATTGGGAGGACTCGGCATGCTTGAGGAACACTTTCGGTCAGCTTCAGCTCGAGAGATCTCGGAACCGAGGTATCAGACGCGCACCCGCGCCAGAGACGCAGCCGAACGCGACGCATGCATCAATGGCGAGGCTTTCGACAGCGTTCCCGCCAGCAGCTCCCGCAGCCGCAACAACGCCGACGTGTGAATCTGCGAAACTCGCGACTCCCCGATGCGCATCATTGCGCCAACCTGCTTCATCGTGAGCTCCTGGAAGTGATACAGCGCGAGCACCTCGCGTTCCCTTCCCGGCAGTTCGCCGATCGCTTTTTCCAGCAGCTCCTTGGTCTCCGCGCGCAGCGCCTGATTGTAGGGATCGTCGTCCGCCGCCTCGGCGCGCAAGTGCGAAATCTCTCGATCGCCGGGTTCGTCCGCATCCGCCTGCAAGCTTCCAATATCGAGGCCGCGCAGATCCCCCTGCAGCCGCTGCAAGCTCCCGAGGCTGACCTGCATTTCTTCCGCGATCTCCGTGTCGTGCGGATCGCGCCCGAGCCGCGCCTTGCACAGATTGATCGCTTGTTCCATGCGTCTCGCTTGCCGCCGCAGCGCCCGCGGGCTCCAGTCCACCAGACGCAGGCTGTCCAGAATCGCGCCGCGTATCCGGAATTCGGCGTAATGCTTCAATTGCACGTTCTTGCTCGGATCGTATTTCCTCACCGCGTCCATCAGGCCCAGAACCCCGGCGTGAACCAGATCCTCCAGCTGCACTTGCTGCGGCAGCCGGCCGTGAATCCGCCGCGCGACATATTGCACTTGCGGAAGATGCTCGAGCAGAAGCCTCTCGCGCTCCGCGGTGTCCAATTGTTTCGCCAAATCTACTGTCGCTGCCGGCATGTTTGACCTCCTTGACTGCCCGTTCTCGGATTCAAGCGGCGGTTCCCGCGCGTGCGCCGCTCGCCTGCAGCCGGTACCCGACGCCGCGCACCGTTTGAATCAGCTTGTGCTCGCACGGCGCGTCCACTTTCTTTCGCAAATAGTTGATGTACACGTCCACGACGTTCGTCATCGTGTCGAAGGGGATATTCCAGACGTGCTGGATGATTTCCGTCCGCGTCACGCGCTCGCCGGAGTTGCGCATCAGGTATTCCAGAAGTGCGAATTCTTTCGGAGTGAGCTTGATCTTCCGTCCCCCGCGTTTCACCGAGTGCTCGATGCGGCTGAGTTCCAGATCCTCGACGCGCAGCACGGTTTCCGGATAGTGCCCGCCTCGGCGCAGCACCGCGCGCACCCGAGCGGAAAGCTCCGCGAATACGAACGGCTTGAACACAAGATCGTCCGCTCCGAGATCGAGCACCTGCACGCGCTCCTCGGCGCTGCAACGGGTGGCCAGAACGAGAATGGGAAGTTGCTCCTGCGCCGCGCGAACGCTCCTCAAGAGTTCGAGGCC
>Ga0302324_100004792_pt1 | contig 29821 bp, 25 predicted proteins | sample Palsa_T0_1_FD_201949 | JGI IMG/M metagenome (GOLD analysis project Ga0302324, IMG submission 201949) | Peat permafrost microbial communities from Stordalen Mire near Abisko, Sweden - Palsa_T0_1 | ecosystem: Environmental > Terrestrial > Soil > Palsa > Peat permafrost | place: Sweden: Abisko...
AGGCGTATTTGCGTTGATCCCGCAGCAATCGCCGCAGGGCGTTTGGGACGTTGCCGGTGTTTTGGACTATACGAGCGCCAGCGGCGGCTTCCAGCCGATGGCTATCTCCGCCGAGAACGTCTCGACGCTCTATGGCACTCTCCAGCCCACGCCCGGCACAACCGAAGTGCAGGCGTTGAATGCCGGCGCTGCCTTGGCGCCTTCGTATTTCGGTGGTGTGGTGAATGCGGCAAATTACGCCGGACCCGTGGCGCCCGGCAGCATCGCCACGGCCTATGGCGATTTTCTGCTGGCATCGCCTGTCGCCGCCGGACAATTACCGCTGCCCACCCAAATGGGCGGACTTACTTTGAACTTCGATAACATGCCCTCTGTGCCTCTCTTTTTCGCGTCCAACTCGCAAGTCAACTTTCAGGTTCCGTGGGAACTGGCAGGACAATCGCAAGCTTCCCTCACGGCCACGCGAAACGGTGTGGAAGCCGTTCAGTTGGTAAACATCGCGCCGGTTGCGCCCGCCATCTTCAGCGCGAACGCGACAGGCACTGGGCAGGGAGTAATCGTCAACACTTCGTACCAACTCGTCGACTCAGCCAACCCGGCGGCGGCAGGCAGCTTTGTCTCTATTTATTGCACCGGGCTGGGCGCGGTGAGCAATCAACCGCCGACGGGATCGCCCGCTCCGGATTCGCCGCCGTCGATATCGGCCACGCCACAAGCGAGCATCGGCGGCGTGCCGGCAAATGTACAGTTCTCGGGACTCGCGCCCGGGTACGTGGGTTTGTATCAAGTGAACGTGCAGGTGCCCGGGGGAGCGGCAGCGGGCCCCGCCGTGCCAGTCATGATTTCCATAGGCGGGGTGGAATCGAACACCGTTACCATGGCTGTGCAGTAAGAACTGGCCGAATTTGGTTGGAAGACGCTACAACGTGTACCAATTTCCGTCTTGCTGCATTATGTGGCGTCATCGGTAGCAAGGCAATTCACGGCAGGCCGAATCGGTGCTATCCCGAATCGCCCGTTCGGCCGCCCGTCCGCACCGACTACGCGCTGGGACGCATCGTGGAGTTTCTGTCGCAGACGCCGCAGTACCGCGAGATGGCCATATCGTTACGGAGGACGACGCGCAGGGCGGGCGCGACCACATCGGCGCGCATCGCACGGTGTTGATGGGAATTGGGCCGTATTGCAAGCGGGGCTATGTGTCGCACGTGAACACCAGCTTTCCGGGGATGCTGAAGACCATCTTCCGGCTGTTGGGATTGGCGCCGCTGAACCTGTTCGACGCGACTGCCAGCGATTTGAGCAACTGAGCGGGGGAGGGGCGAGGGGGATACGAGGGGGGATGGGGCGAACTTCAGCCAGCCCGCCTCGTGGCCCACCGAAACCGAAACCATCGTGGTGGACGATTGCGCGTCGCTTATGAACGACGGCAGCGTAGTGATCGCGGTCCTGCTTGTACTGGCGGCACGCATCCTCCACCGTCTGGCCGGTCATCGGGTTCTTCAGCTCGATGGTCACGATAGGGATGCCGTTCAGGCTCAGAGTCACATCCAGCGATTTCTCACAGCGCGGTGAGAAGTGAAGCTGGCGCGTCAGACCGAGGCGGTTGGCCGCGTAGCGCGTCTCCAGCTCCGCGTTCAGTTCATGCGCGGCCTTGAAGTACGCCACGCGAAGGGCGCGGCCGTAGCATTTGAATCCGTGGCGCAGCGTAGCCAGCGAGCCGTTCGCATCCATCCATTTGCAGAGATCGCTCAGGACCTGCTCGCCGGTCTTCTCGCCGTGCAGCGCTTCGAGCTTGGCCCACTCGGCGGGCTGTGTCTCCCGGATGAAGGCCAGCACGGTATGCGGGAAGATCGCCCGCTCGCGATCGAACGATTCCTCGGGGATGCGCGCGTAGCCGGACTGCAGCAGGTGCCCTTCGATCACCGTCTCGAAGGCGAACTCGGAATGGCGGCCCTCAATCGGCATAGGACGACGCTGGGAAGAGTCCTTGACATGTACGGCAGAACCGTACATACTTAAAAGCTATGAGAGAGCCGAATGCGCCTGGTCAAAGTTCCGCCATAAAGGGCTGCGGCAACTCCATGAAGACGACAATGCGAAAGGCGTGCCCGCCGCCGATATCGATTTGATCGACTACCATTAAGGAGACACCTAATGCCCATGAAAAATCCGCCCCATCCGGGCGACTTCATCAAAACCGAGATCGTGGAAGCTCTAGGCCTGAACGTATCTCAGGCAGCCAAAATCTTAAAGGTGCGACGCGCGACGCTTTCCGATCTGCTCAACGGCAAGGCCGCCCTGACACCGGAGATGGCAATCCGTATCGAAAAAGCGTTCGGCCCCGACATGCACCGCCTGCTTCAGATGCAACTCGCCTATGACGTTGCGAAAGTGCGGACGCTCTCCCGCGAGATCGCCGTCGAGCGATACGTGCCCGCCTAGCTAGGACCCAATGCCAACCAAACCACATCGCGAATCGTCACTGAACCTTGCAGCGCGGGGCGGCCATTTTGGCTGCAACGCCGCCTGCTCAGGCGGCTCTTCAGCCAAAGCATCCGGCCCGCTGCGTGTCTGGCTGTCGCCGGTTCCTTCGCCTCTTACCTTGCTCCGCTGAGTTCCCCTGTGCGATCCTAAACCCGGGAGGTCAACTGCAATGCCCGTCCGCAGGAACGTCGAAACGCCCAGTCTCGGCTCGGCCCTCGCCCGCCGGCCAGCCTCCGAATTCGAATTGACCGCCGCGGAAAGCAAGCTCCTCAAAGACCAAGACTGGATAGATGAGGAAGAAGCGGATTTGATTCTCGCCATACGGGAAGAGAAGCAGCATGGCCTCAGAGGTGAAAATATCAGAGACTTCGCCCGGCGTCACGGCCGCGACGTAAAGGCTTGAGCGTGGCCGCGGAAGGGCGCTGGCAAGTAGAATTGCTGCCTGGCGCCACAGCAGGCCTGACGCAAATCCTCCAGGATCACGGCGACGATGCCTTCGATCAGGCGCTCAACGAAATCCTGCCCTCGAAGAAGATCCCACGCCGCCAGACGCGGAACACCTGCGGAAAACCAAAGACCACTATCGGATCTACATCTACCGCTCCCTTTACCGCGCCGTCTATCGCGTGCTTTCCGGGAAGCGAATCGTGCCCGTCGAGCGAATCGGGCGAAGAGGCTCGGTGTATTTGAAAGGCGGTTTTGCGCGTTGGTAGACCGCACAAAATAGATGGCTCCGAGCAGCCCAAAGATGCACTCACAAGCTATGATCGCACAGGGGCGGCAGGATAAGAGCGCCCTCAGCGGTCGCTGCCGCGATTTCGATCTGCCCTGTCACAGCGGCGGCAATGAGGGCGGCGCGGCGCTCGCGGAGCAGGGCGATAGTCCGCTCGGTAGCGTAGCGCAAGGCGCCCAGCCTCGCGGTCTCCGAGGAAACGTGCGCCATGATCGCGTGTTGCTCGTCGAGCGGGGGCACAGGAAGGATTACCTCGAAAAACCCCTCGGGATAGAGCCGCAATCTCGATGACCACACGCCCTTCGAATAGCGCGTGACCTCCTGTGCGAAAACCGGTAGGCGCACCATCACATCTATATAGGCCGGGTCAATCTCGTGTCCGGGCGCATAGACGTTGTACGCTGGACTCACAATCCCGTCCACTGGAGCTAAACCCATCGCCCCCATCCAGGCCCAAAGCGTGTTGATGACGAGGTCGCTCGCGATGCAGATTTTGTAGCCCTCATTCGTTTCCGCCCCGAACATGTTCACGTCCTTCTGTGATCTCGGCGTGACTCCAGTGATGTGCGAGTCGGTAAGCATCTCTTCCTCACCCGTCACGGACCGGCGGTCTCGCTCTCGGAACAGCCACCTTGCGCGCTCAGTCCCCCAATGCGCTGGAATCTCACCCAACCAGGGGACGCCCGAGTCGCGGAGCGGAGCGTCGGCGTCGATGCCGCGGGTGACCGCGCGGGTGACATTGCCTGGCGCTTCTCGGCCAGCAGCCGTTTCGCGGTCCAGCTAGTGCGCGATGGCGCGCTGCTGGCAAGGTTCAGGAACCGGAACTGGCATATTTCCGATGAAGTCCCAGTCAGCCCGCGGCATCTTCGACCCGAAGGTGGACGCATCGACCGCATCGACAAACTCGCGCCAGAGGCAAACGTACCGGAGGAAGCGCGCCTCGATGTGCACCGGCTGCATAACGAGTAGCTCCGTGGTGCAGCGCCCGTCGAACTCCGCGAGATACGCCTTGGCAAGGTAGGGCCTGAGCTTGCCAAACAGAACATCGCCGATCGCAAAGGCATTGCTAAGTGACTCGCCTCCCGCTTCGGCATTTGGCGCCAAGCTGTCAGCGCCACTCTCACCGCTCGCAAGGCGTCCGGTCCAAGACTCGATGTGTTCCAGGCCGACGTAACGGCCAGAGCCCTCGCCGCTGTCCGCTCGCGAGCGGCGCAACGACACAACGTACTTCAAGCGCTCGGACTTCGGCAGGCGTGTCCCGCCATCATTCACGCCGTGACCTCCCTGAGCAGATGGAGGATCTCCTCCTCCGCCGCCTTCAACTCCGCGTCGATCTCCGCCAACGGCCGAGGCGGCGTGTACTTATAAAATGCCGGTTGAAATTGATCTCGTACCCCACCTTATCCTTCCCGCGATCCATCCACGCATCGGGAACATGCGGCAGCACCTCGCGCTCAAAATAGGCGCCAACATCCTCCTTCAGCGGCACGTTCTCAAAATCGCGAAGCTCCGGATCGGGTTCAAAACTGCGCCCGCGATCGTCGCCCGCCACAGCCTCGGCCTCCGGGTCCTTTTCCGTACGCTGCGGAAAGCTTTTTCTCCCCCATCTTCCACCATGAGCCATTCTCGCGCAGCGAATCTTCACTCCCGCTCCAGACCTCGTTCCAATCGCGGCGTGGCTCCCGTCCGTATGTTTCGTCGATAACCGGCAAATCGTCGAGCAGATGCGGGCACGCGTCCAGAAACCGGGCCTTGTCCTCAATGGTCATCTGATACCGCAAGCGCAAAGGCCGCTCCACGGTGACGCGGGCATACCCGAAATCGGCGTCGTCGAAAATCTTGGATCGCTCGCCGGGTTCGAAATCGCCGTACAGTCGGACAATGTCCTTGATCTGGGCCGCCGTAAGATGGCGGCGCTTGTCGCCCAGGCTGCGTTTCGACTCCTCGCTGCCGCCGGGCGCCCAGATGTCGCGCGCGTCGAGGAGCTGGATCCTGCCCTTACGCCGCTTCTCCTTGCGGTTCGTGACGATCCAGATGTATGTCCCGATGCCGGTGTTGTAGAACATCTGCTCGGGCAGCGCGATGATCGCTTCCAACCAGTCGTACTCGACGATCCATTTGCGGATATCGCTTTCGCCCGACCCGGCGCCGCCGGTAAAAAGCGGAGAGCCGCTGAAGACGATGGCCAGCCGCGAACCATGCTTCCGCTCCGCCGGGCGCACCGGCTCGAACTTGGAAATCATGTGCTGCAGGAACAGCAGCGAACCGTCGTTCACGCGCGGTAGCCCTGCGCCGAAGCGCCCGCCGGACCCCAGCTTCTCGTGCTCGCGCTCGATCTCCCTCTGCTGCTTCTTCCAGTCCACGCCGAAGGGCGGGTTGGTCAGGAAATAATCGAAGGTTTCGCCGGAGAACTGGTCCTCGGTGAAGCTATCGCCATACTGGATGTTGTTGGTGCCGCCGTTGTGGTCCACCTCCTTCATCAGCATGTCGGAGGCGGCCGTGGCGAACGCGCGCTTGTTGTAATCCTGGCCGTAGACATAGAGGCCCGCGGCGTCGTGGTGCTCGCGCAGGTAGTTCTGGGCCTCCGCCAGCATGCCGCCTGTGCCGCAGGCCGGGTCCAGCAGCTTGCGCACGGTGCCCGGCGTGGCCAGCAGTTTGTCGTCGCGGTAGAACAGGACGCTCACCATCAGCCGGATCACTTCGCGCGGTGTGAAGTGGTCGCCGGCGGTCTCGTTGGCCAGTTCGTTGAAGCGGCGAATGAGATTTTCGAAGATCAGCCCCATTTGCTCGTTCGGCACGCGGTCCGGGTGCAGGTCAACGTCGCAAAACTTAGACACGGCCAGGAAGAGGATGTTCGCCTCGCGCATCTTTTCGATTTCGTTTTTCAAATTCGAAATACTCGAAGATGCGCTGCACATTGGTGGAGAAGCCTTTGATGTAACTGACGAGGTGCTGGACCAAGTGGTCTGGGTCGCCCTTCAGTTTCTCAAAGCTCAGGTGGGAGTGGTTGTGGAAGCGCTGCACCGCTGCGCGGTTGAGCTTCGCGTCCAGGGCCTCGCCTTTCAGCCTGCCGCTCCAACGGTGGTGCTCCGCCAGAACCTTCGCCTTGGTGGGCGCCATCACGCAGTCGAACCGGCGCAGGACCGTCATGGGCAGCATCACGCGCTCGTACTGCGGCGGGCGGTAGGGCCGGCGCAGCAGGTCGGCGATTTGCCAGATCAGGTTCGCAAAGTAGTTGCGATCGGCCATTGATCGGGTCTAGCGCGTGGGTACCATGCCAGAGCACATTTTCACACATCGCGAAGCCCTGCTGCTTAGGGGACACCCCACCCCCGCGCCCCCCGATCACATCCCGCGGATTCCCTCCAATCGCCTGAAAGCAACAGTCGAAGCCCAACCGCCCTCCAGCCGGCCGCCACCGTCCGTGCTATTGTGACATCGAGTGGGGCACACAGCCACGCCCCGAAATTCCAGGCACATTGCACTCGCCGAACGTGTTCTGCAATTGACGGCCTGCCGGCTTTGAAAATTTCGCACATGCCGACGGTATATGATCGGCACAAATCCGTCTATGCCGTTGATTCATATGGTGTTAGCATCCATTTCGGTTCGTCCGTCACATTTTACGCAAGCCCGTCTCGATGCACAAAACTGCACAAAATGCACAACCAAAATCGACCAGGCCGACCGCCCAACCACCACCGCCAAGTGTCCACTGCCGGAGCCCCGGATCGCCCCCTCGCCCGCTCGCCCCTCCCCCGCTCAGTGGCCGCTGCATGGCGCCGCCCTGATGAGTACAGTGTTAGCTTAGTCGAATGCCCGCCGCGCTCACCGATCTTCTGCAGTTCTCCTTCGTGGCGCTGACGTCCGTCTTCTTCCTGGTCGATCCGATCGCGGCCGTCCCCACCTTTCTGGCCATGACCGGGGAACAAGATGCGTCATCGCGCCGCCACATGGCCAAACGCGCGGCCTGGACATGTCTGGTGGTGCTGGCCGGCTTCGCCGCCGCGGGGAAGCTGATCTTCCGGCTCTTCGGCATCACGCTGCCGGCGTTCAAGATCGCGGGGGGCGTGATCCTGCTGCTGATCGGGCTCGACATGCTGCGCGCGCGCCGCTCCGCGACCAAAGAAACGCCCGGCGAAGCCGCGGAAGGGGCCGGGAAGGAGGACGTCGGAATCATTCCGTTGGGCGTGCCGATGCTGGCCGGTCCCGGCTCGATTTCCACGGTGATGGTGCTCATCGGCGGGATGCCCGACTGGTGGTACGCGATTCCCGTGTTTCTGGCCATCGCTGCGGTTTCCCTGGTGTCGTACTGGGTCCTGGCCGGGGCGGACCGCGTGCGGCGGTATCTGGGGGAAACCGGCATTCGAATCCTCACGCGCTTGATGGGCCTGATGCTCACCGCCATCGCCGTGCAATTCATGCTGAGCGGTCTGGCGGATGTCGGCTGGGTCAAAGCGGTCCATTGACGATGACGAGGCCTGGGACGAGAGACATGACCAGAATTGCCGATCTGCTGGACCGCGATTTTTCCAAACCTATAGAAGAGACCGTTGAGGTCGCCAACCACGATCCGGATACGGTCTTCACGGAGCTCGCCGAATATGTCGCGACGGACCGTCTCAAGGCCGAGTACGAACGGCTGTTCTCCGCCATGGCGGCGGCGGCGAAATCGCCGCACGAAAGCGTGGGAGTCTGGATTTCGGGTTTCTTCGGCGCGGGCAAATCTTCGTTCGTGAAGAACCTCGGATACGTGCTGGCGAACCGTGAAGTGCGGGGCGCTTCCTCTAGCGTACTCTTCCTGAAGCAACTCGCATCCCAGCGGGTGGCCGAGTGCGTCGAGTTTCTCAATCGGGCGGTCCCGTGTGAGATCTTCATGTTCGACATCCATGTGGAACTGCCGCCCAAATCCAACATGAAGCCGATCGCCGAGGTCATGTACCGGGTGCTGCGGCGCGATCTGGACTATGCGGAAGACTACCATATCGGCGAGCTCGAGATGGCGCTGGAAAAAGCGGGCAAGCTGGCGGCGTTCCAGGATCTCTGCCGGGTGGAATACAAAGAAGAGTGGCGCAAGATCCGTAATGGCGGCCGGAAATTGGCGCGCTGCAGCGCCTTGCTGCAGCGGTTCGATCCACGGACTTACGCCTCGCGAGGCGCGTGGCTGAACATGGTGAAGGCGGGGCGTTCACGGGGGCCTAGTGTCGAGGAGTCGGTGGAACGGCTGTTCGAGTTATGCGAGATTCGCCGTCCCGGGAAGGCCTTCGTCTTCGTGGTGGACGAACTGGGCGAATACGCCGCGCTGGGCGCCGCACGCCTCGAAAACCTGCGCGCCGTGGTGGAGCAGTTTGGGAAGCAAAGCGTTACGCGGATGCGGGCGGGTAAGATCCCAGGCCCGGCGTGGATCGTCGGGACGGCCCATGAAACGCTCGCAGAGTACTGCAACCGCGTGGCGGCCGGCGGCACCGACCTGCCTAAGCTGCAGAACAGCTTCAAGCACCGGATCGACCTGTCTTCGGCCGGCATCGGCGAGGTTGCCGCACGGCGAGTGCTGAGCAAGAGGGAGAGCGGGAAAGAGATCCTGCAGAAGCTGTTCCGGGAGCACGGCGCTGCCCTGATGCAGAATACGAGCCTGCGGCTGTGCAAGCGCCGCACGGAGTTCGACGAAGACGAGTTTGTCCGGTTTTATCCCTATCTTCCGCATTTCATCGACATTTCCATCGACGCCACGACGGGCATCCGGATGCATCCCGATGCGCCCAACCGCGGCGGCAATCGCTCCATGGTCAAGCAAGCTTTTGAGATGCTGGTGTCGGACCGGACGCGGCTGGCCGAGCAACCCGTCGGCGCGCTGGTGAGTATCGATAAGATCTACGAGCTGGTGGAAGGAAATATTCCGGCGGCGAAGCGGCGCGACATAGTCGAACTCGGCCGGCGCTTCGACGGCGACAGAGACTACCCTGGATTGGCATCGCGGGTGGTGAAGGCGATGTGTCTCATGGAGTTCGCCAAAGCGGACCTGCTGCGCACCACGGAGAATATCGCCGCACTGCTGATCCAACGCGTAACCGAGGCGCCGCCCATACTCGCGGTGGCCGCGATCCTGCATCATATGAGAGACGCGCGGTTTGTCCGCTGGACCATAGAGGGCTGGACGGTCCATGACTTCTATGAACTGCGCCTGGTGGCGGCCACCCTGGTGGGATTCGAAAACGCCATAGGGGTGGTCAATCCCCGGCTTCCCGGTTGGCGCAACGACCTGATCCAAATCGTTAAGAGGTCACTGGCCCGCTCGCTGACCTGGTATACGCGGCCCTTGCATAAATTCATCGCCTCCGTGAGCCGATCGCTCGAAGAAATCGTATGGTCCTTCGACCGCCTCTCCAGCGACATGGTTCCCCCCGGCCACATTTCCGCGCATATGGCTGCCGTGGACCAGCTTTCGATGGACATAGTCGCTCTGGAGCGCCGTTTGGCCCTGTCGGAAAAGAGGAACGCGATGCTGGCGGAGTCTATGCAAGTGCAGCTCGAGCATTTGCACGAACAGACTCCGGTAGACGAAAGGACCGCTTATGTGATCGGACTGTTTGGCACCGGCCGCCGGTATATCAATGAACTGATCCTGGAGAACATTGGAGAAAGAGCCAGGTATTTTAGGGATACGATCCGCTTACATCCGGGTCCGACACCTATGATCTACAGCGGCCATGCCACCATGCGGCATGTTTCCCGCTTTCAGGAGCCGCCGCAAGTGATGCGTCGCATATTGGAAGCTGTTGGCGCGGGATTTGCCGATTCGATTTTTGTCTATCGTCATCCGCTCGATTCCTTGCTGACTAATTGGATTTGGTGGCGGACATATCTGCGCGACAACCGGTGGATCGCCGGCATCTCGCAGATTTATAGGAACACAGGCGAGTTGTCCGCGGATTTGGAACAGAACTTTCTGGAGTTCAAGAGTTTTGCCGACGGCGACCCAGAGTTTTTCGCGAGGGTGCGCGGCGAGCCATTTCTGTCTTTCCAGGAATTCGTCGAGGAGACGGAGCTGCACTTCCAATCCGCCACGCTGGCGTTGCGCCTGGAGGATTTCATGATAGATCCGCGCGAGGAGTTTTCCAAGATCGTTGAAGTTATGTCGGTGGGTATCGATGTGAGCCGCGCATCTATGGCCGCTCCGAGAACTAAGCCGTATGGCTATTTGGCTGTTAAAGACAAAGTCCCGCGATTCAAAGATTATATCGATGGCCTGGATGCGGGGACGAAAAGACGGCTGGAGAGACTCGGCTACGATGTCGAGGGGCGGGCGCAAGGGTTAACCAGCAGGCATGCCCGCTAACGAGAGCGAGATTCTCGTTTCGGCGGGCATAACGGACTGAAGGCGTTACGAGGCAAACGATAGAACGCGTTCTCGGTTTCTTGACAATCACCGGCGGGCGGGCCTACAATCGGCGGGCAGGGCGGTCGCGCCGATCGGTCGGTCGCGCTTTAGCACAATATTCGGGAAAGGAGGGCGCGAACATGAAGCTCAAGAAACTGATTGTAAGCTTGGTGATTTCGTTGGGTGTGCTGGCCGTGGCCATGTACGCTGTCGGAAACCAGTCAGACAGCTACGCGCAGACGGGCAACGGGGGCGGGGGCGGCGGCCAGACCGATGGCTCGTCCGGTGGCAGCGGGGGCGGCGGAGGTTAGGCCTTCTCGCGCTGACGGCACAACTCCTATGGCTTTGCGGCTGCGCCAGCCGCGACCGCGATGCCGGCGCAGCCTATTTGAAAGGCCCGATCCTGGTTGCGCACCGGAGACTTCAGCCAGTCGCTCTCGATGGCGCGTGAGGGCCTGCGCCGGTGGCCCGATAGCGATTGGGGCTGGCAGTTCCGGCTGGTGTGTGCGGAGGACTTGATCGTCCTGAGCCGGGTGGAGCAAGCGCGTGCGCTCCTCGATGTGCCGGGGTTTCCCGCCGCCAGTCATGCAGGCCCGGCTGAAGATGGACCGCGCCAGGCTTGTGCCGATCCCGCAACCGGAGCGGGCGAAGCTGATGCGCGATGCTCTACAGGCCGCGCTAGCATCGCGGGAGCCCTTGGCCTGCGCGATACGTTTGCGCATGGGCGACCTAGAGCCCAGAATTTCGCTGAGGCTTGGGCGTATGATCGGGCCGCGCTCGCCGATGCCGAGCACGAGCATGATCCGTACTTGTTGGCTTGGACCCGGCTGGACACAGGAAACCGGCTTGCCCGGGCTTCTCGCTTCGATGAGTCCGTTTCCTTTCTGAATGAGTCGCTTGAGAGCGCCGGCTTTGGTTTTCCTGCGGATGGACGAGGCTATCGACTGTGCGCGGGGCGATCCGGCGTACCCGGAAATCGTGCGCCGCTTCGACCTGGGCGCGCATCGGTGAGGGGGACCGAGGCAGGTTCTGGTGGGGCGGGCCTCCAGGCCGGCGCGGGTTCTCCGGAACCGGCGTTTACCAACTGGCACTGCGTGACTGGGCCAAACGTTTGATGAAATTTGTAACGTTATGAGTTTTGATCTCACAATCTAATATAGGGACATGGTGCACGACGAAGCAATTCGATCTCGCCCGCCGAGCGGAACGCCTGTCGAGGCGCGGCAGTCGCGGCTCCGGTGGCGAGATATTCTCATGCTCCAAGTTCTGTACTTCACGTTATTAAGGAGATAGCTCATGCCATTCGACGAGTTCCTGTATCATGGCCAGGCTGTCGGATTCGATGCCGACATCTGGGAGCCTGGTCCGCACAAGGTCGATCACGCGCGCTGTGGCGTGCCGGATAAGAAACCCGGTCACTACACGGCGCAACAAGCCGCCTTCGAGATTCCCGGCGTCATATCGCATGGCGGCTGCACATCCGAGGTAACTGCGCATCCGGAAGACAAGGACGGCTTCTTCCGCACCGAAGTCCACGCCACGCTGAACGGCCTGAATGTGGAGGGAGGCGCGCTCACCGCCGACAAGATCACGCTGGGGATGGTCAGCCTTTACCGGCGGCAGTGGTTCGACAACGGCAAGCCGCACGCGAAGCGGGTGCGGGTGGCGCCGTATGGGTGCAGCATCGAGAACCTCAGGGTGAAAGGCGCGCCCGTGAAGGATTATTTGCCCGCGCCGTTCCACTATTCCACGGACCGCTGCGAAAGCTACCTGCGCGGCGACGATCCGGACGCCGCAGTGGACGCGGAATTCCGCGATGCCATTACCTCCAGTCCGTCGCGCTTACTTTATGTGAAGAATCTTGGTAGGATTTACTTCGGCGAATGGACACTCCTACCGAGCGAGGACTGGCACCCGATTCATCAGATTTACATGGTGCGGATGGCGCTGGGCAGCCCGCAGTCGGGCAACGGGGGTGGGGGCGGCGGCCAAAATGACGGGCAATCGGGCGGCGGGGGCGGCTAGCCCCCTGCCGTGCGTGGTTGGAGGGCGGCCAATCTTGGCCTAGCCGCCTTTGAGGCGGCTAGGCCGGCCGAAGGGCCGGCTGCGGGCAGAATTGCCCGCCCCACACGCTTGACAACCGTCGGCAGGCGTGCCTACAATCGCCCAAGAATGTGTTCGCGTTCCAAGTCAAATTCCGGAAAGGAGAAATATGAAGCTCAAGAAACTGATTGTCAGCTTAGTGATTTCCCTGGGTGTGCTGGCCGTGGCAATGTACACCGTTGGAAACCAATCCGGCAGCTACGCGCAGTCGGGCAACGGGGGTGGGGGTGGCGGCCAAACCGACGGCGGATCCAGTGGGGGCGGCGGGGGCTAGTCTCCTGCCGTGCGTAGTTGGAGGGCGGCCAATCTTGGCCGCAGCCGCCTTTTTAGGGGGCTAAGCCGGCCGAGGACCGGCTGCGGGCAGCATTGCCCGCCCTGCAATAAACTGATGACGAAGGAGGATCTGCGAGACGGCCTGCAACTGATCGTCGCGTTCCTCCTATTCCTGGTCCAGAACGGCGGGCAGAGCTTCCCCGTTTCCCTCCTCATCCGCAACGTCACCGTAGTTGACGTCTTGCATGGCGCGCTCCTTGCCGGCATGAACGTCGAGATCTCCAGTCACAAAATCCTTAGCTTGACCCCTACGTCCCAAGTCCCTCAGCCGCAGTCCCAGATCGTCGACGCTGGAGGAAAGTTCTTGATGCCCGGCCTGTGGGACATGCACGTCCACATCTACTTCGATCCCAAGACCTACTTCTCGCTGCTGCTTGCAAGCGGCGTCACCGGAGTCCGGGACATGGGAGGACCCGCCGAGTGGCTGCTCTCGTGGCGGCAGCGGGTCGAACGGGGAGATGTCATCGGTCCCCGCATGGTGGTTGCCGGACCTTATCTGGACGGCCCCACCTCAAGCCGGGAATTCGTGGTGCGGATCGGTACTCCCGATGAGGCGCGGCGAGCCGTGGCGTCCCTGGCGGCGCGCGGTGTGGACTTCATCAAGATCATGTCGGTCGTGCCGCGCGCAGCATATTTCGCGGCGGCCGGAGAGGCAAACCGTTTGCGTATTCCTTTCGCGGGCCATGTTCCGGAGGCAGTGACGGCGGCCGAGGCATCCCAGGCTGGGCAGAGGAGCCTCGAGCATCTGTTTGGAGTGCTGTTGGGCTGCACGGCGGGCGAACAAGAACTTCGCAAGCGCGTCCGGCCCGATCCGGTCGGCCGCGAATTCCCAGACTATGCAACCATTCTGGCGGCATTCAGCGACGAAGCTGAAGCGAGGCTCCTTGATGAATTCCGCATGAACGGCACATGGCAGACCCCCACGCTGAAGATCTGGTCCGTGCGCGCATCGCTGGACGATCCACGCTTGTACCGGGACCCGGCGTTGAGTTATGTCAGCCGCGCGATGCGTGCAGGTTGGAACCCCAAAGCCGACTATCGTCTTAGGGACATGACGCCTGCCGACATTGCCCTGGCAAAGCGGGTTCTGCAGCGCTGCTTCCGGATTGTGCGTAGCATGCGACGGGCGGGCGTCGGCATCCTGGCGGGAAGCGATGCACCGTTCCCATTCTGTGTTCCGGGCTTCAGTTTGCATGACGAGTTGGAACTGCTGGTGGAGGCGAGCCTGTCGCCGACCGAAGCTTTGCAAAGTGCCACCATTCGGCCAGCCGAGTTCCTGGGCAGGGATGGCTCCCTGGGCACAGTGGAGCAGGGGAAGGTTGCCGATCTGGTGCTTCTCGACGGCAATCCTCTTGAAGATATCCGCAATACACGAAGGATTGCGGCGGTGGTGGTCAACGGGGTTTATTTGCCGCGCGGAATTCTGGATCGGATGTTGGCGGAGGTACAGCGCCAGGCATTGGAGGGCGGGCTTTAGCGGGGCCACCGGCTGGGGCCGGTCTGAACTGGGGTATGACCCGCCTTGGAGGGCGGCCAATCTTGGCCGCAGCCGCCTTTCGAGGCGGCTCGGCGAGCGTAGCTCGCCTCGCAGTTCCAGACCCGAAAACAGGCGTGGATTGATGCCGATAAGTTATTGAGGGGCAATGGGGTCACAGATGAGCCGGCGTGGGCTTTAGCCCGCTCTCGGTAGCCTAGGCTTCAGCCTGGGAAGGCCCGCGCCACGAGGGCGGGCTAACTGAAAATGGCCGGACTCCGGAGAGCGGGGCTAAAGCCCCGCGCCGGCTGAATGCCGCCCTCCAGTCTGGTATTCTGTACCAAATGCTGCGCGACATACGGCTCGCTGTTCGCACGCTCCTCAAGAACCGGCTATCCACGATTCTGGTGATATTGGTTCTTGCGCTGGGCATCGGCGCGGGCACTGTGGTATTCAGCGCGGTGAAGAGCGTGTTATTATTCCGTGCAGCCGCTCCGTACCCTGAAGAGCTGGTAATGCTTTTCGAGACGGATCCCCACTCGCCGATGGATCCAGTATCCTACCCGGACTTTCTCGACTGGCGGAGGCAGAGCCAGACCTTCGCGGAGCTGGCCGCCTATCAGTTCTGGAACTTCAACCTGAAGAGCGGAGAGACCGCCGTACACGTGCCGGGCGCATGGGTATCCACCAACTACTTCCAGGTATGGCAACTCGCGCCGCTTATCGGAAGGACCTTCGCCGCCGGGAACGGCGGCGTCTCCGCGCGGCCCGAGGCGGTGGTGAGCCATGGGTTCTGGCAACGCCGCTTCGGCGGCGATAACGCTATCCTGGGACGCACGCTGGCGCTCGATGAGATCGCCTACACGGTCGTCGGGGTCATGCCGGCCAACTTCACTACCGCGCCGATGGAAGTGTGGGTCCCGATCGATTTCCACGCGGATCAACTGATGGATCGCGGGGAGCACCTCGACCTGTTCGGCTACGGCCGCATGCGGCCAGGCGTCGGCATCGAAGGGGCCCAGGCTGAGATGGACACCATCGCGCGCCGGTTGGCTGGGGAGTTTGCCGGCACGAACACGGATGTCGGCGCTAGGCTGACCCGGCCGGGCGAGTGGGCGACTGGCCCGGTCCGGCCGGCGTTGATGGTCCTTTTCGGCTCGGTGATCGCGGTTGCGCTGCTGGTGTTTGCCAATGTGAGCTGCCTGATGCTAGCCCGCGCGGGCGCGCGGCGCAACGAGACCGCGGTGCGCACGGCCCTGGGCGCCAGCCGCTGGCAAACGGCGCGGCCCTTCGTCGCCGAGAGCGTGCTGGTGGCGCTGGCCGGCGGCATTCTAGGCGCGCTGCTGGCGTACGCCACGCCCGCCCGCCTGCTGGCGCTGGCCTACCTGCGCGACGGCCGCGGAGACGTTCAGGTGAGCGGAGCGGCTCTGGCATTCGCCCTATTGCTGGCGGCGGCCGGAGGATTCCTTTGGGGCATCGTCCCGCTCGTCATTCAGCTCTTCCGCGGCGTCCCCAGAGACGTCAGCGAGCCGTTGAAGGAGAGCGGCCGGGCCACGGCGGGTGGCTGGTGGCTGAACCGCTTCGCCGGCTTTCTGGTGGTGGCGGATATCGCGCTGGCCCTGGCGCTGATGTTTGTGGCGGGCCTGTTAGTGCGGGGCTACGCGCGCTTGCAGTCGGCCAACCCCGGCATCAACCCGGAGAAGCTGCTTACCATGCAGGTTGCGCTCCCGCGGGCAAAGTATACTGGCGACGCGGGCGTAACGGCGTTTTACCGGCAACTGCTGGAAAGGGCGAGGAACATACCGGGCGTGGAATCCGCCGCCGCGGCCTCGTTCCTGCCGTTGAGCGGATATTGGGCTTACACGCCATTGCAGGTCGTGGGCAGCGGGTACGTGACGCATGAGCCGGTGACCGACTACTTCATAGTCACCCCGGATTACTTCCACACCATGGGAATTCCAATACTGAAGGGCCGGCCATTTGCGGAGACGGACGATGCGCGTTCGGCAATGGTGGCCATCGTGGACGAAATGGCCGCCAAATTCTACTGGCCGGGGCGGGATCCCGTGGGGTCGCGGCTACGGGTGCGGCCGTGGAAGCCCGAAAGCCCCTGGCTGACAGTGGTGGGCGTGGTGGGCCGCGTGCGGCATTACACCCTGGATCGGGAAGCCGGGCCGTGATTTATCTGCCCTTTGCGCAAAACCCGCGACTCGAGATGCGAGTCGCCCTGCGGACTCAAGTGGAGCCGCGCAGCCTTGGTGAAACCGTGGTCCGAGAGTTGCGGCCGCTGAACCGGGACCAGGCGGCGTTCAATATCGGCACTATGGAGGAGTCGCTCTCACAGAGAATGGCGGTCCGGCGGTTTACCACCGTGATGCTGGGGTTTCTTGCGCTGGTGGCCTTGGCGGTCGCCGCGGTGGGCGTGTTCGGAGTGCTCTCCTACGCCGTCGGCCAGCGCACCCAGGAGATCGCGATCCGGATGGCGCTGGGCGCGCAACCTTTCGCCGTGCGCCGGATGGTGGTTGGCGAGGGGATGCGGCTGGCTTTGCGCGGCCTGGCGATTGGCGCGGTGCTGGCGGCGCCGGCGGCGGACCTGCTATCCAGCCTGATTTTCGGATTGAAGGCAGCCGATCTTCCGGTGCTCGCCGGCGTGAGCGCGGTGCTGATTTTGGCGGCGCTGCTGGCTTGTTACTTGCCCGCCCGGAAGGCATCTTCGGTGGATCCTATGGTGGCGCTGCGGCACCAGTGAAACCCGTGGCGCAGACTCTCAGTCTGCCGCGCCGGCACTCGTGCCGGCGCTTGGCGGGCACGCCAGACAAGGGGCGAGAAGGGTCTCGACCCGGCAGGCAAAAGTGCCTGCGCCACGAAACGCTATGATGGATGGGTTGGAAACCTCGCGTTGCGCGTTGTTCGGGCGGCGCCGCTCCGCGCGCGGGGGGAGGGCCGGCGATGTCGGCTCTGAAGCTCAAGAGGCTGGTAGTCAGCCAGTCGGGAGGTGCGGGTGGGGGTGGCGGTTGCCGGTCCTTTTCGTCCTGACCGCACCTCTTCTATGGCTTTGCGGCTGCGCCAACCGCAACCGCGACGCTGAAGCAGCCTACTTGAAGGCCCAATCCGCGCTGCGCACCGGAGACTTCCGCCAGTCGCTTGCAATGGCACGCGAGGGTCTGCGCCGGTGGCCAGACGGCGACTGGGGTTGGCAGTTTCGGCTGGTTTGCGCTGAGGACCTAATCGTCCTGAGCCGCGTGAAAGAAGCGCGCGCCCTCCTGGAAACGGTCGGGGTCCCGTCCGACGTCAGTGTACAGGCCCGGTTGAAGATGGACCGGGCCAGGGTTGCGCTTGGCCCGCAACCTGAGAGAGCGAAGCTCATGCGCGACGCTTTACAGACCGCGCTGGTTTCCCGCGACCCGGCACTGATCTGCATGGCCCGGCTGCGCTTGAGCGATCTCGTCCCTAGCCTTAGCGAGGCCGAGGCGTATGACCGGGCGGCCCTCGTCGACGCCGAGCGTGCGAACGATCCGTACTTGCTGGCTTGGGCGCGAGTGAACCTCGGTTTCCATCGCGCCCAGGCTTCGCGTTTCGATGAGGCCATTCCCTTCCTGGATCGGGCGCTTGAGGGCGCCCGGCAGTGCGGCGCCAAATCCTTTCTGGGGATCACCCTCGGCAACCTCGGTTGGTGCTATTTGATGCTCGGCGACATCGACCGCGCCCAGGACGCCTTCACCCGCGCCGAAGCAATCACCGGCCAGATCGGTCTTCGAGACTCTCAGCACCGCTGGCTGGGTGAGCTCGGGAACGTGTATATGCGGCGAGGTGATCTGGATCGGGCCGCCAGCTACCAACAGCGCGCAGCCACACTGGCACGGGAGGTCGGCAATGACGCCTGGCTGGCCATCGCGCTCACTAACCTGGCGCAGACCTCGCTCCAGAAAGGCGACCCGGCCGCGGCGCAGTCTTTTAACGACAAGGCGCTGGCCATTAAGCGGCGCCTCGGTGATGAGTGGTCGTTAGTCCATTCGGAATACACGGCCGCCGAAATCGACCTGAACGCGCGCAACTACGAACGGGCAAGGCGCGGCTACCAAGCGGTGATTGAGCGAGCTAGGCAAGCGCACGCGCCAGACATTCTATGGCAGGCGCACGGCGAATTGGCGCTCGTCTATCAGCAAACCGGCAAACCGAAGCTGGCAGAGGTCCAATTCCGCAAGGCTATCGACACCATTGACAGCGAGTGGGACAAGCTGAACAGCGATGACTGGAAGACGACCTTCCTGGCGCCGGGTATTCTGATCGGCTTCTTTCAGGATTACGTCGATTTCCTGATCGAACGGGGACACACGGAGAAGGCGCTCGAAGTGGCCGAATCGTCTCGCGCGCGGGTTCTCAATCAACGGCTGGAGCATCGGGGAGCGGTTCCACCAAACTTCCGGATCGGCAAGCTGCTCTCCGCGGCGCGAGCGTCTCACACGGTGATCCTCTCCTACTTGCTGGCCAAGCGGTCGTCGGTGTGGGTGGTCGGTTCCGGCCACCTTTCCCGCTTCGACCTGCCGCCCGCGAAAGAAATCGCCGCGCTCGTCGGGAAGTACACCAGCGCCATCACCCAGGGCGGCGATCCGCTGGCCGGGAACGCCGGTGTCTCCGCAGCCCTCTACAACGCCGTCCTGGCTCCGGTGGCCAAGTTGATTCCGCCCGGCTCGAACGTGATCGTAGTGCCGGATGGCGCGTTGCACCAACTCAACTTCGAAACGCTGGTGGTGCCCGGCCCGCAGCCGCACTACTGGATCGAGGACGCCGCCGTCTCTACCGCTCCCTCCCTGCGCGCGCTGACCGGCGATGGCCCGAGGCCCGCCCGCACGCCGAAGCTGTTGCTGCTGGGCGCCCCCGTGCTCACCGGCCAGGATTTCGCGCCTCTGCCGAACGTCAGGAGGGAAATCGCGGCCATCGCCGATCAGTTCCCGGCGGCCAACCGCGACGTGATCACGGGCGCCGCCGCCACACCCGAACAGTACGCCAAAGCCGCGCCAGCGTCCTTCACCAATATCCACTTCGCCACGCACGCCACCGCCAATCGGGAGAGCCCCTTGAACTCGGCCATCATCCTCTCGCACCGGGGCGAAAGATTCAAACTTTACGCACGGGAGGTGGCGGACGTGCCGCTGACCGCCGACCTCGTCACGATTTCCGCGTGTACCAGCGCGGGTGCGAAAGCCTACTCCGGCGAAGGGCTGATGGGCTTTGCCTGGGCGTTCTTGCAGGCGGGCGCGCAAAACGTGATCGCCAGCCTGTGGGACGTGGACGACGCCCGCTCCGTGGATATCATGCGCGGCCTCTATGCGGGGATGGCGGCGGGACAGAGTCCGGCGCGCGCGCTACGGTCGGCGAAGCTGGCCGTGCTGCATGGGGCGGGCAGCGGGCGGCTGCCTTATTATTGGGGGCCGCTGGAGGTGTTTACGCGGCGGATTGGGTGGTAAGAGGGCGAGCTGTTCGCCTGCGCTGACAAGAGTGTCAGCGCGGCAGGCAGAGTGCCTGCGCCACGCTACTGCACGACTTGGATTGTTTGGTCTACGGGCGTGGCCGCGGCATAGCCCGCATTGCCCGCCTGTGTCGCTTGGATCGTACAGGCTCCCACCGCGACCAGCGTCACGGTGGTTCCGGAAACTTTGCACACCTTCGTGGTTTGCGAATCGAAGTGCACGGTCAGGCCGGAGCTGGCGGTCGCGGAGACGGTGAACGGCGCCGATCCCAGCGTCCGATTGGAGAGCGGCCCGAATGCGATGGTCTGGGTTCCTTGCGTGACTTGGAAGGTTTGGTCGACGGTGGGGGCCGCGGCGTAGTTGCTGTCGCCCGTTTGTACCGCTTCGAGCGTGCAGGCGCCTACACCGGCCAGCGTCACGGTGTTTCCCGATACGCTGCACATCCGCGCGGTTTGCGACTTGAAGGTTACCGTCAGCCCGGAACTGGCGGTGGCGGAGACCGTGAATGGCGCGTCGCTGAGCGGCCGATTGGAGAGCGCTGGGAAGGCGATGGTCTGGTTCCCTTTCGTCACGTGGAAGGTCTGCTTGACGGCGGGCGCGGCGGCGTAGTCGTTATCGCCTGCCTGCGTGGCCTGGATGGTGCAAGCGCCCACGGCGGCGATCGTAACAGTGGCGCCCGCCACCGCGCAGACGGGCGTGGTGGTAGAAGCGAAGCTGACGGCGAGGCCCGAGGAAGCGGTGGCGGCGACCCTGAACGGCGCTGCGCCGAATGCCTGGTCCGAGAGAGCCGGGAAGCTAATGGTCTGCTTCTCCTGGGTCACCTGGAAGGTCTGGGTGACGGGCGTGGCGGCCGCATAAGTGGCATTGCCGCCCTGCGCGGCTTGGATGGTACAAGAGCCCGCCGTGGCCGTCGTCACAATGGCGCCCGATACCGTGCAGACGGCTGGGCTAGTCGAGGAGAAGCTCACGGGAAGGCCGGAGGACGCGTTCGCACTCACCGTAAACGGCGGGGCGCCGAATACCTGCTTCGGGAGCGGATGGAACGCGATCGTCTGGGACGTCAATCCGTTCTGCGTCACGGTGACCGGCTGGCCCAATACCGAGATTTGCGCCACGCGGCTGGCGAGCGACGCGTTGGCCTGGAATGCGAAGTTGACCGTGCCACCGGTTACGCCGGTAATCGTGAGCCAGGACTGATTGCTGGAGGCCGTCAGCGGTATGCTGGCGGGAAGCACCTGCGCGGTGACGGAGTCGGCGCCCGCCGGCGAGTTTTCGGTCAGGCTCGTGGAGCTAAAGGAGACATATCCGAATGTAACTTTTTGGATGGCGTTGTGGTTCCGATCCGAGATATACAGGTTGGCCTGGGCATCCAGCGCCACGCCCGCGGGACCGCTCAGTCCGGAAGACACCAGCGTGGCAACCTGTTGGGTGGCGGCATTCCACTGCTTCACGGCGTTGTTGCCGGTGTCGCTGAAATACACGTTGCCTTGCCCATCGACCGCAACACCGGTAGGCCCGTCGAGCCCGGACGACGCCAGCACGGCGGACTGTTGGGCGGCGATATTGAACTGTTCTACCGCATTGGCGCCGCTGTTCGCCACATCGATGTTTCCCAGGCTGTCGACCGCCAATCCCAAGGGATCGCTGAATCCCGGCGCGAAAGAGAGCAGCGCCGCCTGCGCGCTGGCCGCGTTCCACTCTTCGATGGTGTTATTGGCCGCGTTGGAGAAGTACACATTGGCTTGCGCGTCCAAGGCCACTCCGTAGGGATCGGCAAGGCCGGCCACCAGAGTAGTCACTATCTGAGTGCCGGCGCGCCACTCCTTGATGGCATCGTTACCGCTGTCGGCGATATAGACGTTGCCGCTGCTATCCACCGCCACTCCGGTGGGAGCGCTCAGCCCCGAAGACACCAGCGGAATAACTTGTTGGGTGGCGGCGTTCCACCGCTCGATGGCATTGTTGCCCGTATCGGCGATATAAACGTTGCCTTGGGCGTCCACTGCCACTCCCTGCGGAGCGTTCAACCCGGACGACACCAGCGCGGTCATGGGAGCGACCGGCGCGTAGCTGGCTCCGGCCTGGGTGACGGTGAACGTCAGGCCGGCGATGGTGAGCGCGCCGGTCTGCGCGTCCGGGCCATTATTGGCATTGTAGGCGTATTGGATCAGCGCGCCGCCCACGCCGCTGGTGCTCGATGCGGAGAGGGACAGCCAAGGGGTAAAGGTGGCGGCGGTCCAGGGTCCGCTGGCGATCAGTTCCACGGTACCGCTGCCCGCCGCGCTCCCGACCAGAGCCGAGTAAGTGGCCAGAGCGTAGCTGGGATTGGAGGCTACGGTGACGGTGGCAGTGGCGGGGCCGGCGCCGGTCTGCGGGTTCCACACCGAGATAGATAACTGGTCGCCCGCGGCCAGCGGACAAAGCCCGTTCTGGTTCACGTTCGCGACCAGCTCAATCGAACTGTCGTTCCAGTCGCCGATGGAGACATTGCAGGGGTTGCCGGTGTAAGCCGCGCTCCAGTTTTGGGTGAGATCGGCGATCTGCAGGTAATTCGAGTTACCCGTGTAGGGTTGTCCCTCGGGCAGAAATCCAAAGCCCTGTCCACTGAGGGTGATGGGAGGCATAGGCTGTACGGCGACAGCGCTCTCTCCCGGCGAGGGGGGTGCGACCGTGGCGATGGCAGGCGAATTAGGGGGAAGCAGCCCGCAACTCTGGAAAACCTCCGGCACGCCCACCGGAAAAGCGCCGCACAAGCTAGCGCCCACCAGTTCGGACGCCGCCGGCGGCAGAGTGGCGGCGAGCGGATAGTCCACTACGGGCATGTAATCGCCCGTCAGACTGCCCTCGGGCGTATCGACGCCGGTCCTATACGGAATATTTTGGACAGAGCAGGTGAAAGTGCTGGAGGGCAGGATCTGCCGAAGGAGAAGACTCTGCAGGCTCTGATATCCCGAAACAGCAGTGAGGTCCAGAAAGGTGTAGCCGTTGGCGGGCGCGACCCAGGAAGGAATCTGCGAGCCGGTGCCTACGATCAGGGTGGCATAACCATTGGCGTCCTGGGTGAATTGGGAGTCCGCAATGCTGGCGAGGGTGGGGTAGGTACTCGAGCCAAGAAACGAAAGGCTGGAATAGCGCGCCTGCTCGTTCCCGGAACGGGAACAACCAGTCGTGCATGGTGTGGGAGGGGCGGTGGGCAGGCGCAATTGGACGCGCATCACCTCTCCGGCGGCAGCCAGAGTGGCCGGCAAATTGGCTACGGTGCCGGCATTCAGGTAGTCACAATAGGGATTGGTACCGGATCCGCCCTGACGCAGGCGGAACCAGTTTAGCGCGTTGCCTGGGTCGTTTGAGTAGCAGTATTGCGGCAAGTAAGTGTTATAAGCCTGGTGGGTTTGAAATTGAGCCTGATCGAGCGCGGCGTTGACGGACTCGTTCGTGCTAACAATTTGCAGCGTCTGCAGCGCGTAAGCCGCGGGGTAGGCGCAGCCCGAAGCCACGTCGCGCACGATGACGCTGGGCGCGGTGGTGGGGTCCGCCAGACTGAGGTCCAAATAAGCCCGAATCTGTATATATCCGCTGGCAACCGGGTTACTGTGCTGGGGCGTATCCACGATGTGAACCGGCGGAGTGGGCACCGTCTGGAAGAAACCCGGGTCGGTGTTCCAATTCAAGAACTGGTGGCGCTGGGTGGCGTCGAGGGAATTGACGGCCACGTTGTAGCCGCTCATCATGCAGCCGGTCTCGAGAGTACCGGGCGTACCCCCAAAATTGACTGGCACGGCATATGCCTGTCCCGATGTATATGGTACTCCCGGTTGAAACGGGTTCACATAGCTGGTGGTTAGGGGCGCGATGTTGGTATCCAGAATGGCTTGTGAAACCAACGAATGGTCGTCATTGGCGGTTACGGAGAAGTAACGGGCATTCGGAAAATTACCCACCACAATAAGCTGGTAGCGCGGGTCGACCGTGTAAACGATGTGCCAATTCGTATCGTTTAGATCGGTGGATCCGAGTGGAGACGTATTCATGGGGATTAAGTAACACGGATTCTGGAAGTTAGAGAAGAAGTCGCCAGAGGGAAACTCATTCCCGGTAAACTGCGTGGGCAGACCCGAGCAGCTTTGCGCGCGCGCCGCGCCAGCCAGGAAAGTAGGAGCGACGATCCCGTAGAGTGCGATCGTATATCCAAACCGCGCGCACTTAGCCGAGATTCCCATTTACGAATGCCAATTTTGTAATTGTACACCGGACGGGCTGCGCGGGGCCTTGTTTTTTGGCGTTTTCTTTCGTTACACCTTCTGGCAGGCGGGGAAACCGATCGGGTTAGGCTGGCTGTCAGGCGATATCTGCATTAATTGTGGGAGGGAGAGAGCGAGCCGCCAGCGGACAAAAGACCGCTCCGGTTCACATTGTCGGCCAGCTCGATGCAGTCGGGCAAAAGGCCAAAGCCAGCGCCCCTAAGTGTGAATGTGAGGCAGCGCTTGCCAGCCGCAAAGTTGTATACTGCTGTAGCACCCGAACGAGGAGGACGATCTGCGAACGCGTAAGTGGTTTTCACTCTGCATTATGGCGACGGCGGCGTTTGGAAGCGCCCTGTTTGCCCAGAATAATCCCGTGCCCCTGGTCGACATGCCGCTGGCGCCGGGCAGCGCCGTTCCGGGCAGCGCCGGGTTCAAGATGACCATAAATGGCACGGGTTTTGTCTCCAAGTCGGTGGTGACGTGGAACGGCGCACCGCGCGCCACGACCTTTGTTAGCGCCTCGCGGCTCACTGCGGCGATCCCTGCGACCGACGTAACCGCCGCGGGAACCGCTTCGCTGACCGTGGTGAATCCGGCGCCCGGCGGTGGAAGGTCCAACGTGGCCTTGTTTGAAGTGACGATGCCATCGTCCGCAGTGTCTTTCGCGACGACTTCAATCGCTTCACTTCCCAACGTCGAGAATGTCTCGACCATCGCCGCCGCGGACCTGAATGGCGATGGCTAACTCGATCTGGTGGTTGGCACATCCGCCTACGGCGGAATCCAGGCGCTCCTGGGTAATGGAGATGGAACTTTTCAACCGCCGGTCTTATATGCCATTCCGGATTACACCTATTCGGTCGCGATCGCCGACTTCAATCATGACGGTAAGCCGGATCTGGCTGTCGCCGCGTGGGCGGGAGAGGGTGAGATCGCGATCCTGTTGGGCAAGGGCGACGGCACCTTTCAACCATATCAAAGCTACCCGGCGGGCCAATATCCCGGCCAGATAGCGGTTGCGGATTTCAATGGAGACGGGAACCTCGATGTAGCTACGGTAAGGCCGGACGGTCCGGGCTTGAGCGTCCTGCTGGGCAATGGCGACGGCACCTTTCAACCATATGTGGCCTATGCGTTGCCGGTCGCACCATCCGCGTTAGTAACCGGAGACTTCAACCGGGACGGCCATTTGGATCTGGCTGCGTCCGGTTTTGGCGGAATTAGCATTCTGCTGGGCAACGGAGACGGGACGTTTCAAAATCCTGTTGTGATGGCCGGCTCGTACTCCGGGTTAGCCGCGGCTTTGGCCACCGCGGATTTCAACGGCGATGGCATTCTCGACCTGGCTGTGGCGGGAACTGACGGAATTTCCGTTTTCCTGGGCAAAGGCGACGGCGCCTTCAAGGCTCCGGCTGTATATCCCGGCGGCCAAAATCCGCTGGTTATCGGCGATTTCAACGGTGACGGCAAACTCGACATCGCGCAGTTGTTCTCGCCGTCCGATTACGATGGCTTCACCACGATTTCGATCCTGCGCGGCAATGGCGATGGAACCTTCCAGCCGCCCGTGGTGAGCGCGCCGCAGATCGCGCTGCAGGCCCTGGCGCTCGGGGATTTCTACGGCGTGGGCCGGCTCAATCTGGTGTCGTCTTCCTACACACTATCGCCTGTTAGCAGTTCGATGGTGATAAACTCACAGACCACGGCGTTGGTTTCGCCCGGCGTGCTGACTTATGCGCCGACGCTGGCAGGTAAGATTCGCGGCCCGGAAACGGTGACGGTAACCAATAGCGGTACGGCGCCACTGAACATTACGGAAGTCAGCATTTCGGGTCCCAATGCCGCCGCGTTCGCGCTGACCACGGACGTTTGCGAGGGAATTACGTTACCAGCCTCCGAAGCGTGTACGATCGGCGTATCGTTTTCGCCGTCGGCGGCCGGGCCCCAGACGGCTTTCCTCAATATTGCGGACGATGCGATCGGGAGTCCTCAGAGGGCTGGTCTGGCGGGCAACGGGACTGTCCTCTACGCCGATCCGGGGCAGGTGCTGTGCGGCGATACGCCCGTGGGCACCACCGGTGCGGACCACGTTGTAAAGATAACCAACATCAGCGCTTCGAAGGTGGCCATCACCAGCATCGGCATCATGGGCGCCGATAAGGGCGATTTCTACCAGTACAACACTTGCGGAAAGTCACTGAATCCCAAAGCGAGTTGCAGCGTGGTGGTGCAGTTCATACCGACGAAGATGGGCGTTCGCACGGCTGATTTGGTTATCAAGCAAGGCAGCGTGGATGGCGCCAATCCGCCGGCGGTACCGTTGTCGGGGACTGGGACTTAGCAAGTGGCGGGGCTAAAGCCCGCCCTCCAGGCCTTTCTCAGTGAGGAAGGCGACCAGGTCGACGACCCGGCAGGAATAGCCCCACTCGTTGTCGTACCAGGAGATCACTTTCAGCAAGTTGCCGTCGAGCACCTTGGTCATCTGCCCGTCCACGATGGAACTGTTCGAATTGTGCAGCATGTCAGTGGACACCACGGGATCGTCGGTGTAGGCCAAAATGCCCTTCATGGGGCCAGCCGCGGCGGCTTTGAAAGCGTTGTTGACTTCGTCCGCGGTCGTGTTCCGGGCGGTGATGGCCACCAGGTCGACCACCGAGACATCCGGCGTCGGCACGCGCATTGAATAGCCGTCCAGCTTACCCTTCAACTCCGGCATCACCAGGCCGATGGCCTTGGCTGCGCCCGTAGTGGTGGGGATCATGTTCAGGGCCGCCGCGCGCGCCCGCCGCAGATCCTTGTGCGGAAAGTCCAGCACATTTTGGTCATTGGTATAGCTGTGGATGGTGGTCATGGACCCTTTGAGTATCCCGACCGTGCCGTGCAGAACCTTCACCACCGGCCCCAGGCAGTTGGTGGTGCAGGATGCATTCGAAATGATATTGTGCTTCGCTGGATCGTACGCGCCGTCATTTACACCTAGCACGAGAGTCACATCTTCGTTCGATGCGGGGGCGGAGATGATGACTTTCTTCACGCTTCCGCGCAAGTGTTTGCCGGCTTCTTTGGCATCCGTGAATCTGCCGGTCGATTCGATCACGATTTGCGCGCCCACCGAGGTCCAATCGAGCAGCGCGGGATCCTTCTGCGCGAATACTTTGATGCGCTTGCCGTCCACCAGGATGGCATCCTCTTCCTTGTGGATCTTCACGGGCAGCGTGCCCAGGACGGAGTCATATTTCAATAGATGTGCCAGCGTCTTGGTGTCCGTCAAGTCGTTGACCGCGACGAATTCGATATCGTTTCGGTGCAGGGCCGCCCGGACCACATTCCGGCCGATGCGGCCGAACCCATTGATGCCTACCTTTACTGCCATTTCTTCTCCTGAAATTTGATTGGATTACCTTAGAGGATAGCAGCTTTCAAGGCATGGCTGCCTTTGTGGGGCGGCTACAGCTACTTCACTTCCGTGCCCAATCCCGCGTACTCTTCCTTCACCTTGATCACCTTGCTGCCGTTGAAGGTCACGAACACGATCTTGCCCGGGGGTTGGCCGAAAACCCAGTCTTCCAGCTCGACGCCGTCCTTCACCTCGCGCGATTTGTGATTGGGCCGCCCCATCGCCAGCAGCACCTGGTCGCGGTCCATGCCCTCGATCGCTTTCTTGTCATGGATGGCGGTCTGCACTTCCGGCGGCAGGACTTCGGAATACAGCGTGGTGGCGCTGTGCTTCTCAAAATCCAGCACCGGCGCCAGCATCTTCTTGACCTCGGCCGCCTTCATAGGCTCCAGAGGTTTATGGAAGAGAATTTCGATGGTGGTGCCGCCGGGCGCATTCGAATCTCCCTTGCCCAAAGGCGTCATGTTCCCGCCGCCGCCCATACCGCCGCCGATCTGCGCGCTATCGTACCACTTGCGGCCGCCATTGAAGCCGCCGTTGATCTGCAGCACCAGTTTGTCGGACTCGATGAAGACTTTGGTGATCTGCACCGTGTCGCCGACGCGTCCGGCCGGGCCATATTCCCGTGAAGCGGCTTGCCAGGTCTTCTTGTCGAAGCCGCCGGTGGCTTCGAAGGGCAGCGCCTTTCTGGCGCGCGGCAGCAACTGCTTCACGGTGGCGTACTCCGCCACCAGGCCGCGCATCAATTCGATGCGATCCTGTTCGGTGAGCTTGTCCGTCGCATGCAGCAGCGGCGTCAGGAAGATGGCGATAAGGGCTGTCCAGGCACGCACGTCAGATCACCCGCGGGCGGGTCCAGCAAGACGGATGGTTGCCGCCTGATGGGCGCTTTCCAAAGATACGCAAACAGCAAAAGCAGCACGGCCGAAGTCAGAATGCTGGCTTCCGGACCATACTCGCCGCCGCTCCAAAGCGTCCCGGCGGACCACCGCATGGTGAATCCCGTCAATCTTATTGTAAGCCCGCTGACGTTCACGCCGAACAGCGGAAGTGTGAAATTCCAGCCGAAGTGCAAACCGATGGGCAGCCAGATGTCGTGGCTGCGCAGGAAGGCATAGCCGAAGAGGATCCCGAAACCGGCGGTATTCGCCAAGCCGAGCCAGGTAGCGTTGGGATTGCCGGCATGCAGTTCGGCGAAGAGGATGCCGACGGGCAGGATGGTTTTCCACCCGCCCCAGGCGCGCAGCAGAACTTGAAATCCAAATCCGCGGAACAGGAGTTCCTCGCCTGCCGAGCCGAACAGCAGCAGTACGGTAACGAAGAAGAACGAAGGCAGGGCGGCCTGGCTGGTGGGATCGCGTTCGAGGTGCGCCGCGTGGAACACCAGCGAACCAGTGAGCACCAACGCGGCGGCGCCCATGCCGCCGAGGCAGCCGAACCCGAGGTTGGCGAAGGCCGCCCGATCGCTATGCAGCCCGATGGCGGCCATGCCGCGCCGCACATAGATCCGCAGGCAGAGAGCGTTGCTGAAGGCTGCGGCCAGCAACCCGGTGACGGTGATGGTGACGATGTATCCGCTGGGTCCGCCGGCCCAATACAGCAGCGGACCGAGGATGAAGGCCGCGGCGAAATAGAGGGAGATGTAAACGATTACTTTAAGGGCGAGGTGCAGGGAGTCGGTGCGGCTGGTCATATGGCTGGCACCGGGCATTCCTTAATCTTAAGCCCAGTGGGGAATCTTAAGCCCAGTGGGGCAGCCAATTTTGGCTGTAGGCCGGCTTTCCAGCCGGGCCCGGACGCGCGGGAGAATAGTAGAATATGGGCATGAGCGCACTGCAGACCGGCCTGCTGACCGTCGAGGAGTTCCTGCGCCTTCCGGACCCACCGGAAGGCCATTACGAATTACATCATGGAGAGGTTGTCGCAATGCCGCCACCAAAGAGCGGACACCAAAGAATCGAGGACCGGCTTCAGATGCTGCTCAAGAGGATGCTTGGCGAAGACTATGCCGTCCGTATGGAGATGGCCTTTCGTCCGACGCCGGAACATGAAGTTTGGGTAGCGGATGTTGGCTGCGTCACCGTGGGGCGCGACGACGCGACTGCCGCCGACGATTACCTGATGGGCGCCCCGGAGGTGGTGATCGAGGTGCTTTCGCCGAGCAATACGGTCGACGAGATCAACGACAAGATGCTCATCTG
>Ga0302324_100004793_pt1 | contig 29814 bp, 30 predicted proteins | sample Palsa_T0_1_FD_201949 | JGI IMG/M metagenome (GOLD analysis project Ga0302324, IMG submission 201949) | Peat permafrost microbial communities from Stordalen Mire near Abisko, Sweden - Palsa_T0_1 | ecosystem: Environmental > Terrestrial > Soil > Palsa > Peat permafrost | place: Sweden: Abisko...
CGGCGCTGCGCCGCGACACCGGCCTCACGCCAGCGCTGCCCTGGCTGGATGGAATCGCTTCGCCGCGAGATAGCCGACCACGATGAATATCACCATCACGACGACCTGTGCGACGATGAACGGCGGCTCGGACTGGGTCGGCGCCAGCGACTTCACAGCCGGAATCTTCATGAATGATTGAACCACCGCGACGAAGACATTCAAGTAAAGCGCCAGCGCGGCGGTCGCCACGAAGATCCGCCGCCAGGCCCCCGCCAGGTGATAGCCGTAAAGCGCGGCGATCGCGATCGCCAGCGCCACCAGCGATATGATGCCGACCACATGGGACGGTAGAAGTCCCGCGGTGGGAAACAGGAAGCCGGTCGCACTCGTCGCCACTGTCGTCACCAGGAAAACGATGTTCCAGGCATGGAGCCACTTGCCGGCCAGCATGCCGGCGAAGACGATGATGCCGCTGACGATGCCGATCAGGCTCAACGCGACGTGGACCGATGTAAACGTCGATAGCGACAGGCCCAGGATCATGGCACGCGTCCTTTCCGGATGATTCGAGATGTCTCACGTCTGCAGCGTGGCGGCGGTCGTTTGGCTTACGATGTTGCACCCGACAGGCGATCTGGCGCCAGTCCGAGCTTACACCGATTTCAGCACGGCACGGTCGATCGGCAGCTTGCGCAGGCGCTTTCCGGTCGCAGCGAATACCGCGTTGACGACGGCCGGCGCGATGCAGGCCGTCGCCGGCTCGCCCATGCCTCCCGGTGCTTCGGTGCTGTCGACGAGATGGACTTCGATCGCCGGCGCTTCGTCGATACGGAGCACTTGGTAGGTGTCGAAATTCGCCTGCATCACGCGGCCGTTCTTGAGCGTGATGTCGCCATAGAGCGCGGCGGTGATACCGAAAATCGTGCCGCCTTCCGCCTGGGCCTTCACCGTGTCCGGGTTGACTTTCCTGCCGCAGTCGACCGCGCAGACGACGCGTTCAACCCGCACCTTTCCGTCCGGGCCGACGGCGACCTCGGCAACCTGTGCCACATATGTGCCGAAGCCGAAGATGAGGGAAACGCCGCGGCCCTTTCCGGCCGCCATGGGCCGGCCCCAGCCGGCCTTTTCGGCGGCGAGATCGAGCACCGCCCTGGCCCGCGGCGCCTTGTCGAGCAGGGCACGGCGGTAGGCGACGGGATCCTGCTTGGCGGCGGCTGCGAGCTCATCGATGAAGCCTTCGACCATGAAGGCGTTGTGGGTCATCCCGACGCCGCGCCACCAGCCCGTGGTCAGGCCCGCCGGCGGTTCCTGCCGCACATAATCGATAAGCAGGTTGGCGAAATCATACGGACCGGCGGCGCCTTCCACTGCGTCGCCGTCGATGCCGTTGCGGAAGGCGGCCGGAAGCCACCGCGCGAGGATCGATGAACCGGTCACCCGATGGCTCCACGCGACCGGCTTGCCGGTCTGGTCCAGGCCGGCGGCGAGGCGATCATAATAATACGGCCGGTAGATATCGTGTTGGATGTCTTCCTCGCGGGTCCATACGATCTTCACCGGCCCGTCCACCTGCCGGGCGATCTGCACGGCCTGCGTGATGCTGTCCACGTCGAGGCGGCGGCCGAAACCGCCGCCGAGCAGGTGGTTGTGGACCCGCACTTTCTCCAGCGGCAGGCCGGTCACCTGTGCGGCGGTCGCCTGAGCGCGGGCGGCGACCTGGGTGCCGACCCAGACATCGCAGCCGTCCGGGCGGACATGAACCGTGCAGTTGATCGGCTCCATGGTGGCATGGGCGAGAAGCGGCTGCTGGTAGACCGCCTCGACGGTGCGCGCGGCACCGGCCATGGCCTTTGCAACGTCGCCCGCCTGCTTGGCGACGACACCCGGCCGCTTCGAAGCCTCGTCGAGCGCACTGACCAGGTCCACAGTGGAGAACTGGGCGTTCGCTCCGCCATCCCAGGTGATGTCGAGCGCCGCGAGTCCCTTTTTCGCAGCGCCCATGTGATCGGCGACCACCGCGACCGCATTGTCGAGCCGCACGATCTGGCGCACGCCCTTCACGCTCTTGGCCTTGGAGTCGTCGACGCGCGCGAGCTTGCCGCCGATCACCGGACAGGCGGCCACGGTCGCGATCCTCATGCCGGGAATCTTGACGTCGATGCCGAACTGCGCCTTGCCGTTCACCTTGTCGGGCGTGTCGAGGCGCTTCGCCGGCGTCCCGATCAGCTTGAAATTCCGCGGGTCCTTGAGGACGACCTTGTCGGGTGCCGGCGCCGTGAGCGTCGCCGCCTTGGCGGCGAGCGCGCCGTAGGCGAGCTTGCGGCCGGTGGGCGTATGGACCACTTCGCCCTTCTCCGCACGGCAGGAATTGGCATCTGCCTTCCAGGTATCGGCGGCTGCCGCGACCAGCATGGTGCGTGCCGTGGCGCCGGCGCGGCGCAGCGGGTCCCAGAAACCCGGCACCGACGTCGAGCCGCCGGTGGCCTGGAAGCCGAGCAGCGGGTTGGAATAGAGCTTGTCATCCGGCGGGGCATGTTCGACGTGCACCTGGGTGAGGTCCACCTCCAATTCCTCCGCGATCAGCATCGGCATCGACGTATAGGTGCCTTGCCCCATCTCGACCTGGCAGACGATGAGCGTCACCCGGCCGTCGCGATCGATCCGGACGAAAGCGTTGGGTGCAAAGTCGTCCACGTCGGCTGCGGCGGCGTCGGGCGCGCGCAGGGCGATGCTCAGCAACAGGCCACCGCCCGCGGCGGCGCTGGCCTTGATGAATGCCCGGCGGGAGAGCCCGCCCGCGCGCAACGTCGCAGTCGCGGGGTCGGCTTGTGAAGGGCTTCGATCGAGGTACATGTTCAACCCCTCTGTCCGGTGGGTGCGGTCGATTGCGCCGCCTGCTTGATGGCCTGACGGATGCGGACATAGGTGCCGCAACGGCAGATGTTGCCGGACATCGCATCGTCTATGTCGGCGTCGCTCGGGTGCGGCTTGTCCGCCAGGAGGGCGAAAGCCGACATGATCTGGCCGGACTGGCAGTAACCGCATTGCGGGACTTCGAGATCGATCCACGCCTTCTGGATCCTCTGGCCGACCGGCGTGTCGCCGATGGCCTCGATGGTGGTTATCGCCGCGGTGCCGACGCTATCGATGGTGGTGATGCAGGAGCGGATCGGGCTGCCGTCCATGTGGACCGTGCAGGCGCCGCACAGCGCCATGCCGCATCCGAATTTCGTGCCGGTCATCCCCAGCACGTCGCGGATCACCCACAACAGCGGGGTGTCGTCATCGACATCGACGGTATGATCGATTCCATTGATTTTTATGGTGTACGCCATGGGAGTCTCCGGGGGTATCGACTCGGCATGGACGCGCGGAAGATGGCGCGCGGCCAAATCTGCGCCCGATGCGGAGTTGCGCGAACTGGAAGCCACGCAGTCCCATCGAGCAGAAACCATTTAATCACGCTCGAGCGGATTTGAAGGATTGCCTGCCGATTTGTTCATTCGCATGCGAGCGCGGGCGCTCGCGGCTGTGAAAATACCACCAGTCGGAAAATTCGGCAAAAAAATCGCAGGCACGATCAGGACAATTTTCGTCAAGGGCACATCGAAGCGACCGGATGCTGAAACTTTAATCTGCAGCACCGCAAACGATATGCCCGATTGGAGGATTGCAACATACCGCGTGCGGCTGGTTCGATATGCGCAAGATCGCTCCATTTCGAGCAAGGCCACGGAAGCAAAATGCGGGGACCGGTCCCACTTCGATCGTTGTCAGCCGAGCGGACGTCGTTGGTCCGCTGCATCACCGCAAGGTGATCGATCGAGAGAACACGAGATGCAACGCCGGCTGACCGTCTCGAAACCGGAGAAAATCCATGAAGAAGCTTCTCGCTCTAGTCGCTCTCGGTACTCTCTTGGCGGCGCCGGCTTTCGCCCAGTCGCCTCGGGATGCCTACACGCGCGGTTTGCATCAGCAACGGTCGTCCGCCGTGCATCTCTATGCGGCGGGACGTTACTACTCGGCCCCGGGCTATGAGTACAACAACAACGAAAACCCGGACTTTCAATTGGGCGGTGGCGAACGGTAGGCCCGTCATCGATGCGGCGGGGCGGCGCGTGCCGCCCGGCCGCTTCGGCTGATTTCGCCGAGCGTCAGAATCCCAGTTCGGACAGGCCCGGATGGTCCGCGGGGCGGGGCCCGAGCGGCCAGAAATACTTGCGGTCGGCCTCCTTGATCGGCAAGTCGTTGATGCTGGCCAGTCGCCGCCGCATCAGGCCGTCGTCACCGAATTCCCAGTTCTCGTTGCCGTAGGAACGGAACCAGTTGCCGGCATCGTCGTGCCACTCATAGGCGAACCGGACCGCGATCCGGTCCTCGGTGAAGGTCCAGAGTTCCTTGATCAGCCGGTAGTCGAGTTCCCGGGCCCATTTCCTCGTCAGGAATTCGACGATCGCCGGCCGCCCCTGAATGAACTCGGCGCGGTTTCGCCAATAGCTGTCGATCGAATAGGCGAGCGAGACGCGATTGGGATCGCGGCCGTTCCAGCCGTCTTCGGCGATACGTACTTTCTGAATGGCAGTCGCGCGGGTGAAGGGCGGCAGCGGCGGTCGGGCGTTCGACATGGTGTCCCTCGGTTATCGCGTCAGTCCGTTCGCCTCCGTCTTTACGGATCAGGCGCCGCACAAGTGCGGCGCCGCCGAAATTGGGACTTGGAACGCTTCGCGTCGAGTCCTTTTTTCGCCTTTGGTTCCCGTTCAACGCGCAGCCTGGTGACCGTGCGCCCAAATATAGGCCGCCACTGCGCTGACGTCGGAGCCGGAGATCTGTGCGCCGCCCTTGGGAGGCATCGGACTTCCGTAGTCCTTGGGGTTTGGCACGCCGCCGACGAGATACCGGGCGTGGCCGCTATGGTCCGCGAACACGATTGCACAAAATCCGGGCGGTAGCGCGATCCCGCTGTCGTCGTCGGGGCATGCTTGCGTCCGCGAAGCAGGCGCTCCGCTCAGCGTCCGCGCACCGATCGGCAAACCGGCGGCCGACAAAAGTCCAATGATCGGCAACGCCTACGCAACGACCCGTGCAACTCGTGCAAGGCGGATATGATCATATCTCATGGCGTGTACCCTCGTTTTTGACCGAAGTGGCTATTCATTCCTTGGAATGCGAAGTTCTCGTGACTAACCGGCAAGGCATTTCGGCGGGCCTTGCCGTCGTCACGCTCGGCAACTGGGAAACTCTCATCCCGGTGCCTGCGGAGGGCGCAACCCAGCCCACCTAATTTGTCAAATCGGGTTTTGGCCCGGTGGCCCAAACAATGCATTCAGATCTACGCAATACTCGCCAACACCAGGCAATGCGGAAACAGCGGAAGACGTGTTCAAGCTCCATCTGATCTCTCGACACCATCCTGTGGAGGAGACCAGAACATGTCCACGAAAGTCGGCTTGGCGGATTTGATCGTGCTGGGGGCGGCGTTCGCCGTGCTTATTGGCGTAGTCGTCGTCCCCACGGCGTCTGGCGCAGCCACGGTTGCGGCACATGCTCCGAGTCGCCACCATCGTATGACCGCGCCTGATTATGGCTTTGCTCCGGATCGAGCCCCGAATCCGGATTCCGGTTATGATTGGGGAAATCCCGATCGTGGACCCTATCCGCAGGAATGCGGCGGAGGATCCTGTTAGCCGGATGGTTACAATGATTAAAAAGCACCACGATATTAATACGATGGAGCTCAAAATTAATATGTAAGCGCGCGCGAAATTGTGAACGGAACCGCTGACCGGCCGATCTTGTTTAATCGAGCAGCCGTTCCATCTGCATGCGACCACGAGCGCAAAGCGCAAAGCGTTAAATCCCGGAGGGAATGCTGGAGGAAAGCCGACTGACGGCATAGGAGAACAGTCATCATGAGGAACTCTATCCAACTCCAGCCTGCCCAGCTTCACCCTTCCAAATTCGAGGCCGCCAAGGATGCCGTGGCTGGGGTCAGGTTTTCGCCCGCCGACATGGTCCGGCGACGCATGGCCACATGGGACGGTATCCATGGCGATACGGTTGAAATTACGCGCCTGGACCGATTCGAATATGGCGTGAAGTCGCCGTACCACATTGTGATCGCTTCGGAGCGGGCCGAACGCGACGATGGCGAAACCGTCGTGGAAGGCTTCCAGAAATCGACCCAGCGTGAGTTCAGCCGGAAATTGAGCTTCATCCCTGCGGGACACTGCTTTCATGGCTGGCAAAATCCGCGCGTGCTGGCGCGCTGCACCTATCTGTACATCGATCCGGCCGGGCCCCTGGTCGATCCGGAGTTGCGCTTCTCCGAAATCGACTTCAAGCCCAGGCTGTTCTTTTTCGACCGCGACATCTGGGAAACCGCCCTCAAACTGAAGGCGCAGGTCGAAAATCCGGGATCGTCCGGTTATGCGGAAGCGCTAGGTCTCGTGCTTGCTCATGAGCTCGTCCGAATGCATCGCGGTGGTTCGGCCGCGGCGGCGTTTCGAGGCGGACTTGCCGGGTGGCAAAAAAAGCGGGTCTCCGATTACATTGAGGATCACTTGGACGAGGAAATCACGCTGCAAGAGCTCGCGGACGCCGCGCAGTTGAGCCGCTTCCATTTTGCGCGGGCGTTCAAGCACTCGTTCGGCATGCCGCCGCATCGCTATCATATGAGCCGCCGGATGGAGCGTGCCAAGGCGCTGCTGGAAATCCCGGCACGGTCGGTGACGGAGGTCGGGATGATGCTCGGTTTTGCCGAGACGAGCTCGTTCACGACCTCGTTTCGCCGTTCGGTCGGGGTCACCCCGTCCGACTACCGCCGCGGCGTCGCCTGAGAATCCCATGTGGACCGCAGCTTTACGCAATAGCGAGCGGGGCACCGCAAAGCGCAACAAGCGACGTCGTGCTCCATCGCTATATTGAGTGGCGACAGCTCGCGGTTCTTCGCAGCGGTTCCGGCGGTGCCGCGCCGTCTAACGGTCCTCCGCGGCGATCGGGTTTGCATTCTTCGGGTCTGCTTCGAGCCATGCAACCCAGTACAAAGGAAATCGGATATGACCTCACCAGTTATCGCTACGCAGCCCGGATCGCCCGGCTCGCGCATGGAGACCATCGAAATCACGGGCACATCGCTCGTGGTCTCCCGCATCGGCTTGGGCACTTGGGCGATCGGAGGGTGGATGTGGGGCGGCACCGATGACGTGCAGTCGATCCGTACGATCCACGAGGCGCTCGAGCGCGGCATCACCCTGTTCGACACCGCGCCGGTCTATGGCTTCGGCAGGTCCGAGGAAATTCTCGGCAAGGCCTTGGCGCAGGACGGGCGCCGGAATCGCGCGGTCATCGCGACCAAGGTCGGCCTCGATTGGCGCGACGGCGCGCCCTTCCGCAATGGCAGCCGGACGCGGATCATGAAGGAAGTCGAGGATTCCCTGCGGCGCTTGCAAACCGACGTGATCGACCTCTACCAGGTGCACTGGCCCGATCCGGGAACGCCCATCGCGGAGACCGCGGCGGCCATGGCGGAACTCCATCGCGCGGGAAAAATCCGGGCGATCGGCGTCAGCAATTTCAGTCCGGCCCAGATGGATGAATTTCGCGCCGCGGCGCCGCTGCATGCGGCGCAGCCGCCTTACAACCTGTTCGAGCGCGCCGTCGAACGGGACGTCATTCCCTATTGTCGCGAGCATCGCCTCGTGATGCTCGCCTACGGTTCGCTTTGCCGCGGGCTTCTCTCGGGGAAGATGACCATCAATAGCCGCTTCACCGGCGACGACCTGCGCAAAAACGACCCGAAATTTCAGGCGCCGCGCTTTGCGCAGTATCTCGCCGCGGTCGAGGCGCTCGATCGCTTCGCCCACGACAACTACGGCAAGGGAGTGATCCATCTCGCCGTTCGCTGGGTGCTCGATCGCGGCGACGCGAATGTCGCCCTGTGGGGTGCGCGGCGGCCCGATCAGCTCGCGGCCGTCCGCGAGGCCATGGGCTGGCATATCGACGCCGATGCCATGACGGAGATCGAGCGCATTCTTCACGATACGATCAAGAATCCGGTCGGACCGGAGTTCATGGCGCCGCCCGACCAGCTTGCCGCCTGAGGGTTCGGCACGCCGAAGACCCACAAGCGCACATATTTGATAGCGCTCAATCTCCTTTAGTCTGAGCATGATCCCGAAAAGTCTCCAACTTTTCGGGATCATTCTCTATGCCGCCGGCGCCCGCGGCCGCACCCGGCTGCCATCCATGAGGTCGACCGTCGGATTGAGGACCACTTGGTCTCCGGCTTTCACGCCGTCGCGCACCTCGACCTGCGTTCCGAGGTCGCGCGCGACCGATATCTTCTGAATATGGACGATACCGTTCTGCACCACGGCCACTTGCAGGCCGTCGTGATTGAAAATGATGGCATTCGCCGGGATCAGCAACGAGGGGGTCTTGCGCGGAATCTGGAGCTCCACCGTGCAATAAATTCCGGGCGTCAACGCTCCATCGGGATTGGGAACGTCGATCTCGACCAGCAGGGTCCGTGTCCCCTGTTGCAGGGCATCGGCGATCCGCGTCACCTCGCCGGGGAAAGTCCGGTCGGGCATCTCCGGCACCCGAATGACCGCCTTGACCCCCGGCGCGAGCCCGAATGCCTGGTCCTGGGGCACGAAGACCTGGGTGCGGATGATGTGGCTGTGCATCAGGGTGAACATGAAGGTGCTGCCGGCCTGCACCAGGCTGCCGACGTCGACGGCCCGTTGCGTGATGACACCATCGAACGGAGCGACCACCCGCTGATACGCCTTCTGCTGGGTGAGGACCTTGATCAGGCTCTCCTGAGCGGCAATGTTGGCCTGGGCAACGCCGACCGCGGCGTCCTGGGCCTCGAGGCTGAGGCGGTCGGTGTCACCGAGCTGAGTGGTGGCCCACCCCTGCTTGACCAGGGTGCCGATGCGGTCATTGGTCACTTGGGCGAGCTGCTTGCCGGCCTGGTTCTGCCGCAACGTCGCCTGGGTCTGGACCAGCGTCGCCTGGGCCTGGGAGATCTGGTGATCGAGCTCGGGAGCGGTCAGTTCCGCCAGGAGATCGCCGGCCTTCACGTGATCGCCGATGTCGACGTTTCGCTTCAGGATGTAGCCGTTGGCGCGGGCATAGATGTTCGCGACTTCGTAAGCGAAGGTCGTGCCGGGCAGCGTCACCTGCATGGTGGCGCCGCTCGGGCGCACCTGTCCCACCTGCACGTCGGGGACCAAGTCGCGCTGCTGCTGTGCCGCCGCCGCGACCTCGCGGCGCTGCGCGTAGTCCTGCCACCCGCCATAGCCGAGTCCGCCGGCGAGCAAGAGCACCGCGGCGGCTCCGAGCGGCCATCCCCCGCGGCGCCGGCCGGTCTGTCCGGGCGGCAGCGGCGCCGGTTCGGTCCCACGATCGACCGGCGCCGTCAGGTGCGCACGCTCGCGGGCCGGGAATTGTGCGATCTCGTTCATGCGATTTCATGCTCCTCGAACACGCCATGGACCGGCTTGCCGTCATTGCCCTTTCGGAGCATGGCAAACAGGTAGGGAACGACCAGAAGCGTCGTCGGCGTCGCGAACAGAAGGCCGCCGATCACCGCCCGGGCGAGCGCGGCGTTCTGTTCCTCGCCGGCGCCGCCGATCGCCATCGGGATCATGCCGACGATCATGGCGGCCGCGGTCATCAGCACGGGCCGGATCCGGGTGTGCCCCGCCGCGATCGCCGCCTCGAACGCGCTGCGGCCCGCGACCTGCTGCTCGCGTGCAAAGGTGACCAGCAGGATCGAGTTCGCGGAGGCGACGCCGACCGCCATGATCGCGCCCATGAGCGAGGGAACATTGAGGGTCGTTCCGGTGACGTAGAGCATCACCAGGATGCCGCAGAAGGTGGCGGGCAAGGCCAGGATCACGACGAAGGGATCACCGAAATTCTGGTAGTTCACCACCATGAGCAGATAGACCAGTACCGCGGCGAACAAGAGCCCGATGCCGAGGTCGCGGAACGAGTCGTTCATGCTCTGGATCTGGCCGATGACCTGGATCGTGTTGCCGGGCTTGAGCCCTTTCTGCAGCTCCGCCACGACCTTGGTGATATCTGCCGAGATGCTGCCGAGATCGCGGCCCTGGGTGCTCGCGTACACGTCATAGACCGGCTGGATGTTGGTCTGGTTCGAATTGGTCGGCACGCTGCCGCGTTTGATCGTGGCCACATTGCTCAACAGGCCCGGTACGACCACATTGCCTGCCCCGAGCCTGGCCGCCGAAACCGGCGTGTTGGCGAGGTCGTTGAGCGAGGCCACCTTGGACTCGGGCGTCTGGACGGCGAGGTAATAGGGAATCCCCGACGTCGGATCGGTCCAGAAATTGGGCGTCACCTGCTCGGACGAGCTCAGGCTGACGTTGAGATTGGTCGCGATGGTGCTGGCGTTGAGCCCGAGTTGAACCGCACGGGTACGGTCGATCGTGGTGTAGAATGCCGGGCCGTCGACCTCCTGCTGCAAGTGCGCATCGGCAATCCCCGGTATGGCCGCGATGCGCCGCCTGAGCTCCTTGGCGACTTGCAAGTTGGTCGCCCGGTCATAACCGACGGTGCGGACATCGATCTGCGACGGCAGGCCGAAATTCAGGATTTGCGTGACCATGTCGGCCGGCTGGAAGTAAAAAAGGCTGCCGGGGAAGGCGGCCGGGAGGATCGTTCGCAGCTTGCGGACGTAGTCGGCGGTCGGCGCATGTCCATCCTTCAGCGCCACAAGGATCACTCCGTCATTGACGCCGATGGTCGAGCCGTCCGCGAACGCCAGATTGTAGGCGCGCGCCGGCAGCCCGATATTGTCGACGATCCGCTCGCGCTCGTCGGCGGGGATGACCTCGCGGATCTTGTCCTCGACCGCCTGGAAAACGGCTTCGGTCGCTTCGATCCGCGTTCCCGCGGGAGCACGGACGTGGAGCTGAATCTGGCCGCCGTCGATGAGCGGGAAGAAGTCGTGCCCGACCAGCATCAGCATAATGCCCCCGAGGCCGAGCACGAGGACCGCCGCGACCGGGACGATCAGCCGCCGGCGCAGCAGCGATGCCAGCAGCCCGGCATAGGATTCGCGCAACCGCTCGAAGCCGCGTTCGAAGCCCGCATGGATGCGGGCGAACAGGCCGGCCGGCGCAACGCCCGGCTCGGCATGCCGCTCGCTTTTGAGCAGGAGGCCGATGGTGATCGGCGTCAAGGTGCGCGACAGCCCATAGGACGCCAGCATGGCGAACACCACCGCGAGGCCGAGCGGCGTGAACAGGTATTTCGCGGGCCCATTCAGGAACACCACCGACGTAAACACGCAGCTGATGGCAAGCGTCGACACCAGGGTCGGCACCGCGATCTCCGCGGCGCCGTGGAGCGTCGCATAGGAGAGCGGCCTGTGTTCCTCGGTGAGGATCCGATGGGTATTCTCGATGGTCACCGTGGAGTCGTCCACGAGGATGCCGACAGCGAGCGCCAGCCCGCCGAGCGTCATCGTGTTGAGCGTGTGGCCCAGGAAAAACAGCACGACGAGGGAAGCCAGGATCGAGAGCGGAATCGAGATCATGACCACCAGGGTCGACCGCCACGATCCCAGGAACAGCAGGATCATCAAGGCCGTCAGGCCGGCCGCGATGGCGCCCTCGCGCACCACGCCCTCGACGGATTGGGTCACGAACACCGATTGATCGAACAATTCCGAGATCTTCATTCCGGCGGGCGCCGCGGCGCGAAGGGCTGTGAGGGCGTTACGGACCCCGTTGACGACGTTGAGCGTCGAAGCGTTTCCGTTCTTGATGATGCTGAGGAGGACGGAACGGCGGCCGCCTTCGCGAACGATGTTCTGCTGCACCAGCCAGCCGTCGTGCACCTGCCCGACGTCCTTGACGAAAATGGTGGCGCCGTTCACCGTCTTGATGGGAATGTTGTTGAGATCGTCGATGGTCGACGGGGTCGCGTTGGTCAATACCGCGTATTGGGTGTCGCCGATCTTGGCGGTGCCGGACGGCAGCGTCAGGTTCTGCGTATTGACTGCATTGACCACATCCAAGGGCGTCAGTCCGCGAGAGACGAGCTTTGCCGGGTCGAGATCGACCATGATCTGCCGGTACTTGCCTCCCGCCGGCGTCGGCAGCGTGACACCGGGCACCGGGGCCAGTTGCTGGCGCACCCGGTAGATGCCGTAATCATAGAGCTGCTGCTCGCTCAGGCTGTCGGAGCTCAGGCTGAGCTGCAGGACTGGCACGCTCGATGCGTTGAACGCCACCACGATCGGGGGCTGGACGCCCGGCGGCATGAGGGCACGGATCGCATTGGTCGCCGACACGATCTGGGCGATGGCGAGGTCGAGATTGACGTCGGCCTGGAAGTAGATCTTCTGGACCGAGAGGCCGTTGAGCGTCTGGGCCTCCATGTTCTTGATGCCGTTGACGTTCGCGCTGATCGAATACTGGCTGTAGGTGCTGACGCGCTGCTCCATCTCCGGGGTGCTGAGCCCGGTGTACTGCCAGATCACGGTGACGACCGGAATGTTGATCTCCGGGAAGATGTCGGCGGGCATGGTGCGGATCGCGATCACGCCGAGAAAGACGATGAGCGCGGCCACCACGTAGAACGTGTGGGGAAATCTCAGCGCGAATCGAACGATGCCCATGTTTCGGCTCCGGGTCTTGCGATCGTGAAGGACCTTGCGATCGTGAAGCCTTGGGCATTCGCAGGTGCGGAACTCCACAACAGCGACTGCGGCGACACGGCCCCCGCAGATAGGAGTCAAGTCGGCCTGCCGCTTTTGCGGTATTGCCGTGCCTATGGTTCTTTTGCTGCGACCACTGTGCCGCCTGATGTGCGTTCGGAACTGCGGCGCGCAAGATGGATCCGGGGTGATCACCGCAATCCCGGTGAAAACGGCGCAATTTCGCGAAAGTGTTCCCACCCGGTGCAGCCTATCTCCGCAGCTAACCCGCGGAGGCGGCCGTGATACGCTTGTGGGCGATCGTCGCTGTAGCGACTTTGTTGGGCGGCGGTGCGGCTCTTGCGCAGGCCGGTTTTCCCGGCATGAGCGCTTCGGACACGAGCGCCGCGCCCTCATTCGACGGCATCGGGGTTCCGTCGCCGGTCGGCGCGACGAGCACGCTGGCGCCTGTCGGAGGCGCTGGAATTCCTCTCGGCACCACCGAACTCTTTGCCGGAGGGCTCAGCCCCGCCCCAGCCGATTCGGCCTGCCCGGCTGCCGGATCGAATCCGGGCGTGGGCGCGCTGGGGACAGGTTCGATCTTCTCGGGCGCTGGAACGATGGCGACCTCGACGAGCGATTTGGCGTCTTCCGGTGATGCCACGGATTCCGGCTGCGGCGCGGTTCCCTCCGCCGGCGCGGGTCTGCTCGGGCTGACATCCACGTTGGGAGCCGCACCGGCCTTCGCGGGCGGAAATATTCCGCTCGGCGCTACCGCGCTCGGTGCCGCCGGCCTCGCCGGCACGATTGCGGTCCCGGGCAGTTCATCGCCCTGCCTCGGTCCCGGCAGCCTCGGCATGGCCGGACCTGGACCCGCGACCGCGGGCTCGATCCCCCTGCCGGGAATGACGCCCAACAGTTGCTGAATTCCCAAATTGCAGGGTGATTTTGACAAAATGCAGGGAGGGCAGGCCCCAATTCTCAGCTGAAAAATCATTGTGCTGTAGGGAGTTGAAAGAACCTCTCGCTAAATTAAAAAGCAAGGAGAAGCAATCGGAGTTGCAGGGAGAGCAGGGTTGCGAAGGGGGCAGAATGCGGGAACACGGAATTGCGCTCGACCAATAATCCGCGGATTGGAAGCGGTGGACGCCCCGGGCGTGGCTTACGCGAGGTCAGGCTGAGGTAGAGTCTTCCCGGGTCGGTTTCTTGGTTCGACCTGGGGGCCGTTTCTTTGGCCATCAAGGATGGCCGTCGCTCCGGCGGCGAGCACGGTGTCACGTTTGTGGTGGTCGGGACCTCTGCGAATTGCGCGCCCTGCACGGCGGTAGGCGGCGACGCCTCCGCGGGCCGTGAAAGACGGCGAGGGAGTCGGTCGGGATATTCGTGCACCTTGAGGCGAGCCTTGACGTGGCGGGCGCGCGCGTTGCGGGCAGCTGCAGCCTGCGGCTGTCATAGGCGAGGGCGTTGTCGCGGGCTCCCACCCGCTCCTCCTCGATGCACCCCGGGTCTAGGCGAGACGGGCCGGATCGGCGGCCACGAACACGGTGTCCACCAGCGCGACCGGCGTGGCGAAGCGCGCATTTTGGGCGGGCAGGTAGACGTCCCGGATCCCAGGCGTTGGCGGCGTCGCGGTCGCGGGATGCCGCGTCGGCCGGTCCTTGCTTCACTACACATCCCCATACCGCTCCAGCATCAGCCGGACGTCCGGCCGGAACCCGTTTCGGCGACGGCTTGCCGAACCGTCGGTCGACCAGGCCCTCAGCGGCGTCCTCCTCGAAACGCCCCCGATAACGCCGGGAACTGCCGCTCCGACATCCCCAGCAACTCGCCGGCCTCCGACAGCCCGCCTCCCAGCGGCTCAAGACATCCCGAAACTTCTTCATCCTGCGGTCCTGTAGCCACGCTGCCCGGTTCATCGCCCCGCTCCTGTGGCAGGGCTACAAGACCGGACAACTCGTGTACTTACGACATAATCCGCGGAGTGATTGACTGACCGTCAATTGAAGAATACATTCGATCTTCTATGCGGCACTATAAGCGCAATCAGGTCGAGGAAGCGATCTTCCGAACGCTCGGTGCGCGAGATGCGCGGGTCGATGAGCTGAAGTTTCGCCTCAAGCGGCTTCTGGTAACCGACCGCCGCTTGGGGCGCAACGCGAACTCAAGCGAAGAAGAAGATCGCCACTACGCATTTTACAGTCGGGACCCACCGGGGTCGGGAACCGAGGTCATGTTCTCTGGGTATGAGGCATTCGCTCTATTGGCGGCAGTCATGTTGCTGGAGCACGGAGTGCCTCAAGCGGGTGTCGTTAAAGTGATGAGGCAAGTTCGCGGGCCGTTTGAGGCCGCCCACGCCGATAGTTTGAGAAAGGACCCGAGTAGATTGTTCGATGTGCAGGCGGTTCGCGCCGAGGCAAAGCCGGGAATGATCGCGACCGATAATACCGACCCGGTTTTTCTGGTGTTCGTAAGACTTACGGGCTCATCAATCGGCGATGCGAAAAGAGTGGCGGTGTGCCGGGGTCGTGTTGCATTGGCCACCTTTATGAAAGAACACTCAGTTCCTGGCATGGGAGCGACGTTTTTCGAGTTTGTCGCTCTGATCCATGAGCTGGCGCGCCATCTTTCGCAGATCCGCCCTGCCAAGCGAGGGCGCGGAGCAACCTGACAGGGAAAGCCGACAGAGGAAGCAAGCCGACAAACTGCGCGCAATTAAAGTGCTAGGTCAGTCCCCAAATAGCCTGCGCGCATCGAGGAGAGTGCCATGAGCGCCCAGGAAATAGCGATCAGCCAGATCAAGCCCAACGCGCGGAATTCGAGGACGCATTCCGCCAAGCAGATCCGCCAGATCGCGGACAGCATCATCGCCTTCGGCTTTGCGAACCCCTTGCTGGTGAGCGAGGACTTAGAAGTCATCGCCGGACATGGCCGCTACCTAGCGGCAATGCAACTTGGTCTCGAGAAGGTCCCCGTCGTCGTCGTCGCCGGACTTTCTCCGGCGAGACGGCGTGCCCTTGCGATCGCCGACAACAGGATCGCTCAAAGCGCGGGATGGAATCGCGACCGCCTGGCGATCGAAATCCCGGAGCTGGCGGACTTGTTGAGCACGGAAGGGCTCGACATCTCCGTACTCGGCTTCGAGCCGGTCGAAATCGATCACATTCAAACCAAATTCGAAGCGCCCGCCGCGGATCCTCGCGACACGATTGATCCCAAGTGGGGTGAAGCCCTCGCGGTCAGCAAGCTCGGGGATTTGTGGGTGCTCGGCGACCACGAGCTCCTTTGCGGCGATGCTTGCCGCACCGAAGACACGGCGCGCCTCATGACCGGTCGCCGCGCCGACCTTGCGTTCATCGATCTGGCGTGCGGCCAGATGACAGGGCACTTCGGCATGGCGAGCGGGGAAACCTCTGCCCCGGATCTCATCCGCTTCCTCAGCACCCCGCTCGCTGGGGCGGCATCGGTTTCACGCGAGGGCGCCGTTCACTTCGTGTGCATGGATCGGCGCCACATTGCCGAGCTCATGGCCGCGGCAAACCCAATCTACGGCAACGCCATCGACGTCGCCGTCTGGGTGAGGCCCGAAGCCGGCAACGGCTCCCTCTATCGTAACCAGCACGAGTTGATCGGCGTGTTCGGGGTCGGGAAGGTGCCGCGACCCGACATCGCGCCACGGCGCCGTTCGCGCTCCAACGTCTGGCGCCATGCCCCGGTGACCGCGCCGGGCGGCATCGACGGATTTCATCGCACCGCCAAACCGGTCGCCCTGGTCGCCGACGCGATCGAGGATTGCACGCGCAAGGGCGGCGTCGTCCTCGACACGTTTGCCAGCCTCGGCACCACGATCATCGCGGCCGAGCGGGTGGGCCGGCATGCCCGCGCGCTGGAGGTCGAGCCGCGGCTGGTCGATGCCGTGATCCGGCGCTGGCGGGCGCTCACGCACAGGGACGCAATCCATGCCGAGAGCGGGTCGAGCTTCGACGACATCGCGGCCGCGCGGTCGGCACCTGGCCTCGGGGATCAAGGAGAACGACAATGACGCGCAGGTCTCGCTTGACGGGAAAAAATCGGCGGAAACGCGCCGATACACCTGTTGCTACCGATACCGAGGCGGCCGGCCAGGAATATCGAGTCGGTCCGGGCCGACCGCCGAAGGAGTTTCAATTCAAGCCGGGCCAGAGCGGCAACCCCAAGGGCGCCAAACGGAAAGCACCGTCGATTGCAACAGACTGTAAGGCTGCGCTCGAATGCGCGCTCAGCAAAAAGGTGACGCTCAAGCAGGGTGACAAGGAACGGCTCGTCACCAAGGTCACGGCCGGCATCGAGCAACTCGTCAACCAGTTCGCCAAAGGCGACCGCCATGCCCGGCGCGACGTCTTCGATCTGGCCCGAATGCTCGGCGTCGATCTCAGCGCGGGGGCGGGTGAAGAGGGCGAGGCGCGTTCCATGACCGAGGCCCAGGCATCGGCTCTGATGAACGCTCTCAGGACTATCTTGAAGCTGCACCACCACGAGGTGCCGACCGGGGATGTCGACCCTTATGGCGACGGTGGCGAGGTCGTAGCCCTGCGGCCGGTCAAGCCGCCGCCGGAACCTGAAGAATGATGGAGGTCGGCCATGGCCAGCGATCCACTCGAAGCCCATTCCCCTGCGACCGGGCGCAAGTCCGGCACGATCCCTACGCGAAGAACGATGGAGGACGGCCATGGCCAGCGATCGACCCGAAACCGATTCCCCTGCGACCGGGCGCAAGCCCGGCACGATCCCTACGGCAGGTCTCCATGCTATGGCGGAGGCTGCCGCAGCCGCGGCACGCGGCTCGTTCGTCGCGTTCCGGCGGATCATCCGGCCCACCATGCTGTGGGACTGGTGGGTCGAACGGGTCTCGCTGGAGTTGCAGCTGTTTTACGATGCGTTCGCTGCCGGCAAGCGCCCGAAGCTCGCGATCATGTCGCCCGCCCAGCATGGCAAGACCTTGGCCGCGGAAGATTTCATTGCCTGGGTCGCGGGCAAGAACCCGGACCTGAAGACAATCTATACGTCCTATTCGGAGAACTTGGGCACGGCGCGGAGCCACAACCTCAGGCGCACGATGAAAAGCCCGACGTATCGTGGCATCTTCCGCGACACCCGCATCGGCGAGAAGGGCTGGGAGGCGATTTCCGGCCTGATCGAATATGTCGACCATACCGGCAGTTTCAGGAACACGACCGTCGGCGGCCCGATCACCGGCTTGGAACAGCATCTCGGCGTGGTCGACGACCCGGTGAAGGGCCGGGCCGAGGCCAACTCGAGGCTCGTCCGCGACCGCACCTGGAACTGGTTCGTCGACGACTTCATGACCCGCTTTGCTTCCGACAGCGCGCTGCTGGTCATCATGACCCGCTGGCATGTCGACGACCTGCTCGGCCGGCTGATTCAGAAGGAGCGCAACGTGCGCACGCTGGCCTACCCCGCCATCGCGGAAGAAGACGATGGGTATCGGCGCAAGGGAGAGGCGCTGTTTCCCGCGCTGAAGCCGCTCGACTTCCTGCTGGAGCGCAAGAACCTGATGTCGGAGGCTTCGTGGGAAGCCGAATATCAGCAGCATCCCTACCTCGTCGGCGGGGGCATGATTCCGATCGAGAACCTGCGCACCATTCCGTACTTCGATCGCAGCATGGTCCTCAAATCGGTGCTGGCGTGCGACAAGGCCGCCACCGAGGGCGGCGACGGCGCCTACACGGCCATCGTGCTCATGCACCAGCTGAGGGATGGCCGCTTTGTGATCGCCGACGTGGTGCGCGGCCGCTGGTCGGCGCTGACGCGCGAGACGACGCTGAAGAAGCTGGCGCAGGATCACTGGGACAGTCTCAAGCGCCATACGTCGAATTTCACGGTCGTAGTCGAAATGGAGCCGGGCAGTGGGGGCAAAGAGAGTGCCGAGGCCACGATCCGCAATCTCGCTGGCTTCAATGTGATTGCCGACAGGGTAACCGGTAATAAGGTGACCCGCGCCGATCCATTCGCAGCACAGGTCCAGGGCAACAATGTTTTTCTTCTCGCGGGTTCGTGGCAAGCCGACTTTCTCGAGGAAGCCGAGAGCTGGCCGAACAGTCGGCACCTCGACCAGATAGACGCAAGCGCGATGGCCTTCCATCACCTCACCGGCGGCCAGTACGCAGGCTACGACACCGAATATCGGGCATTTCAGGATGATTGAGTGCCACGAGACCGACGAACGCGAGGTCGAGATCGCAGCGGACGCGGGATGCGGCGTGGGAACGGCGCTTCTGGGAGCCGCGCACCGCGGAGTTCGTCTGACCGGTTCTCAATGTGGCCCGGCGGCGCTGGTATGGGCGCGTGCCTCGAACTTGATAAAGAGAGCCTCGAGCAGGAGCAGTGCGTCCTTGTAGTCCTCATGGTGCTTGAATTCGTCGACATCACTGCGCGCATTGACGAGGATCTGTTGGACCTCGATGGCGGTGAGGACGCCTTTCTGCACCAGCATGTCCAACAGCGCCGTGAGAATACTGGCGCTGGCGATAGCCAAACCGGACGGTGATGGTTCTACAGCCAAGATTTGCCACATGCGGTCGGAGAAACCACGATATCCTACCTTCGGACAGCTGGCGGGATCAAGTGACCAAGGGTTGCCAAGACGAAGCGCGCAACGACAGTGACCAAGCGTGCTGCCGAATCGTCGAGCCCATCCTTCAAGGAGCGGCTTTGACATCGCATCGACGGCTTGATTTGGGTTCAGAAATATCGAAGCGGAACATGAGGTCAGCCTTTGCTTGGAAGCAAGCCCCCGTTCATGGCCGACCCGCCATCACCACCCGCGGGCTTCGACCTGGAGCGCGGATTTGAAGGTGTCCACTGGTATCACGGTTGGGAGGTCTTCAAGGGAGTGAGGACACCTGGGCGGCGAAACGTAAGCCTGGTCTGTGCAAAAACGGGAATTCCAGCGGACCTCACCGGCAAACGCGTCCTCGACATCGGCGCATGGCACGGGTGCTTCAGCTTCGAATGCGAGCGGCGCGGCGCCAGCGAGGTCGTCGCCTACAGTCTGGAAAATCCCGACGTGACGGGCTTCACGCGGCTGAAGGCATTGCTGGGGTCGCGGGTCAGATACGTTCAGGGCTCGGTCTATGCGCTGGCGCCGGAGGAACTCGGTGAGTTCGACCTCATCTTGTTTTTCGGCGTCCTCTATCACCTGCGTTATCCGCTTCTCGCCATCGACCGCATTCGGACCGTGAGCCGGGGCGACGTTCTCATCGAGACGCATACGGTGACGAGCCGGCACCTGCTTCGTTCGCCACTGTGGATATTGAGTGCCCTGGTGAATCTTTCGGGTTGGTTTCGCGTAACGCCGGTCTGGAGGCAATACAAGGAGTTCGAGCTGCACCCGCAATACCAGAGCAACTGGTTTGGTCCCAATATCGCGGCGGTGATCGAATCCTTCGAGACCGCCGGCTTCCGCGTGCAGCATCTCGAGTCCTGGGAGTTCGGCGCCCGGTCTTCATTCCGCGCGACCGCCGTGCCGCTGCCTTCGCGGCTCGTCGACGCGACCTATGAGGGCCTCTCGGGCTTGAACGCGCATTTGACCGGCATCAAGCGGAAGGATGCGGACTTGTTCCGCCGCGATTGAAGCCGGACTCCATTTCGCCCGGGACGAACTCTGGGCCGCCCGGTCGAGCATTACGAAGGCGGAGAAGGCGTTGGAGACGGCGAAGGCGGACTCCGCTGCGATCATGATAACCCGAGCAACGGCCGAGATCGCGGGAGCATTCCTAGACGAGTATCCGATGCCAATAGACAAGCTTAAAGAAGATCGTGTTCGTCGTCTCGCTCGACGGAACGGCTGCGAAATCCGCAAGTCGCGGCAATGGAAGCACGTCCCGAACCTGGACAACTACGGCGAGTACATGTTGATAGACATCTAATCGAACTCCGTCCGGTTAGGTCGCGGTTCGACGCGAGGCTCGACGATCTCGCCGACTATTTCGAAGACCGCGAAGCCGCTGAATAGAAGGCAAGTAGGAGCCGCGGCCTTGCGCCCGGCTCCTCAAATAGAAACCCCAGCCGGCGTGCAAAGTCGGCTGGGGTCCGTTGTGTGCGGTATCGGGGAAATGACCAAAGCTGAGCAGTTCTGCGTTTGCGAGACGAAAGAGTTGGCACGCAGCGGCGCTGGCGGGGCGGCAAGAAGTCAAATCTGCGGCACTCCTCGACGATCGCGGCGATCGGCGCATTCCGATCCTCGCAGAATATTAGCAAGGCACGGAGCTGATGCCGCAGGCCGATCCCGAATCAAGGAACCACAAGAAATCGGTGTTCTCGATCGTAGCGGCAGATATTGGGTCACCGTTATTGTCGAGCATCGTGATTTCGTGAAACGTTCCGGTCGAAGGCTTGCCCTCGTAATAATAGGTCGGCCTCTTTGCGGTGTAGTTCCAAGCGTAACCGGTCGGCCATGGCACGTCGATATAGTTGGTCAGGGTTGCCAGAGTGCCGTTGACGCCCGGGCGCTCCACGATCCACTCGATGCTGTTGCCGACCAGGGTGGTACCCGGAGGCGCCGTGAGCGCATATGTGGCGGACGTATTTGTGGAAAGGTTAGCGATGGTGGCGTAGCCGGTCGTTGGGCTGGTGCTCCACACTTCGATGAAAATCAGATCGCCGGGGTTGACGGCCGGGGAGCTGACATCCGTCGAGGAATATGGATACCACTCGATCCACGCCGAGTAGTAGCTTGAGGTCACGCCCCCACTGCAGTATGCGTCAGCCTCGACGCCGGCCTGGAGGACGTCGTTCGAACTATAGCCGTCGATGCCGGGCCATTGCGAGGAATAATCCCACCCTCCGTTGCATTCACCGATGGCTTGGCGCGCCGTCGGCACGACGAATTCTCCGACAATTGCCTCCAGCTGGAACGGCGGCGTCTTTGTGGTGCTGGTGAACGCAGTCCCGCTCCAATTGTTCGAAGTGCTCTTGACGGTGCCTTCCGTGATCTCGCTGTTCCTGACATTCTGCGCGGGGCCATGGGTGATATTCGTCTGCGTGAGCACAGGCGTGCCGCTTGTCGGCGGAATTACGACCGCTTTCAGCCACTCGCCATAAGCCTTGGGTGCGGCCGCGGCATCCGGCGCCGGGGGAATGGCATATTGTGCGCGGGCCTCCGCCGATGCCGTGAGCGGATTGAAATTTGCCGGCGGGGGCGGGACCACCGTCACCCCCACCGGAGCACCGAGAACCAGGGCGCCGGGCAGAGGAACACCGGGAGGCAACGAAGTCTGCGCATGGGCTACGCCGCAACCCATGGCGACCAATGCGATCATCGATACCAATTTCATCAATGCCCCCGCACGCGTGTTATCAAGAATTTCTCACGATACCATGGTCGGCCGCCCGCGATGGTTGCCGAGTTGCCACAATACGACGGAATTGAGTCGGCCCCGGTGCGGATCCAACCCCGGACCATCCAACCTGTCCGCTGTTGCGGCAGCTTTTCTTTGATGGTGGTCCTGCCTTCCGAAGGCCCCTGGAGAACTGCCACGACGCCTTCGGCAGATGGGCACCCGCTCGCTTTCCGCCTTGCCCCACCGCCTTGCCCGCTTTCCAGCGGCCTTCGACCTAGCTTTTCGCGGCAACTGCTCCTATGAATCGCGCGCCGCGGAGACAGTCGGTAGAGAGCGCCGGGAGAAACCATCGGCTGCATGAGCAAGGCGCCCCGGCCGTCTCCGCGGTCCTTTCCGGTCGGGCCAGCGCGGCAACGTGTCCCGATCAGCGAGTCGGTATCCCGGGGATGCGAAATGAACAAGTCCGAGCGTTCCGAGCGCAGCAGGCGCGCCCTTGCCGAAGCGGAGGCACGCGGCGAGGTGCCTGATAATCCGCAGCTTTCAGAAGCCCGGCGCCGGGCCGTCGCGGCGACCCGGGCAAAGTCCGATGCCTTCGCCCGCAAGATGCGCCCGATCTTCGCGGAGTTAGAGGCGCGGAGCATCGTCACCTATTACGCACTGGCTCGGACTCTCAATGAGCTGAAAATCCCCAGTGCGAGAGGAGGCATTTGGACCGGCGTGCAAGTCGAGTCGCTGCTAAAGCGGATCGCTGGATTCGATAGCGGTTAGGTAGGGCGCACCGCTTACCTTTGCCCCAGGTCGCGTGTCTCCAAGTCTTTCTGCGTCTACGCAGCGACGATGTAGTGCTCGCCGAGATCGGGCCGCCATCCGCAATCGCATAAGACGAATTCCTTGCCTGGTCGCGTCCAGTATGCGCGGAAGCCTCGGGAGACCTGGGGCGTGTGCGGCGTGCTCCGGACTCGATTGTGGACGAGGATTTGTCCTGGCGGCGGCTTCTGCTTCGTCGCGAGGCGATAGCGTTCGATCAACTTTTCTAGGGGCTCGGTCATAGGTTCTCTCCCGTTCCGCCCCCAGGCTGCCCATCGCGAATCGGGAGGTCAAGTCTCCCCCCGTCCCGGTGCCCGAGACGTTCGGCGCGGGCGCCAGTGCGACTAGCTTTTTCGCGGCAACTGCTCTTACGAACCGCGCCCCGCGGAGACGGTCAGTAGAGTCCGCTGGGAGGCAATGCATTCCAACGAAAAAGGGCGCCGCAGAGGGCGCCCTTTGGTACTTCGAATGATCAGCTTGCCTTGGAATGTTGCACAGCCTTGTGTGGCTTTTTCATCGGCTTGTACAAACACGAACTTCCGCTGCATCCACCTTGATAAGTGCCGTACTTGGTGACGACCTTCGCGGCGGAGGCTGGGAGGACGTTCGAAACCGAGAATGCTCCAGAGATTGCAAGGGTAATTGCAAGTGCCATCGCGGTGCGCATGGAATGACTCCTTCGATGCGGTTCAATTCCTGACCGGTTTTCTTTGGAATTGGCCATCGCCTTACGGGGGCTTAGATCGGCCAGCTACTTTGATACCGACCTATTTGTGAATGGCGAGTGAACGCAACTCCGCACGGAAAGGCTGTGGGCCGGGCAGGAAGGCGGCACTCTGTCCCGGTGCCCGAGGCGCCCGGCAGAAGGCCGCCCGTGCGTTCCCGATCGGCACCCGCTACTTGCCCCGGGTCGCTTGCCGAGCGTCCGTTGCGGCTCCTAAGAAGGCCGTTTCGCCGGGAGGAGAACTGGGGGTAGGCCCCAGGGAAGATTCGAAGACATGATCTCCTAATTCGAAAACTTCGGCGTGGTTGTCGCTCCCGGAACTGCCCCACAAAGCTCATCGAAGAATTGTTCAGCCTGACTTTTGGTCAATTCACGCTTGCGAACGTCATCTGCCGCTTCGGCGGGCAGCCGAACAGAAAGCGTGGTCAGGACGTTTGCTCGCAAATCGCTTAGAAGCTGTGCCCCGTTCGGGTGAGTGCCGAAGACGGACACCATCATCGACTGAACGATGACTCGAATCGCCACCAATTCAGAGGCCTGCTGATGGGCGAAGTGCTCAAAGTCGCGCTGAAACATTTCGAAGCTGTCCGCCATGCTCTTTCTCCTATCTGTGATTGCTGGATATCAAAGGGGAAAATCTGCGCCGGGCGTCCTCTACGCGATGGGGTTACGGCCAAGGTCAGCAGGCCACAGACCTGTGCAATTCATCTGGCGTTCGGTTGGGCCTTGTTCAACGTGCCGGCTCGCCGCCGATCACGCCGATGCGCTCGGCGTGATATCCGCGGGCGATGATGTCATGCCACCAGGAGCGGTTGACGAGGTACCATGCGACGGTCTTTTCAAGGCCGGTCTCGAATGTTTCGAGCGCCCGCCAACCGAGTTCGCGCTCGAGCTTGGCCGCGTCGATCGCATATCTGCGGTCGTGGCCCGGCCGATCACCGACGAAGCCGATCAGATTCCGCCGCGATCCGTTCGACGAGGGCTCCAGGCGATCGAGGAGATCGCAAATGGTTTGCACGACATGGAGGTTGGTGCGCTCATTGCGGCCACCGACATTGTAGGTTTCGCCGACGCAGCCGCGCTCCAGGACGATCGCGAGAGCGTTGGCATGATCCTCGACATAGAGCCAGTCCCGGACGTTCATTCCGTCGCCATAGACCGGCAAAGTCTGCTGCCCCAGGCCCCTGATGATCATGTGAGGGATCAATTTTTCCGGGAAGTGGTAGGGGCCGTAATTGTTGGAGCAGTTGGTGACGATGGTCGGAAGGCCATAGGTCTCGCACCAGGCGCGCATGAGATGATCGGATGACGCCTTGCTCGCGGAATAGGGAGAATTCGGCGCATAGGCCGTAGTCTCGGTGAACAGGCCCTCCGGCCCCAGCGTCCCGTAGACTTCATCCGTCGAGACATGCAGCAGGCGGAACGCGGCGCGCCGGCCGGGCTCGAGGCCGCGCCAGTAGCGCAGCGCCTCCTGTAACAGCACGAAGGTGCCCACGATATTGGTCTGAATGAATTCGCCGGGGCCGTCGATCGAGCGGTCGACATGGCTTTCGGCGGCGAGATTCATGACGAAGTGCGGTTGATGCCGGTCGAACAGCGCACGAAGACCGGTCGCGTCGCAGATATCGACCTTGGCGAACGCATAGCGCGGGTGTCCCGGCGCCTGCGGGATCGAGGCGAGGTTCGCCGCATAGGTGAGCTTGTCGATATTGACGACATGAGCGCCGGTGCGGTCGAGCAGGTGCCTGACCACGGCCGACCCGATGAAGCCGGCGCCTCCGGTCACGAAGATGGTCTTGTCTTCGAAGGCCATGTCGATATGCCAACGCCTGCTGCTTCAAGCCGATGCCGAGAACGAGTTGTACACTGAAAGCAGATATTCGCCGTAACTGCTCTTTGCGTTTCTCTGCGCCAGCTTATGGAAGTGCTCCAGGGAAATGTAGCCGAGCCGCAAGGCAATTTCCTCGAGACACGCGATCCGCAGCCCCTGCCGCTGCTCCAGAATCTGCACGAAATGGCTGGCCTCGACGAGGGAGGCATGGGTTCCGGTATCCAGCCACGCAAAGCCGCGGCCGAGCACTTCCACGAACAGGTCGCCGCGCTCGAGATAGACGCGGTTGACGTCGGTGATCTCGATCTCGCCCCGGGCCGAGGGCTTGATCGCCGCGGCGATATCGACGACGTTATTGTCGTAAAAATAGAGTCCGGTGACGGCAACGTTCGATTTCGGCCTTTCAGGCTTCTCTTCGATGGAAAGGGCGCGCCCCTGGCCGTCGAGCTCTACCACCCCGTATTGCTGCGGGGCGTTGACGACATAGCCGAATACGGTCGCCCCGCAGTCGCGGTTGCCGGCCCGCAGGAGTTGGTCCGTGAGGCCATGACCGTAGAAAATGTTGTCGCCGAGGATCAAGGCGACCCGGTCGGAGCCGATGAAGTTCCGCCCGATGACGAAGGCGTCCGCCAGCCCGCGGGGACGATCCTGGGCGGCGAAGGAGAACGCGATACCGAGCTCCGAGCCGTCACCCAGCAGGCGCTGGAACAGCGGCTGATCCTGCGGCGTCGTTATCACCAGAATGTCGCGGATGCCGGCGAACATCAGGATCGACAACGGATAATAAATCATCGGCTTGTCGAAGACCGGCAGCAACTGCTTGGAGACGACCGTGGTGATCGGATAGAGACGACTGCCGCTGCCGCCCGCCAGGACAATCCCCTTCATCGACTCCGCCTAGCCCTTCTGATTTATAGGCTTCTCATAGCAAAATATGGCCGTTATACAAGCGACGATGCACGATGCTTGAATTCGCCTCCATGGGGTGGCCCGGCATGAACGTCATTCCGACTGCGATCTCCGAGGTTGTGATCATCGAGCCCAACGTTTTCGGCGATCAACGCGGGTTCTTTCTCGAAACCTTCAAGGCGGATCGGTACGCGGCGCAGGGGATTGCGGGCCCGTTCGTTCAAGACAATCTGTCGCGTTCCGCCCGCGGCGTGCTCAGGGGCCTTCACTTGCAGAATCCGAGAACGCAGGGCAAGCTCGTCACCGTTCTGCGCGGCCATGTGCGGGACGTTGCGGTCGATGTCCGCGTCGGCAGCCCGACCTTCGGGCGGCATGTGGCCGTCGACTTGAGCGAGGAGAATCGACGCCAGTTCTGGGTGCCGCGCGGCTTTGCTCACGGGTTCGTGGTGTTGTCGGAGTCGGCCGACTTCTTCTACAAGTGCGACGAGCTTTACAGTCCACCCGACGAAATTATCGTCCGCTGGGACGATCCCGCGCTCGGTATCGGCTGGGGGATCGAATCTCCCACGGTATCGGCGCGTGACGCCGCCGCACCGTTTCTGGCCGATGTCCGCGGCCTTCCCAGCTATGGGCAGACCTGATGCGGATTTTGGTGACCGGCGTGACCGGGCAGGTGGGAGCGGCGCTCCGCACCACGCTCGAAACCGTGGGCTCCGTCGTCGCGGCGGACCGCAACCTGCTCGATCTGTCCCGGCCGGAACAGCTCCCTTCCACCCTCGACCGCATTGGTGCCGACCTGATCGTCAACCCCGCGGCCTATACGGCGGTCGACCGCGCCGAGGATGAAAGGGAACTCGCCTTCCGGGTCAACGCGGAGGCGCCCGGCGTCATCGCGCGCTGGGCGGCGGAGCGCGCGGTGCCGCTCGTCCATTTCTCGACCGATTACGTGTTCGATGGTTCCGGGGAGCGACCCTGGAACGAGCACGATCCGACTGGCCCTTTGTCCGCCTATGGCGCGAGCAAGCTCGCGGGCGAGGATGCGATCCGATCGGCGGGCGGCCCACACCTGATCGTTCGCACATCGTGGGTCTATGCTGCGGTCGGATCCAATTTCCTGCGCACGATCGCGCGGCTTGCCCTGGAGCGCAAGGAATTGCGCATCGTCGCCGATCAAGCCGGTGCTCCGACCTCGGCCCGGCTGATTGCCGGCGTGTTCGCCGATATTCTGAACAACAGCCGCCCGCTCCTCGCGGAGCGCTTTGCCGCATCGGGCGGTCTCGTCAACGTGTCGGCATCGGGCACGACAACCTGGCACGGTTTTGCCACGGCGATCGTCGAGGGCTTGAAGGCGCGTGGCGCCGCGCTCGAGGTGCAGAGCGTCCAGCCGATTCTGACGAAGGACTATCCGACCAAGGCCAGGCGACCGGCCAATTCCCGCTTCGACCTGACACGACTGAGAAAAGTTTTCGGCATCGAACCGCCGACGTGGCATGAAGCGCTGGCGGCCGAGCTCGATCAGTTGGCCGTCGACGCTTCCGGCGCGCGGTAGAGGGCTTGGCAGTTCCTGCCATGGAGTATCGGGCTTGGTTGACGCGCGGTTAATCTAAACCCTCTAATTTTACGCCAACGAGAAAACGATTTCCTCAACTCTCTGTGGGACCGTCGAGCGATCCTCGATGACCAGGGAGCTCGTCGCGATGCTCTTTGCAAAGCAAGTGATACATGCCGGCGTGGCGCGGCTCGCCGGCCATCTCGGACGGCGGCGCTTCGCTCGCAACGAGCGCGGGACAGCGGCGGTCGATTTTGCGCTGGTGGCGCTGCCGTTTCTCGTCGTGATGACGGTGCTCATCGAATCCGCGATCGTTCTGCTGGCCGGCCAGGTGCTGCAAACCTCTGCGACCAGCGCCGCGCGCTTGGTCCTCACCGGGCAGGCGCAGAATGCCGGCTACACCGCCGCCCAGTTCAAGAGCATCGTATGCGCGAACCTGAACGTGATGTTCAACTGCGCGGGCAACCTCTATGTCGACGTGGAGAGCTTCTCGAGCTTTTCCACCATCAGCTTGGCGAACCCGACCAATGCCGACGGCACCCTCAATACCGCGGGCTTCGGCTATTCGCCCGGCAATCCCGGCGACATCGTCGTGGTTCGGTTGATCTACCAATGGCCGATCATTGCCGCGAACATCGGATTCTGCGTGGCGACGGCATGCGGCCTTATCAACTCGGCCAACAACACCAATACCCTGGTCGCGACCGTCGCGTTCCGCAACGAACCCTATGCCCCCAACTCATGATCACGCTCCCGATCAAACTTCTGAGGAAGGCGTGACAGCAGCCCGGCTGGAGGGATACGGGCGTTGTCCGGGGCACCCTTCGCGGGTGGGATCGACGCTGTGGGCTTGGAGCCGGCTGCGACGAATGACATCGCGGGCCTTCATCCGAACTCATCCTCTTCGCATCCAAGGCCGAGCATGCGGAGGGATGCAATATTGCATAGGGCGGATTGGCGGTCCCGGCCGATACGGCCGGCCGGCGCATCAGGCGACACATTGCCCGAGAATTCTCTGGCTATTGTGGCCGAAGCGCTTGCGCTTGAGCCCACACTCGTCGTGGTCTATGGCGACGAAGACGCGATTGCGCAAGATGGCACGCTTCATTCTCCGTTGTTCAAGCCGGACTGGAGCCCGATGGATTATCGCTGTTCCAGTTCCAACCGACGTTGGCATAGGTGCAGCAGATCATCACCATTCACCAGCCTGGGGATATAGTTGACGTCGCCCGTCTTATTCCAAGAGCCAGAATCCGACGCAGCAGGTCCGGGTAGCCGTCGTGCCGAGCCGGGGCATGGCGTTCCGCCAAGCTTGGCCACTGGGATCGCACGATCGGGCAATTTCAAGCCGCTGGTTTTGGGTGAAATTCATGCCGCTGGCAACACCGAATTCCTCCACCGCAAATTTCGGGTTAACGTAGTTACTCACAGAGTGAGTCGGACGGATCGGAAACAGGTGGAACATGGCCAAGTTGATGTCGAAGTCGGAGCTCATTCAAAGGATCGTTGATCAGCATCCAAACGATATGACGCGGAAGGACGTCAAAGGTGTCATCGAGTCGCTCGCGGACATAGGCTACAAAGAACTCAAGAAAGCAGGAGCTTTTTTTGTGCCTGGATTCGCCAAACTCGTTGTCATCAAGAAACCCGCAACGAAGGCGCGGAAAGGCATCAATCCGTTCACGAAGGAGCCGACAGTATTCAAGGCGAAGCCGGCCCGGAAGATCGTCAAGGCCCGCCCGGTAAAGGCCGCCAAAGACGCGATAGCTTATACCGGCTCCATAGCGGATTGAATCGATGAGTTTTGCGGTAACGGGATGCCAAGCGTTCGGGAGCCCGATGTGATTCGCTTTGACCACTGATTCGGGGGCACCGATGGTCAAATGCAGCAAAAGCCAAATACGGAAATTGAAGACGGCGCTGCGGTGGAAAATCCCAGCGGCACAGCGTCAGCGCATCCAGATGGTATTGCTGCGCGAGAGCGGGATGACGCAGCCG
>Ga0302324_100004797_pt1 | contig 29796 bp, 21 predicted proteins | sample Palsa_T0_1_FD_201949 | JGI IMG/M metagenome (GOLD analysis project Ga0302324, IMG submission 201949) | Peat permafrost microbial communities from Stordalen Mire near Abisko, Sweden - Palsa_T0_1 | ecosystem: Environmental > Terrestrial > Soil > Palsa > Peat permafrost | place: Sweden: Abisko...
CGATCCTGGGATACGGTGAACTGGCCCATCAGCAGTCCGCGGAGGGCAGCGCGCTCAGGCGTTACCTGGACAATGTTCTGCATGCAGCTGAGCGGGCGAAGTCGCTGGTCGACCGCATTCTCGGCTTCAGCCGCAGCGGGCTCGGCGAGCGCGTACCGGTCAACGTTCAAGCCATCACCGAGGAAACCCTCGAACTGCTCGCCGCCTCGCTGCCGGCGGGGATACGACTCGAGCAGAAACTGCTGGCCGGCAATGCCGCGGTGATTGGAGACCCCACGCAGCTGCATCAGGTGATCATGAATCTCTGTACCAACGCACTGCATGCGATGGAGCACGGCGGAGCACTGAGCGTGCTACTCGAACGTATCGATTTGGGCGAAGGTCGCGCGCTGTCGCGCGGGGTCCTTGCGCCGGGGCCGCACTTGCGGCTCACCGTCAGCGACACCGGCAGCGGCATTTCGCCGAAAGTTGTCGAGCGAATGTTCGATCCGTTCTTCACCACTAAGGGCGTCGGCGAGGGCACCGGTCTCGGATTGTCGGTTGTGCATGGCATTGTTACCGATCTCGGAGGGGCCATTGAGGTCACCAGCCGTGCTGGGAATGGGACCGCGTTTGAGATCTGGCTGCCCGTCGCGGGCGACATCAGCGATGCCTCACAGGAGCAGGCTCGCGAGCTGCCGCGCGGAAATGGCGCTGTGATCATGATCGTCGATGATGAGCCGGCGCTGGTGGCACTGGCCGAGGAGATGCTCGCCGAGCTCGGTTACGAGCCCGTCGGCTTCCACTCCAGCGCCTCTGCGCTGCAGGCCTTTCAAGATAACCCGCAGCGCTTTGATTTGATTCTGACCGACGAAGCGATGCCGGATCTGGTCGGAACCGAACTTGCGCGTGGGATCCGGCAAGTTGCACCGGCTATTCCGATAGTGCTCATGAGCGGCTACGGCGGCTCCCAGCTGGTGCAGCGCGCGGCCGCGATCGGCATCAATGAAGTGCTGCGCAAGCCTCTGCAGCGCCGGGATCTTGCCGAATCACTTGCGCGAGTGCTGGGCACGATTAGATAGAGTCTGCCGCGCTGAGGTGCACATTACGACTGTAATGTGCGCCGGAAATTGCGAAATCGACTCGACATTCCAACTTCCTACGCTTGCTCTCGACGCGGTGGCGATTGTGCAGGCCGCGCATGAAAGGGAGAGGCGCGATGGCTCACGCAACCACGATTTCTGGGATCGGCCCTTCGGCGTTCGACACATCTCTCGACCAGCGTCGTTCTATTGCCAGCGGCGCGGCGACCAGCTCCCACACCATTGAAAATCCACTTTGGATCATCGTCATCGGCATGGCCTGCTTCTTTGGCGTGGCCGCCCTCATCATTGTCTGGGGATAACCATGAAGACCTCCCACTCGCGACGATACCGACTCACGTGCCTGATGCTGCTCCTGGCTGGCGTGACCGCGCCTGCCTTCGCTGAAGACGCTGGGGCCAGCGGACCCGATTCCGACACGCTGCTCAACGCCCGCCAGCAGGATGCCACTTGGGTACTGCCGGGCAAGACCTACGCCGGCAATCGCGTCACCACACTGACGCAAATCGACAAGAGCAATGTAGCTGCCTTATCACAGAGCTGGCGTACCGCCATCGCTGATGACGGTGAACAGGAGGCTGCCCCGCTCATGTGGAACGGCACCCTGTACCTGTCCACGCCGCATGACGGGGTACTGGCGCTGGACGCGCGCAACGGCAAGCTGCGATGGCAGGCGCCCTACAACCCGACGTATGTCCTGCTCTATGCCGTGAACCGTGGCGTAGGCCTCGCCGACGGCAAAGTCATCATTTCGACGCAGGACTGTCGCATCATCGCGCTCGATGCCGCGACCGGAAAGAGCCTGTGGAACGTGCAGGGCTGCCGTGACACCAGCAACAGCTTCTATTCAATGGCCACCTATATCTATAAGGACCAGATCATCGTCGGCACGGGCGGCGGGGATAATGGCACGATCGGGCTGGTCAGCGCCTTTCGCCTCCAGGATGGCAAGCGTTTATGGGATTGGCAGACCATTGCCGGCCCCGGCCAACCCGGACATGCCACCTGGCCCGGAGATTCCTGGAAGCACGGCGGTGGTGCGGTATGGAGCGGCCTGGCAGTCGATCAGGACACAAATACTTTGTTCATCGCGCCGGGAAATCCCGGACCCGATATGGTCGAGACGCGCCGGCGCGGCGACAATCTTTACACCGACTCGCTGGTGGCCTTGGACATTTCCGGCAGCGCGCCGAGAATCGAGTGGTACTACAAAATACTGCGCGACGATACGCACGATGATGATCCGGCCATGATTCCGGTGCTGTTCGAGGGCCAGGTCGCCGGCCGGACGCGGCATCTGGTAGCCATCGGCGATAAGGCGAGCAACTTCGTGGTCTTGGATCGTGCGACCGGACAGGTCGTGCATCGTCTGGTGCTCGGTAAACAGACCGGATTGGAGACGGCGCCGAGCCTCACGGGCACCGAAGCCTGCCCGAATCACGGCGGCGGCATCGAATGGAACGGTGGCAGCTATGATCCAAACAGCAACTCGTTCCTGGTGCCGAGCACCGAGGAATGTGCGGTGTGGAAAATTACCAGCGCTGATCCGCAGTACATTGCCGGACAACCCTACACTGGAGGGCCGCTCCCCAAGCGACAGAATGGGACGGGCATCTTGACGTCCATCGATATCGGCACCGGTAAGATCCGCTGGCAGCACGCGCTGCCCTACCCTGCGGAAGGCGGCGTGCTCATTACCGCCACGGGCCTCGCCTTTACCAGCGATGTCGGCGGCAATCTCTACGCCTTTGACGTGCAATCCGGTCAGCAATACTGGACCCAATCCACGGGCTCGTCCGTGGTCGCGCCGCTGTCTGCCTACAGCCTGGACGGCACCGAGTACCTCGCAGTTGTGGTTGGTGAGGCCGGCAATCAACAGACCCCGAATCTTCCCGGTACACATGGCAGCCGTATGATCGCCTACCGGCTCGGTCCCGCGCAGGTCATCGACAACGATGCCACCGGACAGGTGGCACTCGCGAACGCGGTCAACGGTAGCGGCGAATCCGCAGCACCCGTAGCAAGCTCGAAAGGTTCCGCGCCATACACCCAGCAACAGGTCGCGCAGGGTCGTGACATCTATACCCAGCAGTGCGCGGCCTGCCACGGCGCAACGCTGCAGGGCGTCTCGGCACCCGCACTCAAAGGTCCCGCCTTCGCTCACTCGCACCTCACCGCATCGCAGCTTCGCGGTGCGGTGACTCAACGAATGCCGCTGACCGCCCCCGGATCGCTCAAACCGCAGGAATATGCCTCGATCATGGCCTACCTGCTCGCTTACGACTGCGTGAAGCCGGCCGGAAATGGACAACAGCCCTTTCCAACCACGGATCTGCCTGCTCTGCAGCAGGTCGCGCTCGGCGGCACCACCTGCGCAACGCCGTAGGAGCGGCGGCGCCGCGGCGATGATGTTGTGATAGATTGAGGACAACCGGTCGGACATATAGATATGCCGGAAACGATTCAGCCACATATTCTGGTCGTGGACGACGATCCGCAGATCCGCGCGCTGGTGCAGGAATACCTGACGGAAAATGCGTTGCGCGTCAGCGCTACCTCGACCGGCCAGCAGATGGCGACGATTCTGGAAGACCAAGCGATCGATCTGGTCATTCTCGATCTGCGCCTCGCAGGCGAGGACGGCATGGCGATCGCCCGTACGCTGCGTGACAAGTCTGCGATACCCATCATCATCGTCACGGGCGTGCGCGACGAGGCCGACCGTATCATGGGACTGGAGTTGGGCGCGGACGACTACCTGACCAAGCCTTTCAGTCCGCGCGAACTGCTGGCCCGCATTCGCACGGTGCTGCGTCGAACCAAGGGGCCGGCGCTGACGGAAGCGCGGCAGCGTGAGGTGCGCGCCTATCGCTTCGCCGATTTCGAGCTTAACCTGCGAACCCGGCGGCTTAGCCGACGCGCTCAGAGAATTGAGCTGACCAACGGCGAATTCAACCTGCTTGCGGCGCTGCTGACAGCACCCCAGCGCATTCTCACGCGAGACCAGCTGCTCGAGGCCAGCCGCGTCTATGACAACGAGGTCTACGATCGCTCCATCGACGTTCAGGTTCTGCGTCTGCGCCGTAAGATCGAGACTGATCCCTCGCAGCCGCAGTTCATCATGACCGAGCGCGGCGTGGGTTACTCGTTCAGTTCTGCCGTCGACATCCTCTATTGACCCAAGGGGCAGCGCCCCGACGGTTTCACCCGTAACCGATCAGTCCGCGACAGAAATGCCGCGGAAACGCGCGGGGCACAACCTCTGATCATCGCAACAGAGGAGCACCCAGCGCATGCCACCGTCAACTCAGGCAAAGCTACGCGAATTCGACAACGAGTTCGTAAAGATTCCCGGAACGTCGCTGAAGGTGTCGCGCGTCGCACTCGGCACCTGGGCGATGGGTGGCTGGATGTGGGGCGGAACCGATGAGAGCGAATCGATCGCCACAATCAGGGCGGCCTTGGATCAGGGCATTAATCTCATCGATACCGCGCCGGTATACGGCTTCGGTGTTTCCGAGGAGATCGTCGGCAAAGCCCTGATGGGCGTTCGCTCAGCGGCCGTCATCGCCACCAAGGTGGGCGTTGAATGGCGCGATGGCAAGGTCTATCGCAATGCAAGCCGCAATCGAATCATGGCCGAGATTCACGATTCACTGCGCCGCCTGCGCACCGACTACATCGATATCTATCACGTGCACTGGCCCGATCCGCTGGTGCCGATGGAGGAAACCGCCGGCGCCATGCGCGAACTGTACCAGCAGGGAAAGATACGCGCGATCGGCGTGAGCAATTTCACGGTCGCGCAGATGCAGACTTTCCGCGCAATAGCTCCGCTGCACGTACTGGAGTCCCCCTATAACCTGTTTGAACGCGCGATCGATGACGAAATACTTCCTTACTGTCTAGCGAACGGCATTGCGACGCTCGGCTATGGTGCACTGTGTCGCGGACTGCTGAGCGGTCGCATGCGCCCGGATAGCACCTTTGGAGGCGATGATCTGCGGCGCATCGACCCAAAGTTCCAGCCGCCGCGCTTCGCGCAATATCTCAACGCCGTCGCACAGCTCGATCAACTTGCACAGCACCGCTACCAAAGACACGTGATTCAACTGGCCGTGCGGTGGATGCTCGACCGGGGTATCAGCGTGGCGCTTTGGGGAGGCCGTCACCCCGAACAGCTGCACGCCGCACTCGGATTGGCAGGTTGGTCGCTTGATGCCGCGGCACGGGCCAGGATCGAGCACATTCTGAGCTCGACGATCACCGATCCCATCGGGCCGGAGTTCATGGCGCCGCCGGCACGAACCTAAAGCCTTCACCCCACAGGAACACACGCATGAACATTGGATTCATCGGACTAGGGCACATGGGCTCGGCGATGGCGAAGAACCTCGTCCTGGCCGCACATGATGTCGCGGTTTTTAATCGCACCCCGGGCAGAAGCGGCGCGCTGCTTCAGCTCGGCGCCCACGAGGCCACCGACATTGCCGGCGCGTGCCGCGGTGAGATCGTCATCACGATGCTATCGGACGATGCCGCGCTCTCGCAGATCGCCTTTGCCGGCGACGGCCTCATCGCCCACCTCCCCAAGGGCGCAATCCATCTTTCGATGAGTACGATCAGTGTCGAACTCTCGAAGCGTCTGGCGCAGGCGCATGGGCAGGCTGGACAGCGCTACGTGGCCGCACCGGTGCTCGGCCGTCCCGACATGGCGGCCTCGGGTAACCTCTTTATTGCCGCCGCGGGAGATCCCACCGCGGTGGATGCCTGCCGGCCGCTATTGGATGCCATGGGGCAGAAGACCACATGGATCGCTTCTGAGCCCTCGGCGGCGAATCTAATCAAGCTGACGGGCAACTTTCTGCAAGCGGCCGTCATTGAGGCCTTGGGCGAGGCGATCGCACTCATCGGCAAGGCCGGAATCGATCGGCGCGCCTACGTCGAATTTCTCACCTCCACAGTCTTCACCGCACCGGCCTATAAGATTTTTGGTCCCTTAATAGCCGATGGCGTGTTCGAGCCAGCGGCCTTCGCCGCGCCGCTCGGTTACAAGGACATCCGCCTCGCGCTGACCGCAGCCGAAAGCCTGCGCGTGCCCATGCCTCTTGCCAGCCTGCTGCACGATCGATTCGTGCGGCTGTTCGCTCAGGGCGGCGAGCGACTCGATTGGGCCGCCATCGGGGCCCTGGCGGGGCAGGATGCCGGCGATCGTCAACATTCGGCCGGCCCCACCTAGCGCTCCTGTAAGGCCCAGGACGCGCACCGACACTGATTTCAACTCAAGGAGATACCCATGAGCCCGCTCCGTGCTTTCGCATTCCTCGCCGCAGCGCTGATCACCGCTTTTCTACTTTGCGCGATCATCTACGACTCTGTATTCCAGCTACAGGCCGTAGCGACTACTGCGGCCAAGTCGCCATCGACGGCAGAATGAAGGGCGGCGCCGATGGACGACTCGCAACCGGTGTCCGATCGCACCATGGTCACCGACTCGAGGCGGCGGGCATCAGGACTCGGCACGCCCTTTCCGGTGCGTACCCGCTGGGCGGCCGCCTCCGCAATCACAGCGAGTCTATAGCTGATCATTTATGAAGTATGCATCGATACCGGCCATGCCCATTCTGCTGAGCGTCACGGCAGGCTATGTCGACACGGCCGGTTACGTGGCATTGCAAGGACTTTTCACCGCGCACGTCACCGGCAATTTTGTCACGCTCGGCGCCTCACTGGCCTCGGGCTCTGCGGGGGCCTTGGCGAAACTGCTGGCGCTTCCGACCTTTTGCATCGTGATCATCCTCACACGCTGGCTGGGCCGGGGATTGCAGGCGCGCGGATGGCCGGCACTGCGAACCCTGTTGACTCTCAAGGTTGCGCTGCTGGCCGCCGCCGCCGCACTCGCCCTCCGCTTCGGTCCGTTCTCGAACAGTGACAGCATACCGGCGCTCATCACCGGCCTCACGCTGGTGTCGGCCATGGCCATTCAGAACGCCGTGCAGAGAATTCATCTCGGCAGCTCACCTCCGACCACCCTCATGACGGGCACGACCACCCAGATCATGATCGATATCGCGGATCTGATGCGCAACATGCCGGCCGAGAAGGCGGAGGCTGCACGCGCCCGTCTTACGCGGATGACGGCGAGCGTCCTGGCATTCGCAACGGGGTGCGCCGCAGCGGCGCTGCTTTATGCCCAGGTCAGCATCTATTGCTTCCTGGTGCCCCCGCTGCTGGGTATCGGTACCCTGATGTTCCGCATGGCGGCGTTCGAAGACGCGGGACGATAAGGCGCATCCGACCGCTTCAATTGAAACTGTCGAACCCGTTCTTGTAATCATCTGGTGGTTCGGCAAGCCAAAAATCTCGCCTATACAGCCTAACGCTTCCAGACCCTGTCAGGTGCTCACATGCTCGCCATAGTCCGTATTGCGCTGAGTCGGCCCTATACATTCATCGTCGCGGCGTTGCTCATTCTCCTCATCGGCGGGCTCGCCGCTCTGCGCATGCCGGTCGATATCTTCCCGAGCATCAATATTCCGATCATCGGCGTGGCCTTTCAGTACCAAGGCTTACCGCCCGATCAGATGGCCGGCCGCATCATCACCCCGTTCGAGCGCGCACTGACGACGACGGTCAACGATATCGAGCACTTCGAGGCCAACTCCTATACCACCTACGGCATCGTCAAGATCTTCTTTCATCCGACGGTCAATATCGCGACCGCGAACGCGCAGGTCACCGCGATTGCGCAGAGCTTGCTCAAGCAGATGCCTGTGGGCACCACTGCACCGCTGATCATCAATTACAGCGCTTCGACGGTGCCGATCATTCAGCTCGCGCTCTCGGGTAGGGGCCTGACCGAGCAGAATCTCGCCGATCTCGCGATGAATTTCGTCCGCCCGCGCCTCGTCACGGTCCAGGGCGCGGGCATTCCCTGGCCGTTCGGCGGCAAGACGCCGCAGGTGATGTTCGACCTCGACACTGCCGCCTTGCAATCGCGCGGCTTGACTGGCCTTGACGTGGCCAATGCGCTCGCCGCACAAAACCTTGTCACCCCGGTCGGCTCGGAAAAGATCGGCGATTACGAATACAACATCAACCTCAACAGCGCGCCCTCGAAGGTGCCTGAACTTGGCGACCTGCCGATCAAGAACCTGGGCGGCGCCATGGTGTACATGCATGACGTCGCTCAGGTGCACAACGGCAATGCCGTGCAGACCAATATCGTCCACGTGGATGGCAATCGCTCGGTGCTCATAAGCGTCTTCAAGAACGGTGCCACTTCGACCCTTGACATCGTCAGCGGCATCAAGCGGATGCTTGAAGTCATCAAGCCCTCGCTGCCGGACGCACTCGACATCAAGCCGATCGGCGATCAGTCGATCTTCGTGCGCTCCGCCATCCAGGGTGTGATCCGCGAAGGCGTGATCGCAGCGGCTCTGACCAGCCTGATGATTTTGCTGTTCCTCGGCAGCTGGCGCTCAACGCTGATCGTGACCACCTCCATTCCGCTGGCAATTCTCGGTGCCATCGGCGCGCTGTCGGCGATCGGCGAAACGCTCAATATCATGACTCTTGGGGGCCTGGCGCTGGCGGTGGGCATATTGGTCGATGAGGCGACGGTGACGATCGAGAGCATCAACTACCACCTCGAACAGGGCAAAGAGGTGGAGACAGCCATCCTGGACGGTGCCTCGCAGATCGTCATTCCCGCGTTCGTGTCCTTACTGTGCATCTGCATCGTGTTCGTTCCGATGTTCTTCCTGAACGGCGTGGCACGGTTCCTGTTCGTACCGATGGCGGAAAGCGTGATGTTCGCGATGGTGTTCTCATTCTTACTGTCGCGCACATTGGTGCCGACGCTCGCGAAGTATCTGCTGCGCAAGCACGCTGCCCACGTCGGCCAGCATAATAAGGTCATTGAGGCGCCACGATCGAGCAATCCGTTGGTGCGCTTGCAGAGCGGCTTCGAGCTGCATTTCGAGCGGCTGCGTACCGGCTATCACGATCTGCTGGCGCTCGCCATCGAACATCGCGGGCGGTTCGTCGCCGGCTTCCTGGGCTTCGTCGTCGCCTCGTTCCTGCTGGCACCGTTTCTCGGCCGCAATTTCTTCCCGCAGGTCGACGGCGGCCAGATACTACTGCATGTGCGGGCACCAGTCGGCATGCGCATCGAGGAGACCGGCGCTCGGTTCGCCGATGTGGAGAAGGCGATCCGCCAGGTGATCCCGCCGGCCGAAGTGGCGGCCGTGGCAGACAATATCGGCACTTATGTATCGGCTATTAACACCATCTACAACAACACCGGCACCATCGGCGAGTCGGACGGAGACATTCAGATTTCCCTCAACGAGGGGCATGCGCCGTCGGCACATTATGTGAATCTGCTGCGCGATCAACTACCGCGGCGTTTCCCCGGCATGAGCTTCTCGTTCCTGCCTGCCGATATCGTCAGTCAGATTCTCAATTTTGGCGCCCCGGCGCCGATTGATCTGCAGGTCCGCGGCAACGATCTCGTTGCAGACTACGCCTACGCCAACAAGCTCCTGGCGCAAATTCGCCACATCACGGGCCTGGCCGATGCGCGGATCCAGCAGTCGGCTGGCCAGCCGACGATTGATGTCAATATGGACCGCACGCGTGCCCAATACGCAGGCGTGACCGCGAGCGACGTGACCGATAGCCTGGTGGTCAACCTGGCGGGTTCCAGTCAGGTTGCGCCCACATTCTGGCTTAATGAGAAGAACGGGGTTACCTATCCGATCGCACTGCAAACTCCGCAATACCAGATCGACTCGCTGCCGGAGCTCAGGAATCTGCCGATCAACGCCACCAGTGCGCCAACCACGGTGCTCGGCGGCATCGCCGACATCCGGCGCACGCAGGCTAACGCCGTGGTATCGCAGTACGACATCGCCCCGATGGTGGAGATCTACGCGACCACCCAGGGGCGCGATCTCGGCGCAGTCTCGCGCGACATAGAGAGGATCATCGCCCAGAACGACAAGGACAAGCCGAAAGGCTCGATCATCGCGCTGGTCGGCCAGACGGCGACCATGAACAGCGCCTATTCCGGATTGCTGTTCGGCCTGCTCGGCGCGATCGTGCTGATCTACCTTCTGATCGTGATCAACTTTCAGTCATGGAGCGATCCGTTCGTCATCATCACGGCGCTCCCGGCGGCGCTCGCCGGTATCATCTGGATGCTGTTTGCGACGCACACCACGCTGTCGGTGCCTGCTCTCACTGGCGCGATCATGTGCATGGGCGTAGCCACTGCCAACAGCGTGCTGGTGATCAGTTTCGCGCGCGAGAAGCTCAGCGAGCTCGGCGATGCCACCCAGGCCGCGCTTGAGGCTGGATTCGTGCGCCTGCGCCCGGTGCTGATGACGGCGCTGGCGATGGTGATCGGCATGCTGCCGATGGCGCTCGGTCTGGGTGAAGGCGGCGAGCAGAACGCACCGCTCGGCCGCGCCGTGATCGGCGGCCTGATGCTTGCCACTGTCTCCACGCTGTTCTTCGTCCCGGTGGTGTTCAGCATCATTCACCGTAATTACAGTTCAAAGCCGACGCCCGAAGCCAACTTAGGAGCAACCCATGTCCCAGCCTGATCGAAATACCAGCCGGCCTTCTCTGCGGCGGTTGCGATGGGTCGGCGGCGCCTTCACATTCCTCGCCGTTGTCGTGGTCGCCCACGGCATGGTCTCCCGTGCGGCACAAAACTCGCGCCTGCACGCGTTGACCGAAGCGCAGGCGGTGCCGACGGTGGCCATCGTGGCACCGACCATTGCGGATGATCACGCGAGCCTTGACCTGCCTGGGCGTCTGGAGGCCTACATCCGTGCGCCGATCTACGCCCGCGTCCCGGGATATCTCAAGAGCTGGAAGTACGATATCGGCGGCCGGGTAAAGGCTGGCGACGTACTTGCCGAAATCGATACGCCCGATCTTGACCAGCAGCTCACGCAGGCACGCGCCGACCTGAGCGTCGCTGAAGCCAATGCGAAGCTAGCGCAGATCAGCGCGGAGCGCTGGCAGTCGCTGGCGAGCACCGATGCGGTCGCCAAGCAAGACGTCGATCAGCGCACCTTCACCTGGAATGCCAATATCGCCCAGGTCAAGGCGGCGCAGGCCAACGTCGACCGGCTGATTGCCGAGGAGAGCTTCAAACGCCTGATCGCGCCCTTCGACGGCATCGTGACCGCGCGCGATACTGACATCGGCGCACTGATCAATGTCGGGGCCGCCGGCGGCGCAGAGCTGTTCGTGGTCTCCGAAACGGGGAAACTGCGCGTCTATGTCAATGTGCCGCAGAACGACGTGCCGAGCGTACCGGCAGGCACCAAAGCCACGATCCGCGTGCCCGAACATCCGGATAAGACCTATAGCGGAACGGTGGAGGCCTCAGCACAGGCTGTCAACCCGAGCACCGGCACGACCCTGATGCAGCTGATTGTCGACAATAGCGCCGGTGAGTTGATGCCGGGCGATTACGCCAGCATCCATCTGCAAATCGCTGACGCTACCCACGTGCTCAACGTGCCCTCGAGCGCGCTGATATTCGATAGCAAGGGTCTCTCCATCGCCACCGTGAGTGCCGACAATCGCGTATTGCTCAAGCCGGTGTCGATTGATCGCGACTTGGGCGCGGTGGTCGAACTCGCCTCTGGTCTGGCGCCGAACGACCGCGTGATCGAAAACCCTCCCGACGGGATCAGCAACGGCACCACGGTGCGCCTCGCCGGCGCGCCGACACTCGATGCTGCCGCTGGCCAGAAGAAGCACGACAATGAGAAGACTTAACGCCATAGGCTGCGCCGGCACAGCGTTGACGCTGATGCTCGGCGCCTGCTCGCTCGCGCCGCCCCTGAAAACCCCGCAGATTCCGACCGCGGTTTCCTATAAGGAGCTCGGACCCTGGACGCAGGCGCAGCCTGCCGACCGCCTGCCACGTGACCACTGGTGGACGCTCTACGACAACGCCGAACTCGACGAGCTGCAGAAAAGGCTGATTGCGGGGAACCCGACGCTCGCCGCGGCCCTGGCCAATTATGCGCAGGCGAGAGCGATCAGTAATCAGGCCCGCGCAGGACTCTTTCCCACGCTGGGTCTGGGCGCCGGCGTAGAACGCGATCGCGAATCGATCAACGATCCGCTCAGGGGCCCCACGGCGCCAACCGACTACAACAACAACGTGGTTGGCGGCAGTGTCAGCTACGAGCTCGACCTGTGGGGCCAGATTCGCAATGAGGTCGCCGCGGGCGAGGCCAACGCCGCCGCCTCGGCCGCGGATCTTGAAAATGCCCGCCTGTCATTGATCGCGCAGCTGGTCGACGATTACATTCAGTTGCGAAGCCTCGACCGCGACGGCGCGATCCTCGATGAGACAGTGAGGGACTATACGCGCGCGCTGAGCCTCACCGAACAGCGCCACGATGCCGGCATCGCCCCGGGCCTCGATGTCTCCCAGGCGCAGACCCAAGTCAATGTCGCACGCTCTCAGGCAGCACAGACGCTCGCTCAGCGCGCACTGATGGAACACGCCATAGCGGCGCTGCTCGGTGTATCAGCCTCGACTTTTTCCATCACTCCGAAGCTCGTCGACATCAGCCTGCCGCAGATCCCCACCGGCGTCCCCGCCACCTTGCTGCAGCGCCGTCCGGACATTGCGGGCGCGCAGCGACGCATGATCGCAGCCAATGCCGACATCGGGGTGGCGCGTGCGGCCTATTTTCCCTCGCTCACGCTCGGCGCTCAGGGCGGCTTTCAGAGCGGCGCCCTCTCGAATTGGCTCGGCGCCCCAAGCTCGTTCTGGGCGGTCGGACCCAACGTGCTGCTCAGCGTGTTTGACGGTGGTCTGCGCCGTGCGCAGGTCGCGCAGGCGCGCGCCGAGTTCGATGCTTCGGCCGCGAATTACCGCGGCACTGTCGTGAGTGCGTTTCAGGAGGTGGAAGACAGTCTCGCCACGCTCAATCATTACCACGACGCCGCTCTGGAAGAAAAGGCGGCAGTTAGCGCCGCGCAGCATACGCTGGACTTTTCCATGGCGCTCTACGTCAAGGGGGCGGTGGACTATCTTAATGTCGTCACCTCGCAGACCGCCGTCCTGCAGACGCAGCTCGACGCCCTCAGCCTCGATACCATGCAGCTACGCGCCAGCGTCGATCTGATCCGTGCGCTCGGCGGGGGTTGGGAATCCCCGGATGCGAACGGGCTGGCGAGCAATCGAACCCTCCAACCGACGATTGGAGATGGAACTTGAGGCGGTCACTTTGTGTATCTGCACTCGCGATCCTCTCGGCGATGGGAGCGCCATCCAGCGCGCTCACACAATCGGCACCAGCTGATGCCTCGCCGGCCATTGCACAGCCCGCCTATCACCCGAGCATGGGTGACCTGATGACCATGGCAATACAGCCGCGCCATATCAAGCTATACCTGGCAGGAGAACTGCAGAATTGGAGCTACGCCGGCTATGAACTCGGGGAACTGCGCAATGCGTTCGCACGCATCACGCGAACCATCCCTCAATATCACGCAGTCGATACCGCCAACATCACTGCTGCCGTCACCCAAGCACCGCTCGATGCCATTGAAGGGGCGATAAAAGCGCGCAGTCCGAATCAATTTGCCTTGGCCTACGCGCAGCTAACACAGGAATGCAACGCTTGCCACCAGAGCCTGAACCATGCTGAAGTGGTCATCAAGGTGCCGGCTGCAGCCATCTTTCCCGATCAAGAATTCCGGCCAGTGAAGCTCCATTAGATCAATTCGAAACGCGAGTTACGGTTGTGGTGGTCGCAGGGCACGCGCGACGCTTTCAGCGATATCGCGGCGGACGAGCGGCTTGCGGAGCACGTCGATGACCCCTGCAGCCTGGGCGCGTTCGCTCAGTTGCGTACCGCCGTAACCACTCATGAGCATGATTGAGATCTCCGGCCGCAACTGAAGGATTTCGCGCGCAAGCTCGGTCCCCGTGAGGTCGGGCATCGTCTCGTCGGTCAGCACGACATCGAAGCGCTTCGGTTCGTCGCGAAATGCCTGCAACGCGGCGAGACTCGAGTCAAATCCTACTGGTTCGTAGCCAAGCTCGGCTAGAGTCTCTTCCGCTAGCGCGACCAGCGCACGCTCGTCGTCTACAATCATGACGATCTCGCCGTTGCCCCTCGGCACCTCTAACATGGGGCTGGCGAGGCCCCTCGGCATGTTCCGAGTGGCCGGCAGCCAGATCGTGAAGGTCGTGCCCGCGCCTACCTGCGTCACCACGTCAATCGCGCCACCGAAGTCGGCAACTATACCGTGCACCAACGCCAGGCCAAGTCCCGTGCCATCGCCGACACGTTTAGTGGTGAAGAACGGATCGAACATGCGCTCGAGCACGGCGGACGGGATGCCGCTGCCGGTATCACTGACCGAAAGGCGTACGTACAGGCCGGCGCACAGGTTGCCGTGTGAAAGTAGCTGGCTATCATTGACCGCTATACGCTCAAGCACCACCGTGAGCAGGCCGCCCCGCGCCATCGCCTGCACCGCATTCGTACAAAGATTCATCACGACCTGATGTAACTGGGTCGCGTCGCCCACAACCGCTGCGTCGGTCGCACTGAGGCGGCTTTCGAGACGCACGTCGGTGGGCAATGATGCTGCGAGCATCTCGAGGGTTTCCTCGACGATCGACTGTATCTGCACCGCCACGCGCTCGCTTACGCCGCTGCGACTGAAGGCGAGAATGCGGTCCACCAGCCCCTTGCCACGCGCCCCCGCGTGCATCACCTGATCGATCTGGCGGCGCACCGCGCCGCCTTCGACCAGGTTGTTCTGCGCGAGCTCGCCGTACCCGAGGATTGCACCCAGGATGTTGTTGAAGTCGTGCGCGATGCCACCAGCCAGTCGCCCTATAGCCTCCATCTTGGCGGCCTGCTGCAGCTGCCGTTGCATCTCCTCGCGTTCCCGTTCCTGCGCTCGCTGTGCTTCCTCCGCGAGTTTGCGTCGGGTGATGTCCATCACCGCCCCGACAAACTCGAGCTCGCCTGATTCGCCCGCCAAGGCGCGGGCCACTACCTGAAGATGCTTGACTGAACCATCCCCCATCAGCAACCGATACTCCAGATCGTAATCCGTCTTCTCGTGTCGGGCGAGATCGAGTCTTCGTGCAAGGAACTTCCGGTCTTCCGGATGCGTTTGCTGAACGATTTGTTCGAGCTTGGGTGGAACCGCCGGGTCAAACTCATAGATCCGATAGGTCTCTGCCGACCAGTAAATCTCATCGGTTACGGCATTCCAGCCGAAACTGCCCGTGTGACTCGCGGCCTGCGCTTGATCCAGGTAGGCCTCACTGCGTCGCAACGCCTCTTCGGCTCGCCAACGCTGGCTGTTCTCCTGCTTGAGGTCGGTATAGAGATAGGCGTTTTCCAGAGAGATCGCAGCCTGAGAGGCAATCAGCTTAAGCACTGCGCTCCGCGCAGGCGTGAACACGCGGGGAGTCAGGTTATTTTCGAGGTAGAGCACACCGATCAGTGTGGTCTGCTTGATCAGAGGCAGACACAGAACGGAGCGGACGCGATTGCGGCGGAAGTAATCATCGGCGGAAAACGCGTTCTGCACCGAGGCATCGTCCAGAATCACACTCTCTTGTGTGCGTACGACATAGTGGAGCACGGAGTCAGGCAGTTGCGCGGCTGAGACGCTGGCTTGGCGGAAGCGGACGGATATGGTATCGCCGCCGGTCGTGGCCTCAGCCTCGAGCCGCTGTGCCCCACCATGCGTAACAATCAAGAGCCCGCGCTGCGCTCCCGCGTGCTCGAGCGCGGTTCGCATGAGCGTGTCGATCAAGTCTTCCAGAACGATCTCGCCCGAGACCGCTTGCGAGATCTTGATGACGGTCGTGAGATCCAGGTGCTCGATCTGGGCCGCGATCGTAGTTGTCGAAGAGGTCGGTGATTGTTCCACCCTCAAGCGCGGGTAAAGCTCATCCAGTTGCTTCACCTTACCGTCGGCCCCCCAGCGCAGATAGCAGTAGCGCGCTTCGCGCAGGTACGCCTGGGCGATGGTCTTCAAACCGCGTGCGGCGTAGAAGCGCGCGGCGAGTTCGCCAGCGATGCCTTCGTTCTGGATAAACCCGTGTTCCCGCGCGAGCAGAATGGACTCTTCGTAGAGACGCTCGGCGTCGAGGTGCCGCCCTTCGACGCGGGCGATCTCGGCGCTGACCAATGCCGTGCAGTTGCCGAAATTCTCGGGGCAGTGATGCGCCCAAATCTCGAGTTGCCGATGGTGAGCGGCCAGGGCTTCCAGGTGCTGAGGGCGCTGATCGGCCGAAAGCGTGTGACAGTACGCGGCTCGTGCAAGCGCGCCGTAGAAGCGGTATTCGGCCACCTCAAAGAATGACGGTGAGGTCCATAGCAACCGCTGCGCCTGCCACTCGGCGGTAATTGCCGACTCGTAGTCTCCCGCGTGAAAGCGCGCTTGCAACTTGCGGATCCAATACCAACACGAGGGAAGTGCGAGGCGCGAATCTGCCTCGAAGTGCTGTTCGAAGCCTCCCTCGTCGAATTGCGTATCGTTGAACGAGTTGAATGCCGGCGTGAGACCTCGCAGGGTAAGAATGAGCCTCAGCTGGCTCGTGATAATGTCAATGACGAGACCAAACCGTATCTTGCGCGCGAACGCAAGTCCCGCCTCCGCTTCGCGCTGGACGTCGGCCAGTGGCTCGCCGGAAGCGAGCAGGTTTGTGATCAAATTGTTGCAGCTGTAAGCCGCAAAGGTGAGGTCGCCCGTCTCGTTGGCCGTGTTGAAAGCGCGTCGCACCAGCGGTCGTCCGATGCGTAGGTGCTTCGTCCATGGATTGACGAGGTTGCCGAAGGACATATAAACACGCGCCCTGAAGCGCTCCAGGCACCGTTTTTCGACCAGATCGAAGCCGACTTTGCCAAAGCGGAACGCCGCCGGGTAATCATTGAAGTGCGGGCCTATGATCATGCCGAGCCAGACATAGGCGAAACACGACGCGCCGCTGTTGCCATGCTCGAGACTGATGTTCGCCATGCGACAGAGGACCAGGCACAGCAGATTGTCGTCGGTAAACAAAGCTGGTGTGACGACTTGGGCGAGAACATCCAGGGTAGCAAGCCACTCCAGCTCGCTCATCAGCGGCAGGTCGATCAGGGACTCGACGGAACCGCTGCCCATGCGTTGCCAGATCTGATCGTATTCTGCGCGCACATACTCCTTTGTCGGGTGGGGTGACCAGTGCACTCCTATGCGTCGTAGATATTCCAGGCACAGCTCAACGCCGCGGTCGCTGCGATCCAATGTCGTGTACAGCTCGAGCCGCAGGCATGCCACCTTCGCACTGTCAACCAGGGTCGCAGTGTGCTCCGCGAGCATGACGAGCCGTTGTTCCGCAGCCGGCAACTGACTGCTCAAAAATTCGCACTCCGCGCGGTGGAACTCCAGCGCAAACATCAGCGGGTAGCGCTGTTCCCATGCCTGCGCTGTCAGCAGCGCCCGACCCGCGGTAAAATAAGTCAGTGCCGAAGCATAGGCGGTTGAGGTTCTGGCTCGCTCGCCCGCAATGAGGTTGAGTTCCGCGACTCGTTCCCGCTCTTCCCGGGAAGTGATCAAGCCGGCGCCGCGGTTGAGCTGGTTCACGATTTCAAAGATATTGTCCTCGAGGTTCTGCAAGGGTGTCTGACCGGCAAGCAGCCTGCCGATCCGAAGATGGATCGCGGGACGCTCGGCTTCGGGGATAAGTCCATAGGCCGCCTCCTGGACGCGGTCGTGCAGGAACGCGTAGCCGCGATCCTGGCGCAGGATCAGGCCCGTGCGCAGGGCATCCCAGAGTGCCGTGTGAATCTCCTCTTCGGACAAGCCGTGAACTAAGGTCAGAGCGGCGATCTCGGCCACATTCCCGAGACAGGCGAGATGTTTGAATCGCTCCTGGGTTGCATCGGGCAGCCGCTTCAACTTCCCGACCATGAGATCTACTACGTTGTCGGTGTAACCTTTGGCGTGGATGCGCGGCAAGTCCCAGATCCAGGCGGTGGCGTCCGCATCGAAGGCGAGCAGACCCTCCTCGGCCAGAGCCGTCAGGAATTGGATCGCGAAAAACGGGTTACCCAGCGTTTTATCGTATACGAGCAGGGCCAGAGGCTCGGCACGCGCGTGCTCACAATGCAGTGTGTCAGCGACGAATTGGGTTATATCGTCGAGAGACAGAGGCGCGAGCACGATTTCACGCACCACAGCCTCTGTTGCGCGAATAGCATCCAGCGTCTGCATCAACGGGTGCGACGCGCTGACCTCATTGTCGCGAAATGCACCGATGATGAGCAGATGTTTGACATCAGGGTGCGTGATGAGGTGTTCGAGCAGCTTAAGGGTCGCAGCGTCGAGCCACTGGAGATCGTCGAGAACGATGACGAGCGGATGTTTCTGGTCCGCGAACACGCCCAGAAAGGACCGGAAAACCATGTGAAAACGGCTCTCGGCTTCTGTGGTGGGGAGCTCCGCAATCTGCGGCTGTTTGCCGATGACGAACTCGAGTTCGGGGATGAGGTTTACGATGAGTTGACCATTCGGGCCAACGGCCTGGCGAATCGCGCTTCCCCAACCGTCGACCTCTGCCTCACTATCGCTCAGGATCTGGCGAATGAGGGTCCGGAACGCCTGCGCAAGTGTGGCGTACGGAATATCCCGCTTGTACTGGTCGAACTTTCCGGAGATGAATATTCCGCGCGGCAGCACGATCGCTTTGTGCAGCTCATGCACGACTGAGGACTTGCCGATTCCGGAATAACCGGAAACCAACACCAGAGCCGGTGTACCGGAGGTGACCACCTGATCGAAGGCAGCAAGCAGGGCCTCGCGTTCTCGGTCGCGGCCATAGAGCTTCTCGGGCACCAGAAGGCGATCTGGAGTGTCATGCGCGCCAAGAGTGAACGTGTTGATGCGTCCCTGAGCCTCCCATTCGCTAAGGCATCGCTTGAGATCGGCTTCGACACCGGCTCCGGTCTGATAGCGTTCTTCGGCGGTCTTGGCGAGAAGCTTCAAGACGATGGCAGACACAGGGGCGGGGACTCCCTTTGACCGCTCCCCGGGGGGCACCGGCTGTCTCGCGATGTGGCAGTGAATCCACTCCATGGGATCGGAGGCGGTGAATGGCAGGCTGCCGGTCAGCATTTCATACAGCGTGACGCCGAGCGAATACAGATCGCTGCGGCAATCAATCGAACGATTCATTCGTCCCGTCTGTTCGGGCGACATGTAGGGCAGTGCTCCGGCGAGAACCTTGGGAGGTTCGGGCGCCTGCCGATCGCGTGGCAGCCGCGTTGCGATACCGAAGCCCATCAGCCACACTTCCCCGGTTGCAGCGTTCACGAGAGCGTTGGCGGGCTTGATGTCCTTGTGGATGAGACCGCGCTGGTGCAGCCGACCCAGTGCGGCAGACAGTCCAATGGCGAGCCGCAGGAATTGTCGCAACTCCATCGCTGTTCCCACCAGTCGGTCCAGCGGCTCGCCTCCGGGGTCCCCGAGCACGAGCACAGGGCGGCCCTGGTGTGCTGCGAGCGCAACTGGCCGAACTGCCCAGGCGGGCTCCAATTCGGCTCGCAATGAATATTCGTGTTCCATCCGCCGCAGACTCCGCGGTGCGGTGTGCTCCCGGAGCGGTGCGACCACCAGCGCCGGTTGCGGGACTGCGTTATTCGAGCTCCGACATAGGGCACGGTAAAGGACGAACTCGCCATCCTCGCGTAGCGTTTGGCGCGGCTCGTCTGAAAATTCCAGCGCGGCGGTCTGCCAAGTCGAATCCATGCGCCCTCCGCATGATGAGCGTCACGATGACGATGGTACTCCGACCCCAGCATTACGCTCTTTATCGGGGAAGACGTCCACATGTGCTGGATACGCCCTGTTTCGGGACCTTGGTACTGCGAATTTCAGACGTAACCGAGGCGGTTCGCGCAGTAATGCCTGAGAAATTAACCCCGTGCAGTCTGAGGGCATTGGATCAGAAGCGCCTGCGATCGTGACGCGGGCACCCGTAACCGACCGGAGATTGAAATTATGAACGCTCGAGTATCAGAGGATCGCATGCTTAAACCGGCGCAAGTGCCGGCGGGGTTCGAGCCACACGCCGTCGCGACAATATCCTCCGCCCTGACGGTCATCCTGGCTGACATGTTCGCGCTCTACATTAAGACGAAGAATTTCCATTGGCATGTGTCGGGCCCACATTTCAGAGACTATCATCTCCTACTGGACGACCAGAGTGCGCAGATATTTTCCACCACCGACGCGATTGCGGAGCGTGTGAGGAAGATCGGTGGCACGACCCTGCATTCGATCGGCCACATCGCCCGACTTCAGCGCGTCGGCGATAACGACCAGGAGAGTGTCGCCGCCAAGGACATGCTGGCTGAACTGCTCGAGGATAATCGGCAATTGGCGGTTAGCCTAAGAGGCGCGCACGCCTGTTGTGATCAGTATGGCGACGTCGCCTCCGCGAGCCTCATCGAAAATTGGATCGACGAGGCAGAACTTCGCATCTGGTTCCTCTACGAGACCACTCGATGAGAGGATTAAGTCGATTTATGCCGTCGGTAGTTTCGTTCGCCGCGGAAGGAGTGTGAGAGATGAAGTATAGGAAACTGGGCAATACCGGACTCATCGTAAGCGAAGTGGCGCTTGGAACCATGCAGTTCGGCGGCAAGATGAATATGGGTAATCTCGGTCAGGAGGACACAACGCGAATGGTGAAGCTAGCCCTGGACAGAGGCATCAACTTCATTGATACCGCGGACGTGTACAGCCTCGGAGAGAGCGAGACCCTGGTGGGTAATGCGTTAAGGGGCGTGAGGTCGGAGATCGTCCTGGCTACCAAAGTACGGCTTCCCATGAGCGACAACCTCAATCGAAGCGGCGCTACCCGGGTGAACATCATGCGCGAAGTGGAGGGTAGTCTCCAACGGCTGCAGACCGATTACATCGATCTCTATCAGGTGCACGGATGGGACAGCAACACCCCGCTTGAGGAGACACTGCGCACGCTCGACGATGTTGTGCGCCAGGGGAAGGTCCGCTATATCGGGCTCTCCAACTTCATGTCATGGCAGGCGGCCACTGCGGTAATGCTGCAGGAGCGCCTGGGACTGGAAAAATACGTGACGGCGCAGATGCACTACAGCCTCGTCAGCCGAGGTCTCGAATACGAATTCCAATCGTTCGCCGAGTACTACAACATCGGTGTCCTGGTTTGGAGCCCGCTTGCCGGGGGCTTCCTGACAGGCAAGTACAGCCGCGACAACCCTGCTCCTGCCGGCACACGATTCGCGGAGGCAGGCTCGTTCGTGCCCTTCGACAAGGAGATGGGCTACCGCGTCGTGGACGCGCTGAAGGAGGTGGCTGGCCGGCATGGTGTAAGCCCAGCCCGCGCGGCGCTATCGTGGGTGCTGGGCCGGCCGGCCATCAGCAGTGTGATCGTCGCTGCCCGGAAGGCTGAGCAACTGGAAGATAACATTTGTGCCGTAGACCTTCGGCTCTCGGACGAGGAAGTCCGGCTTCTCGACACGGCGTCGGATCCGGGTGTTCCGTACCCGAAGTGGATGGTGCTTCAGCTCGACACCGCGGAAGACCCGCGTTCGAAGGCGCTGTATCCGGAACGTTACCTGGACGGCGGACCCTGGAAGGATCGCCGCGGGAGCCTGTGGTCAGGCTGAAAGTGCTTTACTGCCCGCGACAAAAAATCGAATCGTGAACACAAGCGGATGAAGCTCGCTCGGTACTGGCCAAAGGACAATTAGACATGAATGCGATCACATCAGAAAATAGCAAACTCGGATTTGTTGGAATCGGCTACATGGGCCGGCCGATTGCGCAGAGGTTGCTTGCATCCGGCTTCAAGCTGGCCGCTTACGACCGGCACCGCGCCAAGGCGGAGGAGCTCAGTCAATATGGCGGCACGGCCGCGGAAAGCGTGGCGCAACTTTCCTCCAATTGCGATGTCGTGTTGTCTTGCCTTGCGAGCGATGAAGCTGTTCTTCAAGTTTATGGAGGAGCAGATGGCGTGTTCGCCCATGCGCGTCAGGGCGCACTGGTGATCGACCTGAGCACAGTGAATCCGAGAACCTCGCAGGAATTATCGAGACTAGGCTCCGAGCGTGGAGTTCAGGTTCTCGACGTAACCATGTCGGGGAGTACACCGGTCGCCGAGCAGGGGGCGCTGACCCTGTTCGGAGGCGGGGACCAGGGATGCTTCGCCGCCGCCGAGTCGATCTTTAGAGTAATCGCCCGCAAGTATTTTTATCTGGGACCGAGCGGTTCCGGAGCAACCATGAAACTTGTCGTGAACAGCCTGTTGGGAATCGGGATGCAGGCGATTGCCGAGGCGGTAGCATTGGGTGAGAAGGCTGGGCTCGATCGCACCCGTTTGCTGGGGGTTCTTTCAGAAACTGCGGTGGTGGCTCCTGCACATGTGGGCAAGCTGGAGAGAGCACTCAAGAACGACTATAGCCCGCAATTTCCCCTTCGATTGATGAACAAGGATTTTGGGCTGATTCTCAACCTCGCAGCTGCGCTCGGTGCGCAGATGCCTGCGACGCGAGCGGCTTTTCAGGTCAACGCTGCACAATCGGCGCAAGCACAGGAGCAAGATTTCTCGGCAGTGATTCTGGAGATGGAAAAGCAAGCTCAGTTGAGTTCCGGGGACAATGGGCTCATGGACCGCACAGCTCAGTCTCGAGTCGGCTGACGTCGATGCTTGAGTCCCCTGCTGAATTCACTCACCTCGAGCAATCTGCCGGGCACCGGCTTTTCTTTATTTTTCCGCTTGTTACTCGCCTACCATCCTAAAGACCTCGAAGATCTTCACGACAACTGTGGCGTTGCATCCGGCGCCTTGAGCAGCGCTGGTGGCGGCAGCATCAAATTGCTCGCGACGGGCAAGGGATTTCGGTTTAATCTTTCGGGAAACGCGCTCAATACGAAACTCAAGAGCTGAAGCTGGTCTCCGAATCCTGGTCGCAATCCTGACTCAGATGACGGCAAACATGCGGTCGGCTGGAAGTATCACATATTGCTCGCGCCTGCCGCGCTTACGTGTCTTCGCGGCCCTCCCCGCAATCTGCCTGCTTGCCTCCTGCCGAATCGCTGGCGTACTCGATCCGCAGGGTCCCATTTCATTGGCGGAACGATTGATCCTGATCAACGCTACCGCGATCATGTTGGTTGTCGTGCTGCCGGTCATCGTGCTCACCCTTTCCTTTGCGTGGTGGTATCGCGCCTCAAACGCTCGCGCCATCTACCATCCCGATTGGTCCTATTCCGGCCATCTCGAACTCGTGACCTGGTCGATACCGGCAATGATCGTGATCCTGCTGGCAGCCGTCGGATGGATCGGCTCACATGCGCTGGATCCCGCGCGCAAGTTGCAATCGGATACCAGACCGCTTCGCATTGAAGTGGTGTCGCTGGATTGGAAATGGCTGTTCATTTACCCGGACCATCGGGTTGCGGCCGTCAACCAGATCGTCATTCCCACCGGGACTCCGATCGAGTTCACCCTCACCTCGGCAAGCGTGATGAATTCTTTCTTCGTACCGCAACTCGGCAGCCAGATCTACACCATGCCCGGCATGACGACACGCGTGAACCTGCTGGCCGAACGCGCCGGCGACTACCCCGGTCTGTCCGCAAACTTCAGCGGCGACGGCTTTTCGGATATGCGATTCCTGGTGCACGCTGTGACTGCTTCCGATTTCGAGAGCTGGCTCGCGCATATGCGCGGGGAAGGACCGACGCTGGACGCCGATGCCTATTCGCGACTGCTACCCGCCGGCAGCGGCACGACCATCCAGACCTACCGTAGCGTGGATCCCGGCCTTTTCGAACGGATTGTACATCCGACTGCACGGATGACCGCTGCGCCTCGCGCGCAGGACTAGATGTTCGGCAAACTCAACTGGGGCGCCATCCCCTTCGACCAGCCGATACCGATGGCGGCATCGCTGTTCATTGTCGTGGGCGTGCTCGGAGTGCTGGCCTTGGTCAGTTGGAAGGGCTGGTGGCCCTATCTGTGGCGCGAGTGGCTGACCAGCGTCGACCATAAGCGCATCGGCGTCATGTACGTGCTGCTGGCACTCGTGCTGCTGGTGCGCGGCTTCATCGACGCCATCATGATGCGCTCGCAGCTCGCCATCGCTGCGGGCGGTGCCCAAGGCTACTTGCCGCCCGAGCACTACGACCAGATTTTCTCCGCTCACGGCACGATCATGATCTTTTTCATGGCCATGCCGTTCATGATCGGGCTCATGAACTTCGTCGTGCCACTGCAGCTGGGCGTGCGCGACGTAGCCTTCCCAGTGCTCAATGCGATCAGTTTCTGGCTGACCGCCTCGGGCGCGTTGCTGGTAAATATCTCGCTCGTGGTGGGTGAGTTCGCACGCACCGGCTGGCTCGCCTACCCACCGCTCTCGGAGCTGCAATTCTCGCCCGGTGTCGGGGTCGACTATTATCTGTGGGCGCTGCAGATCTCTGGCATCGGCACGCTGCTGGCCGGCATCAACATGGTCACGACCATACTCAAGCTACGCGCACCCGGGATGACGTACATGCGTATGCCGGTATTCTGTTGGACGGCGCTGTGCTCGAGCATGTTGATTGTCGCCGCCTTCCCGATCCTGACCGCCACCTTCGGCATGCTGCTGCTCGACCGCTATGTCGGCATGCACTTCTTCACCAATGACGGCGGCGGCAACTGCATGCTGTACGTCAATCTGATTTGGGCTTGGGGGCATCCGGAGGTTTACATTCTGGTCCTCCCGGCCTTTGGCATCTTCTCCGAGGTGATCGCCACTTTTTCGGGCAAGCAACTGTTCGGTTATCGTTCCATGGTGGTGGCGACACTGGCGATCTGCGTGCTGTCCTTCATGGTCTGGTTGCATCACTTCTTCACCATGGGCGCCGGGGCGGACGTGAATGCCGTCTTCGGCATCATGTCGATGATCATTGCCATACCCACCGGCGTGAAGCTGTTCAACTGGCTGTTCACCCTGTACCGCGGCCGCATCCGCTTTGAAGTGCCCGTGCTCTGGGCCATTGGCTTCATGGTGACCTTTGCCATCGGTGGAATGACCGGCGTGCTGATGGCGGTGCCGCCGGCCGACTTCGTGTTGCACAACAGCCTCTTTCTGGTAGCTCACTTTCACAATGTCATCATCGGCGCCGTGCTCTTCGGCGCCATGGCGGGCTACAATTATTGGTTTCCGAAGGCGTTCGGCTTTACGCTCGATAAGCGCCTCGGCACAGTGAGCTTCTGGTGCTGGCTGATCGGCTTCTATCTGGCATTCATGCCGCTGTACATCCTTGGACTGCTCGGCATGACGCGGCGTATGCAGCATTACGCCGATACCAGCTGGCAACCCTACCTGATCGTTGCGGAAGTCGGCGCGGTCGTCATCCTCGGTGGCATCGTCGCGACGATCGCGCAGCTCGTGGTCAGCATCCGTACGCGCGCGAGCCGTCGTGACCTTGATGGCGACCCCTCGGGCGGCAGAACCCTCGAATGGTCCACCCCCTCCCCGCCCCCCGCCTACAACTTCGCCGTCTTACCTGAGGTCGAGTCGCTGGATGCCTTCTGGGCGATGAAGCAACGTGGGCCAGTGGTCACGCCAGAGCGCTACGATGCGATCGAAGTCCCCAAGAACAGCGCCAACGGTTTCGTAACCGCATTCTTCGCAGTGATCACCGGTTTTGCCATGATCTGGCACATCTGGTGGCTGGCGAGCCTCGGCGTGGACAGCGCCGTTTTGACATTGCTCGCCTTTGGCTGGATGGAACGCACCGCTGGCGAAGTGTCGGGCGAACAATTGGCCGAGGCCGAACGCGCCCGGCTGCGCCCGATGGAGTCCGCATGAGCGCACCCGCAGTCACTGCTGGTTTTGGCGGGGCGTCGTCAGCGACAGTTGCCACAACGGCACCCAGCGGGAGAGGCCCGGCGCCGGTGCGGATCGTGGTCGCTTATGGATTTTGGATCTTCCTGCTGAGCGACATCATTATGTTCTCGGCACTGTTCGCAACCTACGCGGTTCTCTCCGGCCAAACCGACGGCGGACCTTCCGGGCGCGATCTGTTTGAGTTACACCGCGTCGGCGTTCAGACGCTCTGCCTGCTGTTCTCGAGCTACACCTGCGGTCTGGGTATCCTGGCGCTCGAGCGGCGCCACCTGCGCGCCTTCTATGTGAGTTGTGCGCTCACCTTTGCGCTGGGCGCTGCGTTTTTGGGTTTGGAGATCAGCGAATTCGCCGGCATGGTCGCGCGCGGCGCCGGCCCGTCGCGCAGCGCCTTCCTTTCGTCCTTTTTCTCCCTGGTCGGTCTCCACGGCGCTCACGTCACCGCCGGCCTGCTGTGGCTGTGCTTCATGCTGGCGCAAACCGCCGTGAAGGGTCCGCGCGACTTTGTGCGCCGCCGGCTGCTGTGTTTCAGCCTGTTCTGGCACGCGCTTGACATCATTTGGGTAGCGCTGATGAGCTTGGTCTACTTAATGGGAGCGCGATGATGGAAGCAGGCGTGGAGCAGCAATCGGCCTCAATCGATCAGGCGCCTGGCGTTGGTGACAGCGAGACCCCCGGCAGCGTTGCAACCTATACCGCGGGGCTCGCCTTCGCACTGCTGCTGACCGCCGCATCCTTTATCGTCTCGCAAACCCACCTGCTATGGGCTCCCGGCATCCCGGCCGGACTTGCCGTGCTCGCCATCGCTCAGATGGGAGTGCACTTGGTATTCTTCCTGCACATCGGTACCGGCCCGGATAACACCAACAACGTTCTTGCGCTGGCCTTCGGCGTCCTGATCGTGACGCTCGTGGTCAGTGGCTCGCTCTGGATAATGGCCAATCTCAACGTAAATATGATGCCGCCATCCCTCATCATGGAAATGCAGCGGTAGGGGATCGATCCCATGAGTCATTCGTATCGCGATGATGCGCCCGCCGATTTCAGTCTTTTCAGACGCAAGATCCTTGTCGGTGGCGGCCTGTTGCTCGGTGGCTTCGCTACAATCTCGAATGTTCCGAGTGCTGCCGCAGAGGCATTGCCAGCTGATTTTGCGAACCAATTCATGGAAGTCTCGTCGCTGCTGATTCCGCATAAGCTTGATCGCGACGTGGGTCTGAGACTGGCCGCGGCGCTGAAAATGAAAGACCCCGCCTTCACCGCGCACGTCACTAATCTGATTGATATTGCCGAGTGGAAACAGGCAACAATTGTCGAGGATTTCTTCTCCGATGTTGCCGACGGTCCGGTTAAGGACACCGCGTTACTCATCATCTCGGCTTGGTACATTGGCGTCATTGTGGATGCGCCGGACGCCGATGTATTCGCGTACGAACTCGCTCTCATGTATCAGCCGACGATCGATGTCATGACGATTCCGAGCTACGCCGTTTCGGGGCCGAACGGATGGACATCGCAGGCGCCTCCGTTGGGAGATATGCCAAAGTTCTGAGTTCACCGGCTCGATGCAAGAGGTCCCACGGATGACCAACCAAGACAACGCCGACGTGATCGTTGTCGGAACAGGCATAGTCGGCTGCCTGGTCGCCGAGCAGATGCTGGATGCGGGCTTGTCCGTGCTGATGCTCGAAGCCGGCCCGCGTGTGGATCGCTGGCGGATAGTTGAGAATTTTCGCAACCTGCCGCCGACACTGCGCCTGCACTTCGATGCGCCCTACCCCCCGAAACCCTGGGCTCCGCATATGGAGTCCTACTCGGATGCGACCGCCGCCGAGTATCTGCAGTTGGAAGGGCCCAATGCCCGCGCCTATCGCCAGGGTTACGTTCGCTACGCCGGCGGGGCTACCTGGCACTGGGCCGGCATCTGCTGGCGTCTGACTCCGCAAGACATGCGGCTGAAGTCTTTGTTCGGTGTCGCGCGCGATTGGGATTTCGACTACAGCACGCTTGAGCCGTACTACACCCGCGCGGAGTACGCGATTGGCGTGTGCGGCCCCTCCGACCCGGCCTTGCAGTGGCCGCCGATACGTTCCAAACCCTACCCCATGGGTCCTCTGCCGTTCGGCCCTGGAGAGCAGCGCTTTACCGATGCCGCAGCTCGGCTCGGGCTGAAGAATGTTCCGGCGGCGCAGGCGCGTAACAGCCGCATCGCCTACGACGGCCGTCCCCCCTGTTGCGGCAACAACAATTGCATACCCGTCTGTCCCATCGCCGCCAAGTACGACGCGGCCACGGCCTTGCCGAAAATCGAAGCCAAGGGCGGCCAGATCCTCGCTAATGCGGTCGCGTATCGAGTCGAAACGGGCCAGAAGAACGCGATCGAGGCCGTGCATTACTTTGATCCGGACAAGCTGTCGCACCGCGTTACCGGCAAAGTCTTCGTACTGGCGTGTAACGGAATCGAGACGCCGAAACTGTTACTGCTATCCAAGAACGACCGAAATCCAAATGGCGTGGCCAATAGTTCCGATCAGGTCGGCCGCAACATGATGGACCAACCTAAGCTCGTGGCCGAGCTTACGACGGCTGAGCCAGTGTGGACGGGTGTCGGGCCAGTTCAGGGCAGCAGCGTCATGCAGACATCCCAAGGGGACTTCAGAGGCCGGCATGGCGGGGCCTTGTTTCGCTTCAACAATATGGCGCGCAGTACATTTGGCGCAGTCGCGGCGGTACGCAAAGGCCTTGTAGGCAAAGCACTGGATGCTGAAATACGTCGCCTTTCTGCATGCACCGCGGAGCTCACGATTGAGCACGAATTGCTTCCCGACCCCAATAACCGTCTGACCCTGTCGAACAAGAAAGACTGGCTCGGCATCAACAAACCCAATATCTACTACGACGTTGGCGACTACGTGCGCCGCAGTGCCACGGAATACTCAGTGCCCCTGGTGCGCAAGTTGGCGGTCGAGTTAGGCGCCACGGATATACAGGTGTCCACCGAGTTCACCAACAGCGACCACATCATGGGCGGCACGATCATGGGCGCCAATTCAGCTAGCTCGGTGGTGGATCTGGATTGCCGGGCACATGATCACCCAAACTTGTTCCTTCCCGGCGGCGGTGCGATGACTACCGGGGGCTGCGGCAACAGCACCCTGACCATGGCGGCGCTGGCGCTCAAGGCTGCCGACGCGATCGCAGCTCAGATCAAGCGCAGCTGACGTGGCGAACTCACAGAACCTGCTGTATTGGCTTCTCCTCGCTGTCGCGGGCAGCGCGTGGGCAGCGATTTCCCACGCCGACGAAGTCCCCGCTGACTCCGCTGAACTGGTCATACGCGGCGGGTATCTCGCCAAGGCAGCGGACTGCGGCGCCTGTCACACCGCGCCGGGCGGCAAACCCTTCGCTGGCGGCCTTGCCATCAGTTCGCCAGTCGGGACCATCTATTCGACGAACATCACGCCGTCGGCTCGCTACGGCATCGGGCGCTATGCGGCGGAACAGTTCGCACGGGCGCTGCGCCGTGGAGTGCGCCCGGATGGGGCAAATCTGTATCCCGCGATGCCTTATACGTCGTACGCGATCTTCACCGACGACGACGTGCACGCGCTGTACAGCTATTTCATGCGCGGGGTGACACCGGTTGAGTCGCCGGGACCACGTACCGAGCTATCCTTTCCGATGAACATTCGCGCCTCGATGATCGGCTGGAATCTGCTGTTTCTAAGCAAGGGGCCATTGCAGCCCGACCCGCGGCAGTCAGACGCATG
>Ga0302324_100004798_pt1 | contig 29794 bp, 33 predicted proteins | sample Palsa_T0_1_FD_201949 | JGI IMG/M metagenome (GOLD analysis project Ga0302324, IMG submission 201949) | Peat permafrost microbial communities from Stordalen Mire near Abisko, Sweden - Palsa_T0_1 | ecosystem: Environmental > Terrestrial > Soil > Palsa > Peat permafrost | place: Sweden: Abisko...
CAGAGTTTCGGAGAAGAGGCGATCGGCAAGTTCGGGGTTCGCCCCGGAGACTGCGGCCTCCCATCTGTTTCGCATTACCCCGCACGGCTTCCCTTCGTTATCGGAGGGGAGCCGGGCGGTGACGGTTGTCCTATCTTCAAAAAATCCACCCCGCTAAGGCCGTAGTGTCTTTAATCGTCATAGACCAGCGAGTAGTCAAGGCTGCAACCGGTTGTACTTCTTCAGAACCTCCTGCAGCCGGTCGTGCGGTAGTGCGATCACCGTGTGCCCCTCGAAGCCGGTCATCGTCTCCGCCCCCACCATGGCGTTGACGATGGCTTCCTCGGTGGCCTGCGCGGTCGCCTCGAACAGCCGGTTCATTTCGTCGTTCGGCAGCATGCTCAGCATCGCCAGGCCCGACGTCCGTCCCGCGTCCGGGTTCGCCGTCGAAAACGCAATGAAGATGTCGCCCGATCCGTTGCCGGAACTCGATCCTGTCCGCGCCAGGCCCAGCGATACGCGCCGCGCCAGGCGTTTCATCTGATGCGGCAGCAGCGGAGCATCTGTGGCCACCACGATAATGATCGAGCCGACATCCTCGCCCGCGCGCCGGAAATTCAGCGCGTACGGCTCATTTCCCGTGATCTCCTGCCCCACCGGCACGCCCGCAATGCGAAGCTGCGCGCGCCGTCCGCAGTTGCATTGCACCAGCACGCCCACCGTGTAGGCGCCCGCCTTGCGCGAGCTCGTGCCGATGCCGCCTTTGAACCCGTAGCACACCATGCCCGTGCCCCCGCCCACATTGCCCTCATCGACCGGCCCGCTCTTGGCCGCCTCCAGCGCGGCGAACGCGTCGGATTCCTGTACATGGAATCCGTTGATGTCGTTCAGAAATCCGTCCCAGGTTTCTGCCACCACCGGCAGCGACCATTCATCGCTCAGGTCGATGCCCGCCTTGCGCGCGCGGGCGACGCGCCATTTGATATAGGAATCGCGCACCGTCCCCACGCTGTGCGTGTTGGTGATCATCACCGGCCCATCCAGCAGGCCGGACTCCTCCACCCAGGTGGTGCCCGTCATTTCGCCGTTCCCGTTCAGCGAGGACCATCCCCCAAAAACAGGCGCGCCGGATTGCTTTCCGCGCGGCCAGATGGCGGTAACTCCGGTGCGTACGGCCTGCTTCCCGTCGCCCGCAATAAGCGTGGCATGGCCCACTTCAAGCCCCGCGATATCCGTGATCGCATTCAGCGGCCCGGGCGCGCCTTCGAATGGAACACCCAGTTGGCGCGCGCGCGCCGCAAGCAAAGCCGCCGCCGCGAACAGCGTCACAGTCGTGCGAATTCCTGCCGGCATGTCTCCGCAGTATAATGCACCAGTGGCCAGTTATCCAACCACTCATCCAAGCAGCCGGCTTACACCGTATGAATAATTGTGTACCCTGGCAGCGTGGTTTAATCGTATCCGGTACCTGATGCTGCTGCTACCCCTGTTGCTGGCAATTGAATTCGGAGAAAGCGACCCGGATCTGGTCAGGCGCTTGCAGCGTCGCGATCCGCGCGCCATGGCGGAGCTGTATGACCGCTATGGCCGCTTGGTTTACGCGCTCATTTTGCGCGTGGTGCGGGATGGCGGGATCGCCGAAGATCTGGTCCAGGAAACCTTCCTGCGCGTTTGGAATCGGGTCCAGGGATTCGACGCCGAACGCGGCGGCCTTGGCCCGTGGCTGCTGGCCGTGGCGCGCAATCGGGCCATCGACTATTTGCGATCGGCCGCGGGCCGCATGCGCAACTCGGTGGAACTGCCCGAGACCGAACACCCGGCGCTGTTCTGCGACATGGAAAAGGAACTGCTCAATTCGGATCGAGTGCGGCGCGTGCGGGTCGCCTTGGAGAAGCTTTCGCAGAACCATCGCGCGGTCATCGAACTGGCCTACTTCGAAGGCCTTTCGCAAGCGGAGATGGCGGAGAAAATGGGTGAGCCGCTGGGCACCGTCAAAACCTGGGTGCGAACGGCATTGAAGAGCCTGCGCGATGAGCTCGGGACGGCGGTGAGCGCATGAATTGCGACGAACTGCGCGATCATTACGAGCTATATACGCTGGGCTTCGCTGATGATCCCGAGCTGAGCGAGATCCGCGCGCATCTGGAGCGGGCCTGCCCCACGTGCGTGCCGGGCGTCCGCGGCGCGCGGGAGTTGATCACCCTGATCGGCGCAGCTGCGGCGTCGGTAGAGCCGCCTGCCCGGCTGCGAAAGCGAGTGCTGGCGTCCGTCGGCGGCCAGACGGCCTCGCGCTGGAACTGGTCCCCGGTGTGGGCCGCTGTGGCGGTCGCCGCCCTTGTCGCCGCGGCGGTCTTCGATATCCGCGCACATCGCGCATCGTCGGAATTGACGCAGGCTTCCGCGGAACTGGCGCAGGTGCAAGCGGAATCGGCGGCCCAGACCCGCGCCTTGGCGCGCCTGAATCAGGCCTTCGCCATCCTGAACCAACCCAATGTGAAGCAAGTGATTTTCGGCGGCGGCGCGCCGCAGCCTCCGCGCGGTCGCATCTTCCTCGATCCCGCGCGCGGCGTGCTGTTGCTGGCCTCCAACCTGCCGCCCGCGCCCGCTGGCAAGACCTACGAAATGTGGGTCATTCCCAAAGCCACGGGCAGCCAGCCGGTGCCCGCCGGCTTGTTCCAGTCCGCCTCCGACGGCACCGCCATCCACGTGTTGCCCGGTCCTGTGGATGTAGCCGGCGCCGCCGCCATTGCCGTTACGATCGAACGCGCAGCCGGCGCCACCGTACCGAACTTGCCGCCCGTCTTTGCCGCAGGATTATAGCATTCCGCGAATCGGGACTCATCCGCGCCTCGTTCGTCAAGTAGAATAGAAGCACATGATCAGAACCGCGAATCTGGACAAATTCTACGAAGCGGGCTACGGCCGGACCTACGTGCTGCGGCGTATTGAAGTGGAGATCAAGGAAGGCGAATTTGTGACCATCATGGGTCCATCCGGCGCTGGCAAATCCACCTTGCTCAGCATCTTCGGCATGCTGGACGGCGCCTGGACCGGCGAGTTCTATTTCCTGGACCATGCCGTTCACAAGATGAAGCCCAAGGACCGCGTGGAGCTGAATAAGAAGTACATCGGCTTCGTGTTCCAGAGTTACCACCTGATCGATAACCTGACGGTCTACGAGAACCTCGACATTCCGCTCTCCTACCGCAACGTCAAATCCTCCGAGCGCGCAAGCCTGGTGTGCGATGCGCTGGACCGGTTCCATATCGTCGGCAAGCGCGACCTCTATCCCAACCAGCTCTCCGGCGGACAGCAGCAGCTCGTGGCGGTGGCGCGCGCGGTTATCGCCAGCCCCAAACTGATTCTGGCCGATGAACCCACAGGCAACCTGCACTCCAGCCAGGGCAAGGAGATCATGGAGTTGTTCAAGAAATTGAACGACGAAGGCACCACGATCATTCAGGTGACGCATTCGGAAGCCAACGCCGAGTACGGAAACCGGGTCATCAATTTGGCGGATGGCTGGGTGGTGAAAGCCGCCGCGTAAGCTTACAGCTACGAAGCCTGCCCCACTACACCCACCAGCGGACTGCTGGCGCTGGCGTACAGCTTCTTCGGCATGCGTCCGGCGAGATACGCCAAGCGCCCCGCCTCCACCGCCAGCTTCATAGCCCTGGCCATGCTTTCGGAGTCCTCCGCGGCTGCGATGGCGGTATTCATCAACACGCCATCCGCGCCCAGCTCCATGGCGATGGCGGCGTCCGAGGCAGTACCCACGCCGGCGTCCACGATCAGCGGCACAGCGGTAATCACTTCCCGCATGATGCGCAGGTTGGCGCTGTTCTGCACTCCCAGGCCCGAGCCGATCGGCGCGGCCAGCGGCATCACGGCGGCGGCGCCCGCGTCGATCAGCTTGCGCGCGTTCACCACATCGTCGTTGGTATAAGGCAGCACCACGAAGCCCTCTTTCACCAGCACCCGGGTGGCTTCGAGCAGCCCTTCGTTATCCGGGAAGAGCGTCTTTTCGTCGCCGATAACCTCCAGCTTGATCCAGTTGGATAGACCCACCTCTCGCGCCAGGCGAGCGGTGCGGATGGCGTCGTCCGCGGTATAGCAACCAGCGGTGTTGGGCAGGATGAAGATCTTCGACCGGTCGATATAGTCGAGCAGCGATTCCTTGGACCGGTCGGTCAGGTTCACGCGCCGCACGGCGACGGTCACCATTTCGGCCCCGGTGGCCGCGTGGCAGCGCGCCATCTCCTGGAAGCTGCGATATTTCCCCGTGCCCACGATCAGGCGGGACTGGAACGAGCGGCCGGCGATTGTCAGGGTATCGGACATGCTTCCATTGTAGGACGTCCGTGGCTCAGGCTTCGCCTGGCAGTAGCGTCTCGTCGTTCCCCCGGGGCGTTATGCGAATCGATAGGGACCCGCGTATTTATCCGACTGGTGGAACTGGAAAGACCGAGCAGAAACCACGGCGAGCGAGCACTCCATCATCTCGACGATACGCGCCGCGAGTCGCTTCTCCTGCTTCACGAAAGCACCAAAACGCGCAGCCCCTCTATGCCTTCGAAGTCGCGATCCCGGCTCACCAGCGTCGCACCGAGCGAAATAGCGGTGGCCGCGATCCATAGATCGTTCTCATCAAGCGCCAAGCCCCGTAACCTGCCGGGCCAGTTTAATCGTCGCGTAGGCATCACCAGCCCGTTCCGGTACCGGCTCGCAAGGCACCATTTCGAACAACTCCCGAGCTTTCTCTTCGAGGGCCGAGCGGCGCTTTCCTTCAGCCAGGCGGCCAACGCCGAACAGGACCTCCCCGCGAACTATGGTGCACGTCGCCACGCGATCGGCGCTGCCCACCGAGCGGAGCCAGATTTCCATTCCCCGATGCGCCTTCATCACGTCGCTGAAGGCATTTGTATCCAAAAGGTAGGTCACGGATCAGAGGCGCGGCTCAAAGACGCCGCGATCGCGGACTGGAAGCCGGCCGGCAGCGATAGCCGTGTCCAGTTCGTCGACGTCGGCGGCAGTAAGGTGAGGGGAATTGAGCATGGCCCTCAAGATCGCAGCGGCCGAACCAGGCCGCCGTTCGCCGACCTGGAGAACGACGGATTTTAAGTGCTCTACCGTCAGATCCTGCACGCTGCGATGCTGTTCGGCAGCGATGTCCTCAAGGCTGCGCGCCAGATCGTCCGGGATCTCAATCGTCACTTGGGTCATGTGGCCCTGTTCTCATCTTATAGCTTACCCCGGCTCGCCATGAAACGGATTGAAATCCGTATCTCTATCGAACACGTCCACCCCCTCCCGCCGCTTCAGGAAATTCACGATCCAATACGTCACCGGCGTGGCGGCCACTTCATACAACACTTTGGCCAGATACCCCGAGAGGATCAGGTTCGCAATCAACCCGGCGCTCAGGCTGCCGCCAAACGTGAGCACCGTTACGACGAAGGTATCCACCGCCTGGCCGGCCACCGTCGAGCCGACCGTGCGCGTCCACAGGTAGCGCCCGTTGGTCAGCAGCTTCATTTTCGCCATCACGAAAGAGTTGGCGAACTCGCCGCACCAAAAGGCCGCCAGGCTGGAAGCGATGATTCGCGGCACGAAATTGAACACCCGCGCGAACGCCGCTTGTCCGTCCCACCCTGGCGCGGGTGGCAGCCACACCGTGACTATTCCCATGACCGCCAGCAAGGCCGCCGCGAAGAAACCGACCCAGATGGCGCGCCGCGAGGCGCCATATCCATAGACTTCGGTGAAGATGTCGCCGAAGATATACGTGATCGGAAAGAACAACATTGCCCCGCTGAAGCGGAAAGGACCCACCGCCGTGATCTTTTGTCCCACCAGGTTGGAGATCAACAGGATGACGACGAAGGTGTAGACCAGAAGGTCGTAGTAGCGGAACTGTTTCCTGTTCATCGCCGGCTCATCCGGACGACCGCCGCTCCCACTGCACGGAGTGATCGGAGGTGACGGCGCGCGTCTCAGCCGGCGAATCCGTACGGAAATACGACCACGGGCCGGGGAGCCACGGATAGCGATCGATCACCGACTCATCCACCGCGACGCCCAACCCTGGCCCGCGCGGCACCAGTAGGTCGCCGTGATCGATTTCGAGCGGCTCTTTGAGGATTTCAGCCGCCAGCGGAAACGGGTACATGCCTTCGCGTACCACCGTCGCATAACAAGGATATTCCAGCCACTCCACCACGGTTTCCGGCCAGCAGACACCCAGGTGTGCCGCGGCCACCACCTCAAGCGCCGTCCCCCAGCTATGGAAGGCGAACCCCAGCCCGGCGCGCGTGATCTCGCTCAGCAGGCGCCGGCCCATGGCGAAGCCGCCCTGGCAGCAAACGTCCATCTGCACGTAATCAACCGCCTGGCGCAGGATCAGGTCCTGGTAACGCTCCTCGCTGGGTTCGTGTTCGCCGCTGGCTAAAGGCAAATAGTCCTTTTCCTTCAAGCGCAAATAAGCTTCGTGATCGTCCGGCGGCAAAGGCTCTTCCAGCCACGCCACATCGTACTCCGCCATCCCACCGGCCAGTTGCTCGACGGTTTCAAAGCTATAGCTACGGTCGCCCATGCGCCACCAGGTGTGCGCATCCACCATCAGGTCGAAGTCCGGGCCAACCGCGTCGCGCATCTGCCGCACGGTCTCCAGGTCCGCTTCGGGGCCGCCCGCCGGGCGCATCTTGTAAGCGCGAAAACCCAGGTCCGCGATGGCAGCCGCCTCGGCTGCGTAGCGTTCCGGCGGCATATACATCCCGGCGCTGCCGTATAGCCGGATCACGCCGCGCACACGGCCGCCCAGCATCTCGGAAAGCGGGACGCCCCTGGCCTTCGCGCACAGGTCGAAAAGACCCACTTCCACGGCGCAGTACGTCTTGGCCGCGACGGCATCTACTTCCGGCCGTTCCATAAACTGGATACGCAGCGCGTCCGGGTCCGCCAGCGTTCGCCCTTCCAGAAACGGCCGCACCAGGCTTTCGATGATGTCCTGGGCGCGCTGGCTGCCCGGCCCCGGCGCGTATCCCACCAGGCCGCCATCGGATTCGATGCGTATCAGCATGGCGTCGCGTTTCAGGATGGTGCGTTCGCCGCCATAGAACGGCAGCCGCACCGGTTCGGGGAACGGATAGGAGAGCAGGAAGGATCGCACGCTGGAGATGATCATCGAATCCAGCACACCAGAATAGCAAACCGTAACCGGGGCGCGGCCGGGCGAATGGCGCCGCTCAATCGAACAATCCGATCTGTTCCTTCGGCACCGGTTTCGGCTTACGCCGCCGCAGCGGGCTTCCTACTACTCCCAGTACTTGCAGCTCCGCGAGCGCCGCGCGCGGCAGGAACAAGCGCTGGTTGTTGGAGTATGGGTCCGGTGGAACTACCGTAAAGCCATGGGATTCCATCAGCAGCAGATTATTCGCGAGAATCCCGTCCATTACCTCGCCATCCCGGAACTTGACGCGTACCCATAATCCGTCCATTTTGGGCCGCGTACTGAATACTTTGCGCTCGGCGGCCGGGTCCGGCGGCTCGAAATCCTTCACAAATTGAACGGCTTTCACTTCATTGTACGGCACCACCGCGTAGTTGCCGTCCGGCGTCAACAGTTCCACCCCGGCGGGCCGTAGATAGGTTAACGGGTTCACAAACCCGAGCAGAGCTTCCCGGTCAAACCGGCTAATCCGTACTTTTTTGGATGTCGAGCCGGCCAAATCAACCCCTAAATGGAAACATTGTCTTAAAGATGGTTTTAAACATGGGTCGGGGTTATTGTATCATTGGCACGTGGATAACGCGTCTCCGCCAGTAAGCGGCGCCCTGCCAGGAGAGGCCGCCGCGTTCCTCAATTTTTGCAGAATCGAAAAGGGGTTAGCCGCTAACTCCTTGGAAGCCTATCAGGCGGATCTGCAGAGGTTTGTCCAGTTCGCGGGCCGCCAGTGCGGCGGCGCGATTCCGGATGTGGAAGCCATCCGCGACTATATGGACTCGCTTTATAAAGCTGGCATGGGAAGCCGGTCGGTTGCCCGGCATTTGTCCACGCTACGCAGTTTCTACGCGTTTCTGGTGCGCGAGGGCCGCATCGCCGGCGATCCAACCGAGCATCTGGGCGCCCCGCGGCAATGGCAGACTATCCCTAAGTTTCTGAATCTGGAAGAGATCGAACGGCTGTCCGAGTCTCCGGACGCCAACCGGACCACCGGCGTGCGAGATCACGCCATGATCGAACTGCTGTATGCAACCGGTCTGCGGGTCACCGAACTCTGTAGTCTGGCCATCGCGGACCTGAACCTGGATTTAGGCGTGCTGCGGGCCACCGGCAAAGGCAGGAAACAACGGATGATCCCCGTGGGTAAGGCGGCGCTGGCCGCCGTCCGGGCCTACTTGCAGGGCGGGCGTCCCGCGATCTTGAAGGGCCGTCCCAGCCGTTATCTTTTTGTAACTGCGCGCGGCGGGCCGATGACCCGCCAGGCATTCTGGAAACTGCTGCGCGGCCACGGGCGGAAGGCCGGCGTTTTTCAGCACCTGACGCCGCACACGATTCGGCACAGTTTCGCCACGCACCTCCTGGAAGGTGGCGCCGACTTGCGCAGCGTCCAGGCCATGCTGGGGCACGCGGACATCTCCACCACCCAGATCTACACGCACGTCATGCGGTCGCGGCTGCGAAAGACGGTCGACGAGCACCATCCCAGGGCATGATAGGAACCCCATGAGCGACTACATGTTCATGCTGGAGAGCCACTTGAGCGCGGACCAGAACCGCGTGCTGGAACAGGTGCAGGCGGCCGCCGGGGCCGCCGGCGTGAACCTGTTTCTGACCGGCGGCGGGATGCGCGATATGCTCGGCGGATTCCAGATTCGCGATCTGGACTTCAGCGTGGAAGGTCACGCGCTGAAGGTGGCCGAGGCGATCGCCGGGCAGGGCGCCCGGACGCTGGCTGTAGACGAGGATCGCCGTACCGCGGAACTGGTGTTCCCAAGTGGCGTAACAGCGCAAGTCGCTATGGCGCGCAAGGAGCGTTATGCGAAGACGGGCGCCCGGCCGCAAGTAACTCCCGCCACGATTCAGGAGGATCTGCGCGGCCGCGATTTCACGGTCGACGCCATGGCGCTCTCCCTGAATCGCGCCTCCCGTGGCCTGCTGCTCGACCCCACCAACGGCCTCGCGGATCTGGGCCGGCGCGAGATGCGCAGCACCCATCCGTACGTGTTCTATGACGACCCCGCCCGGCTGCTCCGGTTGGTTCGCTTGCGGGTCAGGCTTTCGTTCACCGTGGAAGAGCGTACGCGGCTACAGTTCGAGAATGCGCGCGGCGCCCATTTGGAAAACCTGATTCCGCCGCGCACGCTGCTCGAGGAACTGAAGCGCATCGCGGCGGAACCCAGCCCGGCGGAGGTGCTCCAGGCGCTTGACGCGGATGGGTTGCTGGCGTTGTTTTCGCCGGCGCCTTCCGGATCCAAGCTCAACCTGCAGGCCTTGACGCGGCTGGAGAAAGCCGCCCGGCTGGTGGAATCCGCCAACATCGTGGTGGCTCCCCAGTTCGCGGCGTTTCTGCTCGCGCTTACCGCGAAGTTGACGCCCAAGGAAAAGAGCGGCCTGTTCAAAGCCGTCGAACTGCCCAAGGCGGAGATCGACCAGATGCGCGATCTGGAGCCGCGCGCCCGGAAGATCGAGCAGGCGTTGCTGTCGGCGCGCGTGAAGAAGCCTTCGCACGTCTACCAGATTCTGGCGGACGCGCCCACCGGCGACATGGTCTTCCTCATGGGCAACTCCGTGCAGAGGGTGGCGCAGGAGCGTATTCGCAATTATCTGCAAAAGTACCTGCCCATTATGCAGGAGGTCGCGCCCGCGGAATGGGAGGCCCTGGAGGGCCAGCCGGGCACGCCCAAATACCAGCGGAGCCGGCAGTCCTTCCTGGCTTCACGTCTGGACGTGCGGCGCAAGCCACCCGCGCCCGAACCGGAGTCGGTGCCGGTTGAGGCGGTCGCGCGCGGACGCCTGCACTGACGTTAGAATCTCTGAAGGGACATGCAGCGCGTTGCGATTACAGGTGTCGGTCTGGTCACGCCTCTGGGGCTTACGGCGGCGGAGAACGTCGCTCGCAGCCGCTTAGGCGAGTCGGGCATCGGACCCGCCCGAGCCTTTGCCGTGGACGGTCATCCGGCGCAAGCCTTGGCCACGGTAGCCGCGTTCGAGCTGGAACCGTTCCTGCGTTTTCCCAAGAATTACAAGTTCATGGGCCGCGCCGTGCAGTTTGCCATGCGGGCGGCCCGCGAAGCCATCGATCAGAGCGGCATCGATCCGCGCCAGATGGACCCGTCGCGCGTCGGGATTCACGTCGGCTCCGGCCAGACCGGCGTGGAGTACGAACACTTCTTCCCCTCGCTCATCATGGCTTGGGATGCCGGCCGCGAGATGGATTACAAGTATCTGGGCGGTCTGCCTTCGCACCTGATCGACCGCTACATCTGCCTGCGCACGCTGGCTAACGGCGGACTGGCGCTGCTGTCCACCGAATTCGGCATACGCGGGCCCAACGGCAACTTCGCCCAGAAGGATACGGCGTCGGCGCAGGCGTTGCAGGCGGCCTACCTGGATTTGCTCGAAGAACGCTGTGACGTGGCGGTTGCGGGCGGTTATGATTCACTGGCCACCACCGGAAACTTTCTGGCGTACGAGCAAGCCGGATTACTATCGCACGCGGATGCGGCGGAAGCTTACCGGCCCTTCGACAGCCAAGCGGACGGGTTGGTGCTCGGCGAGGGGGCGGGTTTTCTGGTCCTGGAGCGTTGGGAGCACGCCGTCGCGCGGAGCGCCTCTATACTGGGCGAGTTTTGCGGGGGCGGCTCGGCCATGGGGGCAAACGAACATTGGCGGCCCGCTTGGAACTCGGAGACCATCTGCCGGGCCGCGCACCAGGCGCTGGACGGCGCCTGCCCGGATTTTGCGGTGGCTTCCGGCCTGGGTACGGCGGAGGAAGACCGCGCGGAGGCTGCGGCGCTGGCGGCGCTGATAGGTGCGGGCCGTACACCTGTGACCGCCTTGAAGAGCCAGACTGGTTACATGGGTGCGGGCACGGCCGCCGCGGAATTAGGGCTAGGGCTCTTGTGCGCGCGGCAAGGCTTCGTGCCGCCCATCGCGCATCACACCCAGTCCGGTCCGTGTGGCGCGCTCGATCTGGTAAGCCGTGCCGCGCGCCCCATTGAACGGCCCGGACCGCTGGGCCTGTTCCTTTCCTGCTCCTGGGGAGGCATGGTAGCTGCCTTGGCCGCTCGCGCGATATCCGTCGCCGAGCCGTGACGGTACCATTTCCCGCTGTACCTCTGTACCTTTTCCCGCTTGCTTTCCCGAGCATTCCGGCATACACTCGTAGACCGCGGCCAAACTCCCGCGTAGTAACCGCATGGAGACAATATGAAACAACTCTTACCGCTTTGCTTATCGTTTTTGACGGTGTGCCTGCTGAGCTCGGCGCCGATGTTGGCGCAAGACACCACGCTCACGATCACCGTACATGGAACTGTGAGCCTGGTTTCGGGCCCGGATTGCCTGGGCGCGAACGGCGAATCGGCGAGCGCCTCGGTCATGATTAGCGAGTCGGCCAGCCCAATCTCGTCGACGTCCGATTCAGCCACATACAAGATTCCAGCGGGTGGGGTCTCCGCTACCGTAGGTTCCACCACTTTCACCAGCACGAAACCGTGGTCGATGAAAATCACGCTGGAGGCCTCCTACGACGTACTGGTGCTGTCCGGACCGGGCCCGCTCGAAACCACGATCCGAACCACCAGCACGCTGAAGAAGGGCAGTTGGACCAGCGCGGTGCTACTGCACCCGGCGCCCTTCAGTCCCACTCCCCAGAAGCAGACGCCGGCCGACAGCACGCTGGACTATACCGCGCCCCTGTTCTGCAGCGGAACCACTGTCCTGGGAGTTACCGGAAGCATTTCGAACAGCACGGCCGCCAGTGAACTTCCCGCAATCGACGATGCGGCCCAACCGGCGACGTCTTCCACTGTCACCGCAACTATCATCGGCACCCTTGGCCCGATTCTGTCCGGATCGGATCCACTGAAAGCGGACGGACGCACCGGTACGCTCACGGTAATGGCTAGCGAGTCTCTGTCTCCCACCACCACCACAGCGAATTCCGCCACCTATACGCTGCCGGCCGGCGCCATGAGCGTGGTCATTGACGGCGCCACCTACAAGACCACCGGGCCATCCACCATGAAGATCGCCCTGGGGACCAGTTACGATACCGTGGTCCTGGCGGCTAAAGTCGAGAAGCTCGGGATCACGGCTACGCTGGAGGGCACCGCTACCCTGAAGAAGGGCAGCTTTCATTCTTCGGTGCTGACCCATCCGGCGCCTTTTCAACCCACGCCACAGGATTTGACAGCGGCTGCCACCGCCAGTGGTCCGGGAAGTAAAGTGCAATATACCGCGCTCGGCGATACCACCGTCCTGGGTCTCACGGGCACCGCCTCCGACAGCGCCGCCGCCGATGACGAACCGGATCGATTACCGTAGCGGATTTGGCCGTGGGGCAGGCCATCGTTGTTGGTGGCCTGCCGACTTCGAGCACCCAGACGACAAACAACGATCGCTGCGCCACACCCTTACAGCAAATCGTCGCGCCTGCGCTTCTCGAGCAATTTCACTACATCGCCCACCTGCTGGGCGGAGTCGCGGCTGGCGATCAGAAGCGCATCCGGCGTGTCGATGACGATCAGGTTCGAAACGCCCACCAGCGCCACCAGCTTTCCGCCCACATCCACGTAATTGCCGCCCGCGTCCCTTCGCGGCCCCGATTTTTGCTTGTGTTTCTGCGCAGGCTTCAACCAGATGGCCTCCTGCGGCAGGACATTTCCATCCGTGTCGTGCGGCAACAGCTCATAGACCGCGTTCCAGCTTCCCACGTCGTTCCAGCCGATCTCGGGACAGGCGATGCCTGCCACGCCTTGCGCTTTCTCCAGTACCGCGTAATCTATCGAAATGTTCTCGCACAACGGAAAGGCCTCGCGCAGCCTGGCCGGGAACCCGGCATCGTGGAAGGCCGGCAAGGAGGCCAGGATGCTCGCCGTTCGCGGCAGGTTCTTGCGTAGTTCGTCGAGCAACACGCCCGCGCGCCAAAAGAACATGCCCGCATTCCAAAAAAACCGGCCGGCGCGCACGTACCTCCGCGCGGTGGCGGCGTCCGGCTTCTCGTGGAAGCAGCGGATCGCGACGGGCTTCGGTCCCGCCTCCGTGCCGCGTGGGAACTCGATATACCCGTAGCCGGTTTCGGGCCAGCGCGGTAGAATGCCGAGCACCACTATTTGTCCGCGCTCCGCGGCGCGAAATGCCCCGCGCAGCAATTGCCGGTACCGGCCTTCCTTCGCGATCACGTGGTCGGCGGGGAAAACGCCCATCACCGCATCCGGATCGATCGATTGCAGGATGTGCGCGGCCAAGCCGATGGCCGGCGCCGTGTTGCGTTGCGCCGGCTCCGCCAGGATCTGGGCCGCGGGTACCTCCGGAAGCTGGCGCACGATTTCCGCACGCAGGTATTCGTTGGTCAGCACCCACTGCCGCTCCGGAGCAATCACCGGCCGCAGGCGGTCGACCGTGCTTTGGATCAGCGAGCGCGATCCCACCACGTTCAGCACTTGTTTGGCGGAACTCCGCCGGCTCCGCGGCCAGAAGCGCGTGCCGCGGCCGCCCGCCAGAATCAGGCCATAATGGTGCGGGTTAGGCATGCTTGGGGCGCGCCCGCCGGCACGTCAATTGACGCTCACCCCGCGGACCAGCATAAAAGTGCGCCGCCAGCGCGTCTTGGTGAAGAAGTGCTCCATCAGATCGAGCAGGTGATCGGCGCCAATGGTGGGGTTGAGCAGCGCCTCGGTGGGCGCATCGTAGGACCAGTAGACGATCAGCGGCTTGCCGATAATGTTATCGCGCGGCACGCATCCCCAATACCGGCTGTCGAGCGAGTTGTCCCGGTTATCGCCCATCGCGAAATAGCTATCCGGCGGCACCGTCAATTCGCCGTTCGACACATCATGCTCCAGCATTTCCCGCCCGTGTACAGACACCTGCGTATCCGGCTCGTCGGGGAAATTATCGCGGTAGCTATCGATGAAGGCGGTGCTGTGGCAAACGTATGGCTCGTTGAGTTTCCTGCCGTTGAGATAGAGCTGCTTGTCCACCAGCTTGATGCGATCGCCGGGCACGCCCATGCAGCGCTTTACCAGGGTCATGTTGAGGTCCGCCGGAGAGCGAAACACAATGATGTCGCCGCGCTTGATCTCTTCGTACGGCAGCAGATACTTTGAAATCGGCCCCGGTGGCGCGTAGGCCAGCTTATCGACCAGCAGGTGATCGCCGACCAGCAGCGTATCCTGCATCGATCCCGTCGGGATGACGAAAGCCTGCACCAGGTTCGTGGTGCCGAAAAGCAGCAGGATGATGGTGACGGTCCACTCAGCGATAAAACCCCGGTGCGAATGGGCCGCGGCCGGCGCCCGCGGAACCTTCTTGTCCGCCGCTCGCGTCAATTGACGTTCACCCCGTGCACCAGCATAAAGGTCCGCCGCCAGCGCGTCTTGGTGAAGAAGTGCTCCATCAGGTCGACCAGGTGATCAACGCCTATGGTAGGGTTCGACAGCGCCTCTGTCGGCGCATCGTACGACCAGTAAATGATCAGCGGTTTGCCGATGATGTTGTCGCGCGGCACGAATCCCCAATACCGGCTGTCGAGCGACGAATCCCGGTTGTCGCCCATCGCAAAATAGCTATCGGGCGGCACCACCACTTCGCCGTTCACCACATGATGCTCGAGCATGTCCAGCCCAGGCTCCAAAACACCTCCGTTAGGCTCGCTGGGAAAATTGTCGCGGTAGGAGTCGATGTACTCGGTCTTGTGGTAAACGTATGGCTCAGCCAGTTTCTTGCCGTTGAGGTAGACTTCCTTGTTCACCAGCTTGATGCGGTCTCCCGGCACACCCATGCAGCGCTTCACAAAAGTCGATTTGATATCCACCGGATAGCGGAACACGATGATATCGCCGCGCTTGACCGGCTCGTAAGGCAGCATGTATTTGGATATGCGGCCGGCGGGCGCGTACGCCAGCTTGTCCACCAGCAGGTGGTCGCCGATCAGCAGCGTATCCTCCATGGACCCGGTGGGGATGACGAACGCCTGCACCAAGGTCGTGGTGCCGAAAAGCAACAGAATGATGGTCACCGTCCATTCGGCGATGAAGCCACGCGGCTGATCGGGCTTGGCCGGCGGCGGGGCGTGCGCGTTCCGCACGTCTGCCACGATTGCTGCATTCTTTTGTTCCACAGACACCTATTGTACCGAAAGCCTGATATTCTGTGGGAAACGGAGCCGATTTTTTTGAGCGTTGCCGTCACCGATTCTACCCAGATTTCCGAAAAGCCCGCCCGCCGTCAGCAGGTGGGACTGGTGTTTTGCTGCACCATTTTGGGCGCGGCCGCGCAGATCCTGATGAAAACCGGGGCCAACCACATGGCCAATGGCGGCGTGCTGGGCATGGCTACCAATCTGCCCCTGATGGGCGGCTATTGCCTCTACGGCATCTCCACGCTGCTGCTGGTTCTGGCCCTGAAGGACGGCGAGCTATCTCTGCTCTATCCGGTGATCGCGCTTACCTACGTCTGGGTGACGGTCCTCTCGTTTCTGATTTTTCACGACGATGTGAATCCGTGGAAACTGCTGGGTATCGTTCTCATCGTTTCCGGCGTGGCGGTGCTGGGCAAGGGCGGCCGGCGTTGAAGACTCCTATCAGCCACATGCTGCTGGTGATGTTCGGCGCGTTTATCGGGTCGTTCGGCGCAGTCTTTCTGAAATCCGGCGCCGCGCATTTACGCAAGGGATGGCAATATTTGGTCATCTCCCAGGAGGCCCCGTATTTCAATTGGCGCCTGGCGTCCGGGGTGGTTCTGTTTCTGGTCTCGTCTTACTTCTTCGTGCTGGGAATCCGCCCGCCGGGAGAGCTTTCGGTGCTCTACCCCATGGTGTCGCTGGGCTACATCTTCACCCTGCTGTGGTCGCGCATCTTTTTCAAGGAACCGCTAACGCGCGTGAAGTTCTTCGGGCTTTTCCTGATTGTGGCCGGCGTGTTCTTCGTAGGGCTGGGAAGTAAGTAGCCCCCGGTCGCGCCCGCACTCGTAGGACAGCTTTGCTACTATAAAGCCATGCAATTCCCCCGCCTGTTTCTGGTGCGTCAGCACTTTCCCGACCGCCGTATTCCCGATGTCGCCGCCGAGGTTAAGAGCCAGCTTCACGATTCCGGATTTGCCGCGCACCTTAAGCCCGGATCGCGCGTGGCCATCGGCGTAGGCAGCCGCGGCATCGCCAATATCGCCACCATCACCCGGGCCGCCGCCGAATATTGGAAATCGCAGGGCATGCAACCCTTCGTGTTCCCGGCTATGGGCAGCCACGGCGCCGCCACCGCCGAAGGCCAGGCCGATGTGCTCGCGCATTACGGGATCATCGAGCAGACCATCGGCTGCCCCGTGCGCAGTTCGCTCGAAGTCGTGCCGCTCGGCAAGACGCCGCAAGGCATCCAGACCTACATGGACCGCAACGCCTACGAAAGCGATGGTGTGATGCTGGCCGGCCGCGTGAAGTGGCATACCGATTTCATGGGCAAGATCGAAAGCGGTCTTTTCAAGATGATCGCCATCGGCCTCGGCAAGTTTGCCGGCGCCCAACACTACCACACCTACGCTTACAAGCTGGGCCTTGAAAATACCATCCGTGCCATCGGCCGCAAAGTGCTTGAATCCGGCAAGATCCTGGGCGGCTTGGCCATACTGGAAGACGCCAACCACAATACGGCCAAACTGGAAGCCGTACCGGTGGAAGGCATGGAGCAGCGCGAAGAAGAATTGCTGGCACTCGCCAAGTCCTGGATGGGCCGCATTCCCATGGACCTCGACATCCTGATCCTGGATGAAATCGGCAAGAACGTCAGCGGCGCCGGCATGGACACTAAGGTCGTGAACCGCAGCGTGCTGGGCGATTACAATCCCTGGCCCGAAACGCCGCGCATCGAGCGTATTTTCGTGCGCGACCTCAGCGATCTCACGTATAACAATGCCGTCGGTGTGGGCATGGCCGACGTCGTTACCGACCGGCTGGTCGATCGCATTGACTGGGTGCCCACGCGCGTCAATTCCCTGACCGCCTCCACGCCATCGGCCATCCGCACGCCGATCCACTACCCTACCGACCGCGAGTGCCTGGAAGCCATCGCTCCCACGGTCGGCAAGTTCGATGGGCGCGAAGTCGCCATCGGATGGATCCGCAACACTCTGGAGCTTTCGGACCTTGTCATGAGCGAAAACCTGCGCTCCGCCATCGAAAGCAACCCCATGCTCGAAATTGTCTCCCCGGCCCGCGACATCGAATTCGACGCCGCCGGCAACCTCGTTCAGGTGGTTCCACAGGCAGCGCACGGGACCGCGCCAGCCGTGTCCCCACTGGTAGGAACGCATGCCTAAAAATACCTGCTTGCCTGTATACTCATCCGCGCGCGCCCGGCGTATCCTTGAATTAGTGGGATGCCTGGGAACCGCTGGACACAGCCGGAAATAGAGTCGCTTGTCGATCAGATCATCCGCCTGGGCAAGCCGCTGCCGGACATTGACGTCTCCGGCAAGACGCGCGCGGCCATCAATAACCAGCGCAAGAGACTGCAACTCGCCGGTGTTCTGAACGGCTCCTTCGCGGGCCGGGAAGTGCGGCCCTGGACCTTTCCCGAGCTCAAGAGACTCACCGCCCTCACGCAGGATTATCGTTTCAGCGCCTCGTTCATCGCGCAGATGGGCCTGCTGCCCGGACGCACCAAGGATTCCATCAGCAAGATGATGGGGCGGCACGGGCTGGGAGACCCGGCGATTAAGGCACGCGCCCGGCAGGCCTGCCGGTTCCATCCGCGGCGCCGCGAAGAATTCCAATCTTTCCTGCTAGGCGAAGGACGCTTGCTTCCCAGCGTGGTAGTCGCGCGGCAGTGGGGCCTCGCGCAGAAAACCGTCACCGCATACCGGCGCCGGCTCGGAATCCAGCTCTCGTGGCTGGAAGCGCGCTCTTCCGACGATTACCGGCGCCAGCAGTGCAAACGTGCCGCGGCCTTCGTCGAGCACACCCGCGACCGTTGGAAGCAATGGCGCGAGCGAAGGAAACTGGTATGGGAAAAGCTCCGGCTGCAACTGGCCCAACGGCCCGATTGCCCGCCGGTGCGCGTGTGCCAATCCTGCGGTGGGCAATGGTACGCCGCCCGCGAATTCTTTCACGTGCGCACGCGCCGCTCGCCGGCGGGCGTGAAGATCAGCTACTGCCGCATCTGCCGCCTGTGCCGCGCGGAACGGCGGCGGAACGGCGAAGCCCGTTTGGCAATCGGCGCCCGCGCGTAGGTTTGGCGCCCAAGCTGAAGTCTTGCGGTGATTAGCGGGATTATTCCCCGCATGTTCTGCGGCGAATAGCTTGCCCGTTGCGGTGATTAGCTGGTCTAATCTCCGCATAGACTGCGGAGAATTTATATCCACCAACGGAGGGATTGGCCGCGCTTGCGCTGCGACAAGGAGCCTCTTGCCCAGTCTCTCGCCGGCGTGCGCTACCGGCAGGGCCGGATGATCGGCCACATGGAAGCGCTGGGCTTTGAGCTCCGTCAGGAGGCCGTTCTGCGTACCCTGGCCGAAGACGTGCTCAAGATCACGGAAATCGAGGGTGAAAAGCTGGACGCGGACCAGGTCCGCTCGTCCATCGCCCGCCGTTTAGGGATCGACATCGGCGCGCTCAAGTCGGCGGACCGTGCGGTCGAAGGCGTGGTGGAAATGATGCTCGACGCCACGCGCCATTATGACCGGCCGCTCACGGCCGAAAGGTTGTTTGGCTGGCACGCGTCCTTGTTTCCCACAGACCGCAGCGGCCTCATCAAGATCAGGGCCGGCGCATGGCGGGACGACCGCGGCGCCCCGATGCGGGTTGTCTCCGGTCCGATAGGCAGGGAACACGTGCATTTTGAAGCGCCGCCCGCTGCCCGCCTCGGCCGGGAAATGCGGAGATTCCTGGGCTGGTTCAACAGACCCGCCGCCCTCGATCCTGTGTTGAAGGCGGCCGAAGCGCACCTCTGGTTTGTGACCATCCATCCGTTCGACGACGGCAATGGGCGCATTGGGCGCGCCATCGCCGATATGGCCCTGGCGCGCTCGGAAAACAGTCCGCAGCGCTTCTACAGCATGTCGGCCCAAATCCAGCAGGAGCGCGCCGCCTATTACAACATCCTGGAACGCACACAGAAAGCGAACCTGGACATCACTCCCTGGATGGATTGGTTTCTCGGCTGTCTGGGGCGTGCCATCGACGGCGCACAGACTACGCTCGCCGCCATCCTCGCCAAGGCACGTTTCTGGCAATCGATTGCGGGCATCGCCATTAACGACCGCCAGCGCCTGGTCCTCAACCGCCTGCTGGATGGTTTTGAAGGCAAGCTCACTACATCGAAATATGCGAAGCTCGCCAAGTGCTCCCAGGATACTGCCCTGCGCGACATCCTGGCGCTGGTCGAACGCGGCATTCTCATCCGCGGTTCCGAACGCGGTCGCAGCACTGGCTATTCGCTAGCAGACGTTTCACCCGCCTAGGCTAGAATCCCGAGCTTCTTTCCCACCCGCGCAAACACATCCAGCGCGCGGTCGAGTTCGCCGCGCGTATGCGTCGCGGTCACGATAGTGCGCACCCTCGCCTTGCCTTCCGGCACCGTCGGATACCCGATGCCGGTCGCCAGCACACCTCCCTCAAACAGCGCCGCCGAAAATGCATACGCCGTGCGCGCCTCGCCCACAATTACCGGCGTAATGGGCGTTTCGCTGACTCCCGTGCTGAATCCCGCCGCTTGCAGCCCCTGTTTGAAATACCGGGTGTTATCCCACAGCGCCTGAATGCGCTCCGGCTCTTCCTCCAGCACATCGAATGCGGCCATACAGGCCGCCGCCACCGCCGGCGGATGCGAAGTCGAAAACAGAAACGGCCGGGCCCTGTGGTACAGGAACTCGATCAGCGCCCGGCTGCCGCAGACATACCCGCCCAGCACCCCGATCGCCTTCGAAAGCGTCCCCACCTGGATATGCACGCGCCCGTGCAAACCGAAATGGTCGATAGTGCCGCGCCCGTTGCGCCCCAGCACTCCGGACGAGTGTGCGTCGTCCACCATCATGATGGCGCCGTGCTTTTCGGCTGCCTCCGCCAGCCCAGGCAGCGGCCCGATATCGCCGTCCATCGAAAAGACCCCGTCCGTAATTAGCAGCTTGCGCCCCGGTTGTCCGTCGAGGTCCGCCAGTTTCCGCTCGGCGGCCGCGGTGTCTTTGTGGGGAAAGACGTGTATTTTGGCCCGCGAAAGCCGGCACCCGTCGATGATGCTGGCGTGATTCAACTCGTCGGAAACGATGTGGTCTTCCGGAGTCAAAACCGCCGCGACCGTACCCGCATTGGCGGCGAACCCGGATTGAAACACCACGCACGCCTCCACATTCTTGAAGCGCGCGATGCGCTCCTCAAGCTGCATGTGCAGCGTCATGGTTCCCGAGATGGTGCGCACCGCGCCGGAGCCGACGCCGTAGCGCCGGGTGGCCTCAAGCGCCGCCTCCCGCAGCTTAGGATGCGTGGTCAAGCCTAGATAGTTGTTGGACGCAAGGTTGATCACGTCCTTGCCATCGAAGCGCGATTCGGCTGCGCTCTCCGACTCCAGAATGCGCAGCCGCTGATACGTTCCGGCCCGCTTCCAAGCTTCCAACTGCTCTCCCAAATAGGCTAGAGGATCGTTCATATCCCCCAGTCTAAGTCAAAACAAGGGAGGCCTAATTGTGTTCGGGCGGTGGAACCTTGTGAGTTGCCGCCGCGCTTTTCACCGGGTGGGCTTTGGGCCTCGGCTCCGAAACCGAACGATCCGCGGATTTTTCTCCGCGTTCGCGCCCTTCTTCAATGCGAGCCTGCCTGTCGGCAGCCGCCTGCTTGGCTCGTTCGTAGCGGATGGCTTCCGCCACCCCCGCTTCATCCGGGTCCTTCTGTTGCGCCGATAGGGATGGCAGCCACGCCATAGCGCCCGCCAATCCAAGAATCAACGCGAATCTGCTGGATTTGAACATGAGTCTTCCTCCTTGGCAAATAGGAGGAAGCAACTTTTTTGCCAATCGCCAGCCAATTGAAAGCAAAGCGGGTGACGGCCATCTTGCCCCATGTCAGCCAGGCGCCACCTAAATTATGCATAGCGATTGGTACCCGATCTTACAGTTCGCCCGGGCGTGGCTCGGCTATGCAGCGCGGGACGGATCGTCTGGCGGATTCTCGTGATCGTCAAGCCGCACGTCATGCGCTTCCGCGATATTCGCCAGCCGGTTAATGGCGTCCAGCACCTGTGTCAGGCGCCGCTCGTTTTGCTGGTACATGGCAGCCAGCAGATCCACCGCTTGGGTGAGCGCTTCATGGCGTTCAGTGAGTTTTTCGAGGCGTTCGTCAATGGTCACGGCGATACCCAGAATTGATTTCATCTATCATACCAGGGAGGCATAGCAGGGGGGGCCGCCGGCGGTGTATGCTGCATGCATGGAGACCAAATTCGAGGCGCCGCGCATGGCCATCAACCGCGTCTACACGCGCCAGGGCGATGCGGGTGAAACCAGCCTGGCGGGCGGGCAGCGCGTTCCGAAGGACTCGCGGCGCATCGAAGCCTACGGCACTGTGGATGAGTTGAACTCGTTCGTGGGCCTGGCGCGGGCGACCGCTGCGGGCGACCCAGCCCGTCTGGAATTAGCCGCGCTGGGCGCGATTCTGCTGCGCGTGCAGCACGAGCTGTTCAACCTGGGATCCATTCTGGCCACCCGGCCGGAGGATGTACATCCGCGGCAAGCACGGATTACCGAGCCGGAAATCGCCCAGTTGGAAGCGGAGATGGATCGGGCCAATGAGGGGTTGCCGGCCTTGCGGTCGTTCGTGCTGCCGGGCGGCTCGCGGCTGAATGCAGAATTGCATGTTTGCCGGACGGTGTGCCGCCGCGCCGAGCGCATGGTAACAGCCCTGGCGCGCGAGGAGCCGGTTCCGGCCGAGGCCGTGAAGTATCTGAACCGCCTGAGTGACGCGTTTTTTGTCTGGAGCCGATGGGCCAGCCGGCTCAGCGGCGCGCCGGAGACGTTGTGGGAACCCAATCGCGCGGCTAGCGGCGGGACTGCCGGCGGCGGTACACTAACTGAATAAGGAGAGAACATGGCTCAAGAAAACGATCGGGAACGCAATCTTCGGCCTTTGGCGCTGAGCCTGACTGTAGCGGGAGCGATCCTGCGCCTGTTGCCGCATCCGCCGAATTTCGCTCCAGTGGGCGGCATGAGCTTATATGCGGGCGCGCGCCTGCGGGGCTGGCAGGCCTTCGCGGTGCCGCTGTTGCTGATGGCCGTGACCGACCCGCTACGGCCGGAGGGCAGCTATTCCATCGCGACGCCATTCGTCTATCTCAGCTTCATGATCAGCGTGTGGATCGGCCGACGGCTGCAAGCGACCGAGAGCCCGCTGCGTATCGGCGCGGCGTGCCTTCTGTGCAGTGTGCAGTTCTTCGTTATTTCGAATTTCGGCACGTGGCTCGGCTGGTATGCGCATACCTGGTCCGGGCTGGCGCTCTGCTACGTGCAGGCCATTCCGTTCTTTGGACGCACGCTGGCCGGCGATCTGTTCTACTCCGGCGTTCTGTTCGGCCTGCATGCATGGCTGAGCCGCACGGTGCGAACCGCCGAGCGGGTTCCGGTCATTGCCTGAAAGTGACGCTTGAAGCGCACGCTTCTTTCCTGGTCGAGCGGCAAGGATAGCGCTTGGGCCCTACACCTGATGCGATCCCAGATGGGCGTGGATATCGCAGGCCTGCTGACAACTTTCAACCAAGCCGCCGATCGCGTGGCCATGCACGCAGTGCGCCGCACGCTGGTGGAGGCGCAAGCCGCGGCGGCCGGTCTGCCGTTGCGCGCAGTCGAGCTTCCTTGGCCCTGTTCCAACGAGGAGTATGAATCCAGGATGGCCGAAGCTTGCCGGGCGGCGGTGGCGGATGGATTCGCAGCCATCGCGTTTGGGGATTTGTTCTTGCGCGATATCCGCGAATACCGCGAGCGTAAGCTGGCCGGCAGCGGACTGGAGCCGCTCTTTCCCCTGTGGGAGATTCCCACGCGCGAACTGGCGCAGGAGATGATCCGCGGCGGACTGCGCGCCCGCATTACGTGCGTGGATAAGAAGCAGCTGGACGCGAGCTTCGCCGGCCGCGAGTTCGACCAGGCGTTGCTGGCGGGCCTGCCGCCGCACGCCGATCCCTGCGGAGAGAACGGCGAGTTCCACACGTTCTGCTATGCCGGGCCCATGTTCCAACATCCGATACCTGTGGCCGCGGGCGAGTTGCGCGACGCGGATGGGTTTGTCTTCGCCGATCTGCTGCCGGCTGCGGCGGAGGCCGCGTAGATGCCGCGCATCGTGTCCATGATCTCCAGCGCCACCGAGATTGTGCATGCGTTGGGCGCCCTGCCGTGGCTTGTGGGCCGCTCGCACGAATGCGATTATCCGGCGGAAGTGCGTGCGCTGCCGGTGTGCACGGCGCCGCGCTTCCCGGTGGATGGCGACAGCCGCGAAATCGACCGCCTGGTGAGACAGAGCATGGCCGATTCGATCTCCGTCTACCAGGTATTCGACGACGTGCTGGAGCGCTTGCAGCCCACGCACATCCTGACCCAGATCCACTGCGAAGTCTGCGCGGTAAGCCTGCGCGACGTGGAGCGCTCGGTGGCCGGGCGCCTGGCCAGCCGGCCCGTGATCGTTTCGCTGCAGCCCAGTTCACTGGCCGAGGTGTGGGAAGATATCCGCCGGGTGGCGCGGTCGCTCGAAATCGAAGCGCGCGGCGAGCGGGCCGTGACGGAGCTGCAGGCGCGCATGCGAGCCATTGCCGATGCCGCCGGCGCCGGGCATGTTGCGGCGGCGCGCCCGCGCCTGGCCTCGATCGAATGGATTGAGCCGCTGATGGCTACTGCCAACTGGATGCCGGAATTGGTGGAGATGGCCGGGGCGGAGAACGTGGAATGGCGCACCTGGGAGGATCTGGTGGCGGCCGATCCGGACGTGATCCTGGTAATGCCCTGCGGCTTCGACCTGGAGCGTGCCGTCAGCGAGATGTACTGGCTCACCGGCCGCAACGGCTGGGATGACCTGCGCGCAGTTCGCAATGGGCGGGTTCACGTGGCGGACGGCAATCAATACTTCAATCGGCCGGGACCGCGGTTAGTCGAGTCGCTGGAAATTCTGGCTGAGATCGTGCACCCGGAAATCTTCCCGCCGCGTCACGCCCGCAACGCCGCGACGGCCTTCCCCTTGCCATCCTTGGTGACGTAGAAGGGCCGCTTCTCGACATCGTACGCGGTGTCCGGCGCGATGCCGAGCGCGGTGTAGATGGTGGCGTGCAGATCCTCGATGGTCACAGGATTCTCGACGATGCTGCAGGGGCGTTCGTCCGCGGTGCGTCCGTACAACATGCCCTTGGGAGCGCCGCCGCCGAACATCAGCACCGAGCAGGCTTCGGTGAAATGCCGGTGCATGCCGTAGTGCTTCGGCTCGGTCATGATATCCGGCTGATTGACCTGGTTCTTAACCAGCGCGCCGGGCTTGCCCTCGGTCATCATATCGCGGCCGAATTCGCTGGCCAGCACCACCAAGGTACGGTCCAGCAAGCCGCGCGATTCCAGATCGAGGATCAACTGCGAAACCGGCGCGTCGATCGATTCCTTCATGCCGATTGCGCGCTTGTGCCCGTTTTCGTGCGTGTCCCAGTAGCGGAAGGGAATGTATTCGGTGGTCACTTCAATGAAGCGCGCGCCGGCCTCCACCAGGCGGCGAGCCAGCAGGCAGCCCAGCCCGAAGCGGCCGGTGTTGTAGCTGTCGTAGCTGGCCTTCGGCTCCAGGCTCAGGTCGAAGGCCTTGGCGGCGGGAGAGGTGAGCAGCCTGTGCGCATTGTCGAGCGAGCGCAGCAGGCTCTGGCGTTGGAAGTCGCTGCCATACTGGCCCACGGGACTGGCGGCCACCAGCTTCTGATATTCCGCGAAACGGTTGGCGAAGCGCGCGGGGCCGACGTGTTCGGAAGGCCGCACGCGCGACACCGCGTCCTGCGGGTCGGTGATCAGGAATGGCGCGTGCTCGCTTCCCAGAAAACCGGCGGTATGGAACGCCTTCACCGCGTCGCTCTCGCCGCCGATTTCCAGATTCTGGCCGATGTCGATGAACGCGGGGATGTCCGGATTGCGCGGTCCGAGCGTGCGCGAGACCACCGCGCCCATGTGCGGCGCGGCCACCGACTGCGGCGGGGCATAACCGGTGTGCCAATGAAACTGATGGCGCGAATGCAGGATGAAACCCAGATCGCCGACGCGGTGGGAGCGGATGAGCGTGCCGCGGTCCATGACTTTGGCGATGCGCTCGAGGCCCGCGGATATCTTGATGTTATCGACCGCCGTGTCGATCGCGGGAAACGTGCTCAGCACGCGCTTCGACTCCATGCCGGGTTCGAACGGCGTGTACTGCTTGGGATCGAAAGTTTCGGTCTGGGCCATGCCGCCGGCCATCCAGAGCAGGATGATGCTGTCGGCCCGCGGCGCGATTTTCGTGGGGCTGGCGAACAGGCGCGCTTCTGAGCCAGCCAGCGCGGCCAGGGCGGCCGTGCCCGACGCGCGCAGGAAACTGCGGCGGGAAGGGCCGGCTAGAATCGCGCGTTGGATGGCTTGTTCGTCGCGATGCATCACAGGAACTATATTACTACCGCCAGCCGGTAGACAGGTAGCGACGAGCCGTAAATCCGAGTAGGCTTAAGTAATGTGGGCTGTGCCGAGAGTTCGCGTCTGGCAAGCAGGTATTGAGCCGCCGCCGCCCACCCCGGCTCAGAATGAGTTACGCACCCTGGAGCGACTGGTCGCACATGGTTCGGCGAGCCTTGACCTATGGGTTGCTTTGACGGAGGACTGCCTGCTGACGTCTGGCGAGACGGAACCCAGCGGCAAGACCGAACACATGGTGGGATGGAAAGAGGAGTCGTTCCAATCTCAACCGTCCGAAACAGATAATGGTATGATGACGGGAATCGAGGAGGCAAAGCGCGAATCCAAAGCTTTGACCATGCAAGCATGACCGCCAATCACGGTTGCCGGGGTTCGTTTTTTCAACGCACGTCCTTGCGCGGAGCTGCGAATTTGTTTACAGCGCTCTGTGCCCAACGTGTTTCGATGCAGCCCTCCTCTAGATTATCGTGGCGGAGGCTGTGATGGCCCAGCACTGCGACCGAACGATCACTGTTCAATTGAAGAACTTGTCAAATGACACCGATCTTAGGCTGGACGATTTCTTAGAACAGATGGCGGCGCTAAAGACTGCACTTCGCGAAACGGAGCGCGTGGTCGCTGGAGGAGCCGAACCGTCGCTATATTTCACAATCAAACGTTTGCAGAAGAGTAGTCCAGCCAACGTTACACTCGAGGCGGTCTCCGACGCAGGTGATGAACGGTCCGAGCCGCGCTATGCAAGCTATGTGGTGCGCAGCCTCACAGCAAACCTACGGGTTATCGCTAATAAAAGACGCATTCCTTCTAAGCTCGATGTTCCAGCTTTAGAAGCGTACCGCGCGTTGGCTGAGCCCGCCGAAAAACGACTTCTGGAAGTTAAGATCCAAGTTGGCAATAACTCCGTCCTGATCGGCAAGCGCTTCCGCGAAATACTTGACAGCATCATGGGGGATGACGAATTTTCCTGCGGTTCCGTTTCCGGCAGACTTGAGGCGATCAATTTACACGACAAGAATCGTCGGTTTCAATTGTTTCCAACAATAGGGCCAGACCGGATCGTCGGAACGTTCCGCAACAAAGATCGGAAGAGATTTGCAAGCGCAGTTGATAGGTATGTGACCATCTACGGGCGCTTGCGCTACAAGACGTGGGGATCATCCCACCCATACGCGATAAATGCAGACGACATCACAATCCATGATGTACAGGGCGGCCATACGCTCGAAGATCTGAAAGGGGTATCTCCTGGTGCTAGAGGTACACAAAGCACTCAGGAGTATATCGACACTTTAAGAGATGAGTGGCAAGCGTAAGCTCGTATACTGGGATACGTGTGTATTTCTTGCATGGATAAGGCAGGAAACATGCTGGCCAGAAGAAGTGATGACGGGTATTGCACAAACTGTCGAGTAACAGATGGCTGGTCGTCTGATTATTGTGACGTCAGCGATCACCATGCTTGAGATGCTTTCATCGCAAATGAGCGGCGGGCACAAGGACGCCTTTGGGAGAATTTTCTCCGACCCCAATTTGCAGATGGTTGATCTGGACAGAAGAGTCGCCGGCAAAGCCGCTGCGATTAGATCGCATTATGACGACAGAAAATACAAACCAGACGGATCTGTTTCCTCTGGCGGAATTATGGGTATGGGCGATGCAATCCATCTCGCGACGGCTATCCATTTTCGAGGTAGCGGAATTTCAGACACTAGGCGGTTCCGGCAAGAACAAACGGAGATTCGACCATTTGAGGCTGGACGGAAGCGTAGCTGGTGCTCGGCTCTCCATAAAAATGCCGAAGTATGTCCCACCGCTGGAGCCGCTAAAAGGTCCCGTATCTTCAGTGGCGGGATCTCAGACGGAATTATTCGAGAAAAGTAGGCCGGCAGATAGCCCGGCTGACGTGCCCTCCGACTACAGCACAACGACAGCCAAAGCGGGAGATGACAGAGCGACTGCCGAAGCCGCCAAAAAGGATTCGCGTGATCGCCAATGAACGCCTCACATTTAGCACTAATATCCTGCTCCTGAAAAGGACTTCGAATCAGTCACTTCCCATCCACCGAAAACGCCAGCAGCACATTGCCCGGCATCTCGCCGAACATTCCGTAACCGGAATTCACGTACAACGTTCCGCCCACCACCACCGGTCCGGGACCGTCCAGGGAACCGCCCCTGGCCTTCACCCCGTTCACGGACTCGTATCCCACGGCGGTGTCCACGTCCCAGATGATCCGGCCATCGGCGGTCGCATACGCGCGCAGGTGGCCATCCAGCGATCCCGAGAAGACCGCTCCCGGAATCACGGTTACGGCGGCCGATTGCGCCGGGCTGCATCCGGACTTACCGCTGCATGGGGGCGCGGGCGTAGACCAGACGCGCTCTCCGGTCTCGAGCTTTAACGCGAACATGCCGCCGGCCTCTTTCAGATCCTTGGTAGCGTAGTGGTCCGAGACAGCCACGTAGACGTTCTGGCCGTCCGACGCATTGCCCCACTGCACGCCTCCGAGCGGCCCACCCTTGCCCACGCGCACGCTCCACAACACTTCGCCCCCCTGGTCCGGATCGAGCGCATGCACCATCCCGGACTTCTGCCCGGCCACCAGGGCACGCTTGCCGTTTGGCAGATCCACCAGGTTCGGCGAACAACCGAAGTCGAAATCGGGGCCGTTGACTGTGGGGCAATTGTCCCCGCTGGGGCACGCGAGATTGTAGCCATCGTCCTTGGTCAACTGGCGCGACCAAAGCAACTTCCCGGTATCCATATCGAAAGCCAGGAACGAATCGCTGGTGCGCGCGGCCGGATCGGAATAGTCGTCGCCCGTGGTCACATACACGGCACGCCTCTTCGGATCGATGGTGGGAGACGACCATACGGCCGCACCCGAGGGCCCCCAAAGCTGGATGCCCTGCTTGTTCTTGCGCACGGGCTGGGGAGCCTCCGCGATGGTGTAGCTCTTCCAGATCAGCTTGCCTGTCGCAGCATCCAGCGCGCTGACTGCCCCGCGAAACTTGCAGCACTCGTATTTGGGCGCGGCGCCGGTGACTTCCTCGTAGGAAGAGTCCGGCACATACAAGCGGCCCTCGTAGAGCGCCGGGGCGCCGGTGATCATGGCAGCCGGATGCTCCTCCACGCGCACCTTCCACAATAGCGCGCCGGTGGCGGCATCCACGGCATAGGCTTGCGCATGCTGATCGCCGAAATATGCCACCCACTGCGCGCCCACTGCCCCGATGCTGATGGCGGTGCGCACGGGCGTATCGGCTTTGAACATCCAGTAAATGCAGCCTGTGGCGGCATCCAGCGAATAGACTTTGCCCGAGTCGCTGCCGGCGAAGATGCGTCCTCCCGCCACGGTGGGCTGGGCGAATGCGCGGCCGCCACCCGGAAAGCCAAACGCCCACTTCAGCTTTAATTGCGGCACCTGGTCCGCACGCAGGCCCGCCATGGCCGCCGGTTGCATGCGGCGGTTGGACAAATCCACGCCCCAGCCATTCCAGTAAGGGCCGGAGAACGGCTTATCGAATGCCGCCGCCGGTTCGGCGCATGCGCCCTGCCTGGCCGCTTCCTCGGCGCCGAATGCCTTGCCACCCGTGACGAACATGGCTACGGATCGAGACTCGGCGGGCGTGAGCGCCTTGCCCTGCTCGGCCATTTTGCCGGTGGTCAGCGCGGCCAGCACGCGCTCGGGAGTGTACTGGCTCAAGGTGAGCAGCTGCGGGGCGCGCCCCACGCCTTTGTCGTGGCACAGCGCGCAATGCTTCCGGTAGACCGCGTCGCCGTCAATTGGGGTGTCTGTTTGGGCGAGGGCCGCCGCACAACTCGCTAATACAAGAATTGAAACTCGGGATGCAGCAATAAACTCCACAGGAGATCCTCCAAAGCCGCGGGCTCCGGTTTACCGCCCGCAAAGTATTCCTTTACGATGCGCGCCTCCT
>Ga0302324_100004800_pt1 | contig 29790 bp, 22 predicted proteins | sample Palsa_T0_1_FD_201949 | JGI IMG/M metagenome (GOLD analysis project Ga0302324, IMG submission 201949) | Peat permafrost microbial communities from Stordalen Mire near Abisko, Sweden - Palsa_T0_1 | ecosystem: Environmental > Terrestrial > Soil > Palsa > Peat permafrost | place: Sweden: Abisko...
GAGACAGCCGAGCGCGATGCCATCCATGCCGCCGAGATAAGTTTTCTCCTGCCAGATTGGATTTGAGGTCCAGATCGTGCGTGCAAACGGTCCCATGGCGACGAATGCCAGCATCAATCCGATAAAGATCAACATGCCGCCCCGCAGCCGAAACACAAGAAGACATATCAGCGGAAAAAAGAGATAGAACATCTCCTCCACCGACAGCGACCACAGGACATCCCAGTTTGCGGGCAGATACCCGCGAACCGCTTCCAGCCAATTCAAGTGAAACGTCAGGGCAGCGAAGAGTGCGCGCGGCAAAGTCACCTTCGCGGAATTAAGGCGAAAGCCCGGGGCATGAACCAGATGAAGAACACTAAGGATCGTAAGAATGAGAAGCAACAATGGCGCAATTCTGGCAAATCGAATCCGATAGAAAACAGTAGTCCGCATTTGCGAAAGTGAGCCGAAGCGTCGCAACGAGGTTAAAGTGATCAGAAACCCGGAGACAGCGAAGAAGACCGTCACTCCATTGTCGCCATTGCGAAACAACAGGTGAAACAGCCAGCCCGGCATCATCGGCCTAGTGGAGAATCCGGAAAAGTACATGCGTAACTGAATGTGCAGCAGCACCACGGCGAGGATCGATAGACCTCGAAGAACATCAACGTTATCGAAGCGTTGCGTAACCGCCCCGACATCGAGTTCTTTGCTCATCTAGACGCATAGTACTATCCACTGGAAATGGCTTCGTCAGTGAATCTTTGGCGACATCTCTGCGTCCAATAGAGCATTTTCGTTTCTAATACGTAGAACCCTGCATGCCTTCGCGCTTCCCTGCACTTCTTTTTCTGCTCTTGCTCCTCGCTCCGGCGAGTGCTGCCGCGTGGTCCTCGCACGCGCCCGATCAATCCGCAACCGACGCTTGCGCGGTTCTCGCCAAGCCGATGCGCGACCAGCACATCCCCGGCGCGGCCATCGCGGTCTTCCACTACGGCCAGCCGACGCTGAATTACTGCGGCCTCGCCGACGTTGTAACCAAGCAGCCCGTCACCGCCGACACAATTTTCGAAGCCGCCTCACTCGGCAAGCCCGTCTTCGCCTACGCTGTCCTCGAGCTGGTTCGTGAACGCAAGCTCGATCTCGACAAGCCGCTCGCCGACTATCTCGGCGCTCCCTACGTTCATCAGCAGCGGCCATTCAACAGTGACAGCCCGACCGACAAAGTCGACGATCCGCGCTTCGCCAAAATCACCGCCCGCATGGTCCTCTCCCACACCTCAGGTCTGCCGAACTGGGCTCGCAGCCCGCTCTATCTGCAGTCGGACCCCGGCAAGAAGTGGTCCTACTCCGGCGAAGGCTACGTCTACCTGCAGCGCGCCGTCGAAGCGCTCACCCATCTGCCGCTCGAGGAAGTCGTTCGCCAGAATGTATTTCTTCCGTTACAAATGAACCACAGCACCTTCGTGCCGTCCAGAGTGAACGCCGCTGTGCTGGCGACCGGCTACGATCGCGCTGGCCGACCCGTCCACTGGACTCCGTCACAGCCACTCGCGCCCTCGACCCTTTACACCACCGCCGAGGACTACGCGAAATTCCTCGAATCCTTGCTGGTCCTGCCAATTCAAGACTCGCCCTTCGGCATGGAAGAACAGCCGCAAGCCGTTGCCAACGCTGCCGACCACGTCACATGGGGACTCGGAGTCGGCCTCGAGGCATCGCACAACGTTCGCAGCATCTTCCACATGGGCGCCAATCCTGGCTTTCAGAGCTTTTTTCTGCTCACGCCGGACACCGGTGAAGGTGTTCTGCTGCTGACCAACAGCGAAAATGGACTCACCCTTGTCCCGGTAATCCTCGGGCGTTGGTCGCACGGCAAGCATCCGTTGCTGGCGTTGCCGCAACTCCATCCTGCAGATTAGGCCCGCAGATTAGGTTCAGCGAGTTCGCGGCAAAGGTGTGAGTGGATGCACGCCATTCCCGACACTCGCGGCAACAGTTCGCGATGCAGCCTTCGCCACGGGTGCCAGTTTCTTGCGCATCTCTTCGACCAGCACGCTCAGATGCTGCAGCCGGCTTTTCATTTCTACCGGCATCTGCGACGACCCTTTCAGCATGTCGACCTCGAGCACAATTCCAGTCAGCGCCGAGCCAATGTCCGCCTGCAGATGAATCTCCGCTGCCTTGCGCGCGCGGCTTTCTTCCTGCGATCGCCGATACAACGCCGCCCGCAGTTCGCGAACGACACGCGCGGTGCTGCAGATCGCAAAATTAAGCTGCACCGGCACTGCCAACTCAGAGGCGCGCCACATCTGCTCGGCGCCCTCCCAGTCTGATTCGGCCAGCGTCTCGTCCACCACGACGGCCGCAAATTCTGTGCGGCGCATCGCGGCCGCTGCCGATTTCCGGCTCTCAGCAATCTCGACGTCGCACTGCAGCGCGCTCGTCAACTCAGCCGCGCACGCACTCGCGTTCGCCGCCGCCGTCACCAGCAATATCTGTTGGGGGCCGGCAGCGGTCATCGGAGATCTTCCTCGTCCGTCTGCCCGCTGCCATCAACGTCGGACAGCCCGTACTCCTTCAGCTTGCGATACAGCGTCGTCTTACCAATTCCCAGCAGCTTGGCTGCCAGCAATTTGTCGCCTTTCAGCCGCTCAATCGTCTCCAGGATCGCTTGCTTCTCCAGCTCCGCAATCGTCAGGATGCCCTGCCCCGTTGTCTTCGCAGCAGCTTCGCTTTCCACCTGTGCGGAGGTTTGCGTCTGCCGGTGATGGTCTTGCAGCTGCGTCGGCATGTCGCTCAAATGCAGCACCGGTCCGGAACTCAGAGCACATGCCCGCTCCAGCGCATTCTCCAGCTCGCGAACATTGCCCGGCCAGTCATACGTCGTCAGCAACCGCAGGCTGTCATCGCTCAACGTGTATTCAATGCCACTCTCGCGCTGCATCTTTTCCAGAAAATACGCAGCTAGCGCGGGGATATCGCCCGCCCGGTCGCGCAGGGGCGGAATCCGCAGATTTACCACGTTCAGCCGGAAGTAGAGATCCTTGCGAAAGCGTCCCTGCTCCACCATCTGCGTCATGTCGCGATTTGTTGCGGCAAGAATTCTCGCGCGCAGCGGCACAGTCGTGGTCGATCCCATCGGCCGAATCTCTTTCTCCTGCAGCGCCCGCAGCAGCTTGGACTGCAAGTCCAGCGTCAGCTCGCCAATCTCATCTAGAAATACTGTCCCGCCTTCCGCCGTCGCCAGCAGGCCGTCCTTGGACCGAGTCGCACCAGCAAACGCGCCCTTCACATATCCGAAAAGCTCACTCTCGATCAACTGCGGCACGAGCGATCCGCAATCCACCGGGATGAATGGCTTCGTTGCCGACGGCCCCGTCATGTGGATCGCGCGCGCCGCCACTTCCTTGCCCGTCCCGCTCTCGCCCAAGATCAGCACCGGATGATTGCTCTGCGCCACCTTACCGATAATCCGGTAGAGCTTTTCCATCTCCGGCGAGCGGCCAATCAAATTCCCCAGCCCCTGCGCGGACTTCAATTTGTCCCGCAGGCCGCGCAGCTCGCTGTTAATCTGCCGCCGCTCCATCGCCCGCTCCAGCACCTGTACCAGGTCAGTCAGCGCGAACGGCTTCGTCAGGTAATCGACCGCGCCAATCCGCATCGCCTCCACCGCGGAGGGCACCGACGCAAACGCAGTCATCACCACGATCGCAATCTCAGGATGCTGCGCCCGAATCTCCTGCAGCAACGTCATCCCGCCGATCCCCGGCATCCGCAGGTCCAGCAGGACCATGTCCACGCGCCGCTCGTTCACCATCCGCCGCGCGTCCACCACGTTCTCCGCCATCTCCACGTGATAGCCAAGCCCCAGCGCTACCTCGCGACAAGCCGAACGGATCGCCGGCTCGTCATCCACTACAAGCAATCGCAGCATCGCAGGCATGGACGCCATGTGCGACGCTATGTCCGGCATCTGACTGCCGAGGCCGGTGAGTCCCGCGCTCGTCACCATGTCGGTCCTCCAGCGCTCCGGCATCCATCTACTCCGATTCCGAACCTAGTCGATATCAATCCCTGCCGCATCCCATGCCACATCCAGATCCCACTTTCTCTTGCGCTTCTTCGAACCGGCCAATCAAGTCCCGTCCCGGAACAGCTAGCTACGCTGCCCACCGGCACCTTCTGTTTATGTGGGATATCAGGCACCTGCAGCCTCCACACGCGCCCTGAAATTTCCAGATACTCCCCGCCCGCCCGTGTCGCTGCCAGGAAATGCTTCGGTCCACCAGTTGTCCGCTTTCCCGTTGAAGAACTTCCTGCTTCCCACATTGGACAATCTAGACATATCTGTCTCTCCCCAGAAAGCTGCAAACAGCCCATCTTTGCCCATGAACCGAGGCAATTCATAACCCCTCAGCCACGTAGCTGTCGCCTCACTTCTACAATGGTCAACATGTCTCCATCGGCAATCCCGGCAAAAACTTTAACCTCGCCCGACCGCTCCTCGAATATTCGTACCGGCGGCCGCGCCCCCAGCGCCCTGCGCCCCATTCGCCTCACCCCGGACTTCACCCTGATGGCCGAAGGCTCCGTCCTCATCGAAGCTGGCCAAACCCGCGTGCTTTGTACGGCATCCGTTGAGCAGGGCGTCCCCGGCTGGCGGCGCGGCAGCGGCCAGGGCTGGGTCACAGCCGAATACGGCATGCTGCCCCGCGCCACTCTCACCCGCACCCAGCGTGAGTCGGAGCGCGGCAAAGTCTCCGGCCGCACCCAGGAAATTCAGCGCCTCATCGGCCGGTCTTTGCGCTCCGTGGTCGACATGGCGCTGCTCGGCGAGCGCACCGTCGTCGTCGATTGCGATGTCCTGCAAGCCGACGGCGGCACCCGCACCGCCGCCATCACCGGAGCCTCCGCCGCGCTGTCCCTCGCCCTCAAGCGCCTCACCAAGTCCGGCATGTTCAAGCAGAACCCGATGCGCGAGCACGTCGCCGCTACCTCCGTCGGCATCCTCAACGGAGAAATTCTCCTCGATCTCTGCTATGAGGAAGACTCCCGCGCCGAAGTCGATGCCAACGTCGTCATGACAGCTTCTGGCGGACTTATCGAAGTCCAGTCCACCGCCGAACGCGCGCCCTTCACCCGCGAACAGATGGACACCATGCTCGACTTCGCCGCCGCCGGCATCACCGAATTGTTCGAACACGTCCGCGCCATGGAACAGTCCGTAGTTGGACTAGAATGATGTGCGGCACGAAATTATCAGGAAGAGGTAATGCATCATGAGTCTTACACCCGGAAAACTGGCCGGCATCCAGGCCGTTTCAAATGAACGTGGCGTGATCGCCGCTGCCGCCATGGACCAGCGCGGGTCCCTCAGCAAGTCCCTGGCAAAAGAACGCGGCGTCGCCGAAGTTCCAGGCGAAGCCCTCGTTGAATTCAAAACCCTCGTCACCAGCGTCCTCACGAAGTACGCCTCCGCCATCCTGCTCGATCCCGAATATGGCCTGCCCGCCAGCAAGCATCGCAACGGCAAGGGACTGCTGCTCGCTTATGAGAAGACCGGCTACGACTCCAACACCCCCGGCCGCCTGCCCGATCTGCTCGACCACTGGTCCGTCCAACGCCTGCAGCAGGCTGGCGCGGATTGCCTGAAGGTTCTGCTCTATTACTCGCCGTTTGAGAAGAGCGACATCAACGACCGCAAGCACGCCTTCATTGAGCGCATCGGCGACGAGTGCCGCGCCCTCGACATCCCTTTCTTCCTCGAGTTCGTCGGCTATGACGTTGACGGCGGCGACGAAAAGGGACTGGCCTACGCCAAGCGCAAGCCCGACATCGTCACCGGTTCCATGGAAGAGTTCGGCAAGGCCCGCTACTCTGTCGACGTCCTCAAGGTAGAAGTCCCCATCCAAATGTCCTTCGTCGAAGGCACCAAATCCTTCAAAGGTGAAAAGGCCTACACCCGCGCCGAGGCTCTCGAGCATTTCCGTATGGCTGCCTCCTCTACGCACAAGCCATTCATTTATTTGTCGGCCGGAGTCAGCAACGCCGAGTTCACTGAAACACTCGCGCTGGCCGGCGAAAGCGGCGTCAAGTTCAACGGAGTTCTCTGCGGCCGCGCTACGTGGAAGGACGGCATCCCGATCTACGCCAAGCAGGGCGCCAAAGCCTTCGAAGCGTGGCTGAATGATGAAGGCGTAACCAACATCAACAACGTCAATAAAGCTTTGGAAGCCGCCTCACCGTGGTATGAAAAAGAAGGTGTCACGCAGGCTCAAGCCGTCAAGGCATAGATTTGCTGTCATCTCCGAAAAGCCGTGGCTGACGCCGCGGCTTTTTAATTTTTTGCGGCAACTGCTCGCCGTTCAGCCAATGCAAATATCACCCCCGTTATTGCCGACTTCCCCCCTCACCGCAACTTCTCCGCCGCCTCCCACGAAATGTGTACAGCGGCTTTTTCCAGCGGGCGTATGCTGGCGCAGATGATTCTCTTCTCGAAGACGAATTGAATGTGCCCCTATGATCTCTCTATCTAAATCGAACGTTTCGCTTGTAACACTCGCTGTCTTCTGCCTGGCCGCTCTACCCGTCGCCGCCGCCCAGCACAATCACGCAGCCAGCACCCCGGGCCCCGGCGCCGCACCAGCAGCGGCCGCTCTCACCGACGTAGTTGATATAGAAAAAATCGTCTACACCGGCGTCGACAATTACACCCAGTCCGATTTCGCCGCGGCCACAGGTCTCGCTCCAGGAAAAATCACGATGGAGACCATTCAGAAAACGGCCGACGATCTCGCTGCCACCGGACAATTCGCCAAAGTCGAGTTCGGTATGGAAGGCACCACCCTGGACTACAAAGTCACGCCGCCCTCTCACCCGCTCCCCGTGCAATTTGAAAACTTCGCATGGTGGAGCGAGATTGACCTGCTCCGCACTCTGCACACCAAGTGCCCGCTCTTCACCGGAACCCTCGGCAGTGAAGGCCCCATGGAAAAACAAGTCCAGGCCGCCGTCACCGCCATGGTTTCTGAACAGGTCGGATCACCCGCCGTGGTCAGCGTCGCTCTCGTCGGCAAGCCCAACCAGCCGCCGTCAGCCGTCGCCTACACCATTACCAGCCCGGCCATCGTCATCAAGCGCGTCAACCTCTCTCACGGCACTATGGAGATGTCCGCCGATGTCGCCGCCGTATCCCGCCAGCTTGAGGGCCAGCCGTTTGCGCGCGAAACCACGAAGCAGTTCCTGATGACACATCTCGGCGAGGCGTACGCGAATCAGGGCTACATCGATTTCAGCATCAAGGGCTTCCACGCCGGTACCCCTGCGCGTGACGGCGAAAAATACGGCGTCATCGTCGAAGGCAATCTGGAAGCGGGCCAGCAATATCACGTCGCCGCCCTCAATTGGACCGATACCCCTCAGCTATCCAAACAATCTTTTGACACCGTCGCCGCAATCAAGGTGGGAGACGTCGCCGCCCGCGGCCCGCTCGACCAGACCCTGCGCAAGATTGAAGAAAACTACCAGAAAGCCGGCTACGTCAACGCGAAAGCGTCAGCGACGCCGACGCTCGATCACGAAAAAGCCACTGTCAGTTACACATTCAGCGTCGAACCCGGCGCAGCCTTTACTCCAACCGAATAATCGGACGCCGCGCCAACCAGCGCACTCCGCTTAGCTGCATAGCAAGAGATGAGGGGGCATATAGCCCCCTTTCTCTTTGCCCGAAATAATGCATTTAACGCAGCTACGGTTACATTTGCACAGTTTTCGCCGCCGCCAGCCGGAACGTCAGCACCGTCTCTGCCGGCCACTCCACTTCCTTGTTCCCGGTCAGCGCGCCACCCGCAGTGCCCGCGCCGCCGCCGGCCAGCGCGCCAATCGCTGCGCCCTTGCCGCCGCCAGCGACGCCGCCGATGATCGCGCCCAGGCCCGCACCGCCGCCAATAAATCCAGCCGTCCGCTTGCCCTTGCCCTTCACCACCTGGCTGCGCACATTGGTCCGCACACTCTCATTGCCAACCGACACAACGCGGATCGTCAGCACTCCCTCACCCTTGAATTTGCCCGGGCTCTTGGAGTCCACGACTACGCCATTCACCCGCGTCCCCGCCGCAAATACCGTCGTCCCGCCCACCACCACCGGCGTCGACAGCCGTCCCGCAAACGCCTGGCCATCGTTCACGTCCTTTGTGTTCAGCGTCTGGCTCAGCCGAACATTCAGCCGCGTGTTCACTGGAAGCGTCACGCTCGTCGGCGCAGCAGGCGCTGCCGGTTCAGCCGCCGGCGCACCCTCAGCCGGAGACGCAGGAGCTGGCGCCGTCGCACCCTCGTTCGCTGGCGCAACCGGAGGTGCCGCCTCCGGCGCTGCCTCAGGTGCCGTTGTCGCAGGAGCACCCGCTGCTGCCGGGGCAGTCGCCGGAGCCGGTGCAGCCGCAGGCGGCGGCGCCGCCTGATCACTTTTCTTGCATCCCGTCACCAGGCTCGCCATCGTCAATACCGCAATCCACAGTCGTTTCTGCATCATGTCTCTCCTCCTCTAAACGTCCCAATGTCCTTCGGCTTATTTCTAAAATCCCGCTGACTGCCCCAGCATACCGCGACACGCCTATACTTTTCTCAAGCGGAGCGCCGGCTTTTTCATGACCTCATCACCGACCAGGCAGCAAAAATTCGCCGCACTCATTCTGGGCATCGGCCTGCTGCTGCTCTTCCTCGCCCTGGGGTCAGAAACCGCCTTCAACCTCAAGTTCATCCATCCCCGCGGCTCCACCCAGATCGTCATCTTCACCGCCCTCTCGCTCATCGCTTTCCTGCTTCTGGTCACGCTGCTCATCCTGCTGCTCAGAAATATTCTCAAGCTCTACGCCGACCAGAAAAGCCGTGTCCTCGGCTCCCGCCTCCGCACCCGCATGATGCTCGGCGCGCTCCTGCTGTCCTTCGCGCCCGTCCTCACCATGTTTCTTTTCTCCTACCTGTTGATGAATCGCTCCATCGACCGCTGGTTTTCGCAGCCTGTGACTGATCTGCGCGAAGATGCCGACGGCATGGCCCAGCAGCTGCAGCATTATGCGATGGAGAACGCTCGCGCCGAGGCCGAGGCCCTCGCCCAGGAGCCCGCCATCGCCGGAGCACTCAGACGGGGCAACACGGAGGTCGCGCAGGCCGCCGTCGTCAACGCGCTGCATGATCACAAGGTCACCCTGCAGGGGGGCTTCGCTCTCGTCTTTCGAGACAGCTCGCTGCTCAGCAGCTATCAGCTTCCCTTCCCCAACGCGCCCGTCTACGGCCTCGTCGAAGGCAACACCGTCCCCATCGGCGATGGCGGCGACGCCTTCGCCCAGACCGTGCTCCACGCCGCCGAACGCACCGACGAGCCGATCCTCGAAATTCCCGACGCCGATGGTAAGCAGACACTCCCCTACGTCGTCGCCGCGGCGCCCGTCCACGGCGGCGGCATCATTGCCGTCGGCCTGCCCCTGCCGCCGGAGCTCCCCGTCACCATCGAGCACATCCGGCAGGGCACGCGCGACTACTTCGCTCTCTCCCGGGTCCGGCGCGGGGTCCGGAGCACCTACTTCCTCATCCTCATCGTCTTGACCGCGGCAGTTTTTTTCGGCAGCAGCTGGCTGGCTCTTTTTCTATCCAAGCAAGTCACCCGCCCCGTGGAGGCACTGGCCGACGCCATGGCCGAAATAGCCGCCGGGCATTACGCCTACCGCCTGCCCTCCATCTCGACGAACGAACTCGGCGAGCTCGCCGCCTCCTTCAACCACATGGCGGCCGACCTCGATACCAGCCGCACCCGCCTCGACGCCTCGCGCTCCGAACTCTCCCAAGCCAACTCCGCGCTCGACGCGCGCCGCGTCGAAATTGAAACACTCCTGGATACAATTCCGCTCGCCGTACTCAGCACCAACCTCGAAGGTCGCATCATCCACTCCAACCGCGCCTTTGCCGATCTCCTCGCCCCCACCGGTGCCGCCGCTGCGGACGTAAACAGCCACTGCCTGAGTGAATTTTTCCCCGAGGCGGTCATGCCCGAGATCGAGCGCCTCCTCCGCCGCGGCCATCGCATGGGCCTCGCCGGCAAGGAGCTCGAAATGCGCGGCCCTCGCGGCCCCCTCAACCTGTCCGTCATCATCGCCTCGCTCGAACGCCGCGGCTACATCATCGTCATGGAAGACGTCACCGACCTCCTCCGCGCTCAGAAACAAGTCGCATGGAAGGAAGTCGCCCAGCGCGTCGCACATGAGATCAAGAATCCCCTCACCCCCATCTCCATCTCCGCTGAGCGCATCCGCCGTTACGCAGAACGCGGCACGCTGACGGAAAATCTCGCCACCGTCCATGACAGCTCCGACGTCATCCTCAATTCCGTCGAGGTACTCCGCCAGCTCGTGGATAACTTCGCCCTGCTTGCGCAATTCCCCGCCGCGCAACTTCGCGCCGTCGATCTCAACCAGATCATGGATGATTCCCTCCGCCTCTTCGCGGGCCGCATCGATGACCTCCGCATCCACCGCCTGCTCGATCCCGCGCTACCACCCGTCCTCGGTGACCCGAGCGCTCTGCAACGCGCCTTCGCAAATCTCATAGACAACGCCGCCGAGGCCATGCAGCGCAGCCTGCATCGCGAACTCACTCTGCAGACCTGCCTGACCCCGGCAGGTAATATGGCCGAGGTCGTCATCGCCGATACCGGCTCCGGTCTCTCCGACGAAGTCCGCGAACATCTCTTCCTGCCGTGGTTCTCCACCAAGCAACGCGGCTCCGGATTGGGGCTCGCCATCACCAGCCAGGTCGTCCAGGAGCACCACGGCTCAATCCGCGCGGAGAAAAATTCCCCTGCCGGCGCCCGCTTCATCATCGAACTGCCACTCGCTGAAATCATCAATGGCAACGGTCACGCGAAGGACGCTCTCGCTCCGTCGACCTCCGACAAGGCGCCTGCATGAACCACGTCCTCATCGTCGATGACGAACCCGAGATCCGCCGCTCCCTCGAGGGCATCCTGCAGGAAGAAGGTCATGCCGCCGTCTCCGCCGGAACCGCAGCCGAAGCTCTAACTCTTCTCCGCGATGTCGAATACGACGTCGTCCTGCTCGACATCTGGCTACCGGATCGCGATGGCCTCGAAGTGCTTTCTGAAATCCGCGAAATGCACGCCGAGCAAGCCCCCGAAGTTGTCATGATCTCCGGCCACGGAACGATTGAAGCCGCCGTCCGCGCGACCAAACTCGGCGCCTTCGACTTTCTGGAAAAGCCACTCGGCATGGAGCGCACGTTGCTCGTCGTCCAGCATGCGCTCGAAGCCCGCCGCCTGCGCGAAGAAAATCAGGAGTTCAAACGCCAACTCGCTCCGCCCATCTCCATCACCGGCGAAAGCATTTCGGCGAAAGCGCTGCGTCAGCAAATTAAATTAATGGCCCCGACCAACGGACGCGTCCTGATCTTTGGAGAGTCCGGCTCTGGCAAGCAGCTCATCGCCCGCGCCATCCACGTCGAAAGCCTGCGCAAGGACCGCGTCTTCGTCGAGCTCAACTGCGCCGCAATCCCCGAAGATTTCATCGAGAGCGAACTTTTCGGCTACCGCCGCGGTGCCGTCCCCGGTGGACCACTCGAAAAGCACGGCACCTTCGAACGCGCTCACGGCGGCACTCTTTTTCTCGACGAAGTCGGCGACATGAGCCTGAAAACGCAGGCCAAAGTTCTTCGTGCCCTCGATGACCAGCAGTTCACGCCCGTCGGCGCCACTCACCCAGTTCAAGTCGATGTCCGCGTCATCGCCGCGACAAATAAAAATCTGGAAGAAGAAATAGCCCGCGGAAATTTCCGCGAAGATCTTTTTTACCGCCTCAACGTCATCCCATTTTTTGTCCCGCCATTGCGCGACCGCACTGAAGACATCCCGGCACTGGTCCGCGAATTTCTCCGCGAGCTGGGCAAGCTGTACGGTCGCGCCCGCATCGAGATCACCGACGACGCCCTACAGGCGCTGATGCAATATCACTGGCCCGGCAACGTCCGCGAACTGAAAAATGTCGTTGAGCGCATCGTCATCCTCAACCCGCGCACCGTTCGCCTCGAGCGCAAGCATCTGCCGATGCTCGTCTACCGCGCCGCCTCGCGCGATGGAGACATGGGCACACTGCAGCAGGCGCGCGAGGCCTACGAACGCGAATATATTTTGCGCAAATTGGACGAGCACCAGGGCAATGTCAGCCGCACCGCCGAATCCCTCGGCATGGAGCGCAGCCATTTTTACCGCAAGATGAAATCACTCGGCATCCAGGCCGCCCTGCCAGTCAAAGATTGACTATTCGTCCAGCACAGGACGAACCGACAAATCTTCCAGCTGTCTGCGCCAATCCAGCTCATCAAGAAACTTGTTGGAATCGCGCCAGTCTCTCTCGACCTTAACGAACAGTTCGAGCATGACGCGTGTCCCCAGCATCGTTTCAATCTCGTGCCGCGCTTCGGTGCCGATCCTTTTCAGCATCGCGCCCTGCTTGCCAATCAAAATGCCCTTCTGGCTAGCCCGCTCACAGAAAATCGCCGCCGCAATCCGAGTTACCGGAGGCTTCCCACTCTTCGCGGCCGCCTTCACCTGCGCTTCCGTTGGCTCCTCAAAGCGCTCGACCGCAACCGCAGCTGCGTAGGGAATTTCCTGGCCAGTGAGTAGCAGTATTTTCTCGCGAATCAACTCCGCAACCAGAAACCGCTCCGGCTGGTCCGTGACCTGATCCGCAGGAAAATATCTTTCACCCTCCGGCAGCGCTGCAACAATTGCATCTTCCAGCACACCCAGCGACGCAGGCCGCGTTGCAGAGATCGGCAGCACCTGGTCAAATTTGTAGCGCTCACTCCACGCCGCAATCAGCGGCAGCAGTTTTTCGCGCTCGACCAGATCAACTTTATTCAGCACAAGGAATACTGTGCCCTCGAGATCTTTCAGCAGATCCAGCAGCACCGCCTGACGACTCGCCGGCCGCGACCCATGCTGAACTTTTTCATCATGCGCCGCGCGATCCCACGGCGTCCGCGCACTCGCATCCACCACCAGCAGCACCACGTCGCGCGACTCCAGCGCCTCGTGAATGTCCTGCAGCATCCGCCGGTCCAGCCCAGAGTGTGCCGCCAGCACGCCCGGCGTATCCATCAGCAGAATCTGCGCCGCGGGACGCCCCGGTTTTCCCGGACCCTTCTTCCGCGCCTTCAACTCCGCCACGCCGAGAATCCGATTGCGCGTCGTCTGCGGCTTCGGCGTCACAATCGCAATCTTCTGCCCGACCAGCGCGTTCAACAGCGTGGACTTGCCCGCATTCGGTTCTCCGAGAATCGTTACCAGACCACGCCGTAGCTTCACTGTTCTAGTATCGCTCACTCCAGCGGATCGTCGTCCTCGCCCGCGCCGGCAACATGCGCTCGTCCATTCAAACCGACGCGCACGCGGTCGACGCGTCGCCCCGTCGAAGCCAGCACTTCGAGACGCAAATTCCCCGCTGGAACTACTTCGCCGGGCAGCGGAATGCGACCCGAAAGCTCGGCGACCAGGCCGCCGACCGTCGTCGCATGCGTCTCCGGCAACTCGACCTCGTTGCCCGCACCCCAAAGCGTTTCCATGCGTGAAACTTCAAAGCTCCCCGGCACCAAAAATCCGCCAGCGCCGTCCGGCTGCGGCGAATCATCCGGCTCATGCTCATGCTCGTCAGAGATGGCACCGACAATCTCCTCCAGCAAGTCTTCGATGGTGACGAGGCCAGCGACGCTGCCGTATTCATCAATCACAATCTGCATGTGCTGCTTCTTGCGCTGCATCTCGCGCAGCAAGTCACTGACCGGTTTGGTCTCCGGGACAAACGATGCGGGATGCTCGATGCTGGCCAGCGGCGTCCTTGGAGCCTCGGTGTCGGGTATTTGTAACACGTCATGCGCAAATGCGATTCCAGTGATGTTATCCAGCGTTCCGCGGTACACCGGCACGCGCGAATATGGCCGTTCCTTAAGCGCCGCCTTGAATTCGGCAACATTCATCTTCACTGGCAGCGCAAAAACCTTGGGACGCGGCGTCATTACTTCGCGGACGATTTTGTCGCCGAACTCTACTGCCGACTTCACCAGCTCGCGATCCGATTCCTCAAGAATTCCCTCTTCCTCCCCCGCCTCAATCAACGCATCCAGCGCCTCGCCATCCTCTGCAGGCTTGTCCAACTCCTCCGCAGGCTGCGGCTCCGCCAGTGACGCGACGGAAAACAGAAATCCTAGCGCGATGGTCACCGGCAGCACGAGAATGAACAGCACGCGATAGACCGGCACCCAGCCCGCGATCCAGCGGCCGCGCGTCCGGACAAAAAACACATACGGCAGCAGACGGTGAAAAAAGATCACCACCAGCACAAGCGCCAAAACTGCCTGCGCAACTTCGCCAAACCCCGGCCGCCGCGCACCGGCGAACAAAAGCACGCCAAACACCAGCGCAAGTATGCCGAACGAAAGCTCCGTCAACACCTCAGCAGAAAGAGCAACCCGTTCGCGCCGCATCCCGAGACGCGGCTCCGCCAGCTCCTCCCACGCATCAATATTTTCCTGGAACTCCCGCGACAGCAGCTTGCCCCGCTCAAAATAAACGCCGGAAACATAGGACGCCAGCGTCAGCACCATCAGCAGAAACAGAATGAGCACGAGATTCAGCCAGATCATGCCCGCCTCCCGCTTCTCTCGATCAATCCCACCGGCAACGAGAGTTGACGCCGCAGCCGCTGCTCCATCCGCTGCATCTCGCCAGCATCGCGTTCATGGTCCTGCCCCGCCAGATGCAGCACGCCATGCAAAATCAAAATCTTCAGCTCTTCCTCCAGGCCATGCCCGTGCGCCTCCGCCTGCCGCGCCGCCGTATCTATAGATATAGCCAAATCCCCAGCCACCCGCGCTGCATGTCCCGGAACTAACAGCGCCGGAAACGACAACACATCCGTCGCCCCGTTTTTCTTGCGAAAGTCGCGATTCAGCCGCGCCAGCGTCTCATCGCCAGCCAGCAGCACTTCCACTCGACCCGCCAATCCAGCCGCCCGCCGCGCACGCACGAGGAAGCGCGATAGTTCCGTCTTGCTGAACTTGCCCACGGTCGGGCCGCCTCGCAACTTGCGGGCAGCCCCTCGACTCGGTGGTTCGACAATGATCATGCGGTTGCCAATCGCGCAGCCAACTTACTCATCTGTCTATTGTGGCCTATTGCGGCGTGTTCCGGCCTATTGCGGTTTCGCAGCCCGCGCCTTCTCGCCAGATTCCGCCAGCCGCAGCGGCAATTCCTGCTGACCGCGAGTAAATCCGTCGTACGCCCGGATGATCCGCTGCACCAGCTGATGCCGCACGACGTCGCCGTCTTCAAAGTGGCAGAAGGTGATGCCGTCGACGCCCTTCAGCACTTCGATCGCCTCCAACAGTCCGGACTTGCGCGGGTTCGGCAGGTCGATTTGCGTGACGTCGCCCGTGATCACAGCCTTGGCATTGTTGCCGAGGCGCGTGACAAACATCTTCATCTGCTCGCTGGTCGTGTTCTGCGCTTCGTCCATGATGATGAAAGCGTCGTTCAGAGTGCGGCCGCGCATGAAAGCCAGCGGCGCGACTTCAATCACGTTGCGCTCCAGCATCTTGTCCACTTTTTCCGGCTCGACCAGGTCGTAGAGCGCGTCATACAGCGGCCGAAGATACGGATCGACTTTTTCCTGCAAAGTTCCGGGCAAAAATCCCAGCCGCTCGCCTGCTTCCACCGCGGGACGAACGAGAACAATGCGGCTGACTTTTTTCGCCAGCAGCGCCGACACGCCCATCGCGACCGCAAGATAAGTCTTGCCCGTACCTGCTGGGCCAATGCCAAACACCATGTCGTTCTGATCGATCGCTTCCAGATACGTCCGCTGATTCAGCGAGCGCGGCTGCACCATCCGCTTCACGCCAGCCGAGCGCTGCTTGCCGCTGTCCACCAGCTTGCGCAGCGTCACTTCCGGATCGGCGACAACCAGCTTCAGCATGCCGTTCAGCTCGCCGTTGTGTGGATGCACCCCAGCTTTTCGCAGGTGCTCAAAGTCGGCAAATATCTGCTCCACAATCGCCAGGCTCTCCGCGCTGCCTTCCAGCATCACGTTGTCTGATCTGAGGTCAATCTTCACTCGCAGCGCGTCCTGCATCAGGTGAAGGTTTTCGTCGCGGGTCCCAAACAAGGGCTCAAGATTCGGCGTGATCTCAATGGCTTTGCGCATCAGGTGCGGAGCGGTCCTCCCGGGGCCGGGCTTGCTGACATAAATTGTGGGGATTCAGGAATTCGGGCTGCGTTACCAGCACACAAATTAGATGCTGTCCGGCGGCCACAAGCATCGGCGCGACTGGCCAATGCCTTTCCGAAGGTGCAATTCCTGCAGATGGGCTTAACTTAACCCCGCCTCCAAAAGCCGTCAACCGCCTTTTTGATAATTTTGTGTGGCAAACCGGTCCGGTGCCTTTCCGGACAACAGACTTTTGCGAGACGCCGCGCGGCTGCAGGTCTAGTTCGCTGGAGTTAGCAGACATTCCTTGGTCAGCACATTAGGGTCGACTCGCACACGCTGGATCTGGCGCCGCTGAGAAAGGTCATATTCAAAAAGCCATGTTTGATTTCCGCCAAATGGCACTGCCATGCCGTTCGCTCTGACGTACAAGACGTTGCTATCCCGGGCAAAACGCACATCCGCTGGATAAATGTATTCCCCTGCTTTCGCAATAATCTCAGACCATCCATTCGATCGGTCGGTTAGCTGTATGTCTCCGTCCGGAACCGCTCTGCCCGAAATCTGAACCGTTCCAGCTTTAAGGGTAATTAGTGTGTAGTCCCAAGTTCGAGTTGGGGAGCTAGAGCCATTACCGAGCGTCACGGGGATGCACTCCGCCTGGTTATATCGATCGATGATCGCTCCTGTCTGGACTGTCCGATCGCAACCGGTCAGACCCGCAAGAATAATGAGCGCAACCGACAGGCCCAATTTCATCGGTTCATCTTCTCACGCGTTCTCGCCCTTGAGCCCGCCAGCATTGACCCAACCCCACCATTTCCCGTAAACTTAAAGCTCGCAGGGGTTGCGGCATTCTTCTTCTGCCTGCAACCATCCCAACGGAAAATTTCAAAAGAGGCACCTACAAGCATCATGGCAAACCACGTTTCCTCGCTCAAACGAGCCCGCCAGACCGAACGCAAGACCGCTATCAATCGCGCCAGCCGCAGCCGCGTTCGCGGACACCTCCGCATCCTGCGCGAGGCCATCGCCAGCGGCGACTCCAAGCAGCTCACCGACGTCTACAAGACCACCGTCTCGCAGCTCGACAAGAGCGTGCAAAAAGGCGTCCTCCACAAGAACACCGCCTCGCGCTACAAGAGCCGCCTCGCTGCCCGCGTCAAAGCTGCAGCTACCGCAGCTCCCGTCGCCAAAAAGGCGACGCGCAAGGCCGCCAAAGCCTAACTTCAAAATTCATTTCCTCGATTGACTGAAGCGCCGCAGACACTCTGCGGCGTTTTGCTTTTCTACTTCGCGCTCGCCTGCGTCGCCGCAGCATCGGCGCCTGCCTTCTCCTTCACCGGAATCGGCGGCAACTCATAAATTTCCAGCTCACCCTGTCGCAGCAATGCCACCCGCATCCCATCCGGCGCCAGCGCGACCGTGTGCCGCGTCGAATACAGCGGCGCCAGCGGCACCGCAAACATCCGCTCCCCCGACGCCACGTCGAACACCTCCGCCTCGCCCGCGCTCAAATTGTCTTCATTCACGCCGCTGCCATGCCGCGATGAAAGCCGCTGCACCGCGAACCGGCTCCCGTTCGCCGCCCGCTCGTAGTACGGCCAAATTGGTTCGTCCACATTCTGCCTCCACAGCGTCTTGCCCTGCACCGTCACGCCATACTCCACCAAGCCCTTCATCGTGCATCCACTCACCAGCGCGGTGTCGTGGCCCAGCATCACCATGCCCGGATGGCACTCGCTCTTCAGTTTCAGCACACTGTGCCTCTCGCCTTTCCCACTCAACGGCAGCGCTTGAATGTCGTACACGCCGCCAACCGCCGCGCCGGTCTGCAACAGCCACTCATCCGTAGCCGACACCGGCCCAGGCTTCGGCAGGTGAACATGGAACAACTCCTGCGCGGCCACCTGTCCCACGTGAAACTGAAGTCCGTAAGTCTCATAATCCTCCGCCGGCAGCGGCGCGTTAAACAGCAGCGCATCATGCGCCAACTTTTCGTGCTGCTCCTTCGTGTGCTGCTCCCGCTCCACTTCAATCACCAACAGATTGCATCCCTCATCCGCCTGCACCCACTTGATCGGCGACTGCGTCTCCACTATTTTGCTCTGCTCCAGGTGCTTGTCCAGCAGCATCAGCCGCCCGCCCACGCGCAGCAGAAAATTGCCTTCGCCCACCGGCCACAGGTATGGCTCGCGATCATGCAGCCGCCAGTCTGTCTCCGCCGCCACCTTGCCATCCGGCAGCTCGATGACTTCCGCATGCACCATGCGGTCAATGTGCGCCCCCGGCTCCGGTGGCCCGCTCTCCCGCGTCATAAGCGGCCGATATGCATACGTGAACAACACGTGCCCGCTGTCGATGAAGTCCAGGGTCACCATCGCCGCTCGCGTCACCAGCAGTCCTGGAGTCGGCGTGCCGTGATAGCCCAGCCTCGCCAGCGGTATCCGGATCGCCGGCTGCGGCAAAGCGTCGGCCGGCTTCTGCTCCGCCCGCGCCCACACTCCTCCCGCAAGCAGAAAAATTGCCGAACCCAACGCCGCCCTGCACTTCACACTGCTCACGCCAACACTGTTACATACTCCCGCGCCCACCGCCACCGGTGGCTCCGGTTTGACTTCCACACGGCTGTCACGTCTCATAACAGTCGAACCCTTTTCCTATCGCAAAGGACGTCCATGCATCTCCGCATCCAAGCCCTCTCGCTCCTCGTCGCCGTCGCCGCCCCGCTCGCCTTCGCGCAACAGCCCGCCACCCCCGCGCCTACGCCTACGCCCAAGACCTACCAACTCATTCCCGGCCTCGACAAATCCATCATGGACACCTCCGTCGATCCCTGTACCGACTTCTACAAATACGCCTGCGGCAACTGGGCCAAGCAATACCCCATCCCCGCCGACTCCCCCTGGTCTGGCCAGGGCTACAACCTCGACCAGTACAACCGCCAGGTCCTCCACATCATCCTCGACAAGGCCGCCGCGGCCAACGCCCCCGAAGGTTCGAACACGCAGAAAGTCGGCGACTTTTACGCCACCTGCCTTGATGAAGCCGCCACCGACGCCAAAGGCCTCGCTCCCTATCAGCCCGAACTCGAGCGCATCGCCGCGCTGAAATCCAAAGATGATCTCGCCCCGCTGCTTGCGTACTACCAGTTGATCGGCGTCAACGCCTTCATCAGCTTCGGCAAGCAGCAGGACTTTCAGGACGCCTCGCACAACATCGCCTATATCTCGCAAGGCGGCCTGGACCTCGAACGCGACTACTTCCTCCGCACCGGCGCGAAAGACATCGAGATCCGCCAGCAATTCGAAAAGCACATCGCCAACACTCTCAAGCTGATCGGTGAGTCAGACGCCCAGGCCGCCGCCGACGCCGCTGCCATCGTCAAGCTCGAGACCGCCCTCGCCAAAGTTTCGCTCGACGTCACCACCCTCCGCGATCCCAAGCAGGTCTATCACTGGATGCCCGTCGGCGACCTGACCAAGCTGACGCCGTCCATCAACTGGACTGCGTTCCTCGCCGCCACCGGCGCACCGGCCATCACGCACCTCAACATCGGCCAGCCTGATTTCATGGTCGGACTCAACACCATCCTCACCCACACCGACCTCGCCACCGTCCAGGCCTACCTTCGTTGGGAGCTCATCAATTCGCTCTCCGGCACGCTCTCGCCCAAGGCCCTCGACGAGGAGCACTTCGACTTTGACGGTCGCAAGCTCGCCGGCATCCAGCAACAGGAGCCGCGGTGGAAGCGCTGCTCTGCCGTCGTCGATCGCTCCGTCGGCGAAGCCCTCGGCCAGTCGTATGTCGAAATGCAATTCCCCCCCTCCAGCAAGGCCAGCACGCTGGACATGGTCAAGAGCATCGAGGTCTCGATGGACAAGGACATCGACACTCTCGACTGGATGGCACCCGCCACCAAAGTTCAGGCAAAGGAAAAACTTCACCTCGTCGCCAACAAGATCGGCTACCCCAACAAGTGGCGCGATTACTCCAAGCTCAAGGTCGTCCGCGGCGACGCCTTCGGCAACGCACTCCGCGCCCGCGAATTTGAAGCCCGCCGCCAGATCGCCGAAATCAATCAGCCCGTCAATCGCGACGAGTGGGACATGACGCCGTCCACGGTCAACGCCTACTACGACCCGTCGATGAACGACATCAACTTCCCCGCCGGCATCCTGCAGAGCCCGTACTACAGCCCCGACCAGGGCGACGCGCTCAACTTCGGCAGCATCGGCGCGGTCATGGGTCACGAGCTGACTCACGGCTTCGACGACGAAGGCCGCCAGTTCGACGGCCACGGCAATCTTCGCGATTGGTGGACTAAGGAAGATGCTGCCAAATTCCAGGAGAAGGCTGACTGCTTCGTCAACGAGTACAGCCAGTTCCAGGCTGCGCCCGACACGAAGGTAAACGGCAGGCTGACGCTGGGTGAAAACTCGGCGGACAACGGTGGCCTGCGACTCGCCTACATGTCATTCCTGGCCCGCGCCGCTGCTGCGCAGCAGGACATCAACGCAAAAACCGACGCCGGCTACACGCTGGACCAGCAATTTTTCGTCGGCTACGCGCAGAGCTGGTGTTCGGTGTGGAGCCCTGAGCTGGAACGTCTGGTCGCGACCACCGATCCACATGCTCCGGACCACTTCCGCGTCATCGGCGTCCTCAGCAACTCACCCGAGTTCGCAAAAGCATTCAGCTGCAAAGCCGGCTCAAAGATGATCGCAACTAAAGTCTGTCGCGTCTGGTAATCGCTTGTTTTTCTTGTCGGAATAAAAAATCTGTCGTCTCGGCCGCAGTGGGGAGACCTGCATTTCGAGAAAGGGATACAGCCGAATTGAGCCAGATTCTAAGATCGCCGATCATTTTCTTGGTGCTTGGCGTAACGTCAATTTCCGCAGCCCTGGTCTGGACACGAACAGGCAGAGCCTGGGTCCGTTTTCACGGTTGGGTTTACAGAGCTCAGGAACCTAAAAGGTTTTGGTGGCAAGTTTCACTCGATTACCTCGCAGGTGTTTGCTTCCTTGGAATCTTCCTGTTCACGGTTTGAGAATCTCGTGGTGATCGGAGCGAGCTTGATCTTACGAAGTTACTAGCTGCTTCCGCGTCACCAGCACCGCAGCAACCGCAGACAACAGCACCATCAACGCCGCCAGATAAAACGGCGCGCCCGGCAGCTGAACACTCGACCCCGGCACAATCGCCCGCGCAAACACAAACGTAAACATCACCGGCCCCACCATGCCGGCCAGCCCACGCAGCCCATTGATCGCCCCCTGCAATTGCCCCTGCTCACCAGCCGTCACGTGATGGCTCATCAGTCCCTGCGCCGTCGGCCACGCCAGCGACATCCCGTTCAGCAGCGGAATTCCCAACCAGAAAAGCATGCCCGTCTGCGAAATTCCAAACAGGCAGTACCCCGCCACTCCGGACATCAGCCCCAGCAGCAACGTCCCCCGGTCGCCAAACTTCGGAATCGCCCGCTTCACCAGCAGGCCGCCCACCACCGCCGAGCCAATGCCGATCACCGCCAGCGAATATCCGACCGTGTCCGTCGTCCAGTGATAGCGGTAGTCCGTGTACAGCACGTAAACATTCATCAGCGACTGCTGCGCCAGGTATCCCAGCAGCAGCACGGCCGCCATGCCCAGCAATTCCTTGTGCCGCCGCAATAGTGTTAACGAGCCGACAGGATTCGCGCGCGACCAGCGGAACGCGGTCCGATTTTCTTTTTTCAATGACTCTGGCAAGACAAAGATTCCGTAACAGCCGTTCAGCAAACTCAATCCACCCGCCGCCCAGAACGGCAACCGCGGATCGACCTTGCCCAGCAGGCCGCCAATCGCCGGCCCCATCACAAATCCAATGCCAAACGCCGCGCTCAACATGCCAAACGCACCGGCGCGTTTTTCCTTGGGCGTCACATCCGCCGCGTAAGCCATCGCCGTCGGGATACTCGAAGCCGTAATCCCTGAAATCACGCGCCCCACAAACAGCCAACCCAGCGTCGGCGCCAGTGCCATCACAAAATAATCCAGCCCGGTGCCAATGTTCGACAGCAGCACAATCGGCCGCCGCCCAAACTTGTCAGACAGCGATCCAAGAATCGGTGAAAACAAAAACTGCATCACCGCGAACACGGTTCCGAACCAGCCAAGAAAATCCGCAGTCCGCACCGCGCTACCCTGCACATAGCTTTCAATCAGCTTCGGCAAAACCGGCGCGATCATCCCCATCGCCAGCATGTCCAGCGCGACGGTCAGAAAGATGAACGTAGCCGCAGCCTTCCGTCCGCCAATCGCGCCGCCACGGGATCCAAGTTCGGATCCAAGTCCCGCCGCAGTCAGGCTCTCTTCCGGCAGCCCATCGACCACGCTGGGGTTTTCGACGTAAACGCCGTCGTCAGAATTTTTATTTGTCAGCTCAGAATCCACGGCCCCTCAATCGTCTCCCAGTGTAGACGGCGGCTGGCAACCTTGGCGGCAGCCTTCTATGTCCGAAATACGATCGACAAGAGTTCGAGTAGAAGTATGAGTGCAAAGAACACGATGATCTGCCCGATCAAACGATAGTTTCCCTCGATACCAGACCGTTCCAGCCTCGGTCCTGGCCAGTGCCGCAACCATGGCCACCGCTTCAATCGTTGGCTTCGCGAACGGAGTGTCCAATCTGCGAGTTGCACCGCCCGCAACGCCATCGCCATTCCCGAAGTGACCAAGCAAAGCGCGAACGCAAATTCCGCGATACGCCTCACGCCCAGGCCATCTCCTGCTGCTGTGAACTCCACGCACTCTGCGCCTTAGGCTCCGCGCAAAGCTCCAGCACCAGCCGCTCCAACACCAGCTTCTTATCCGGAGGACTCGACCGCAACTCCACATCCGCCCGCGCAATCAACCGCAGCGCCCGCATCAACTCGCGCCGCGATTTATACCGCCGCGCCTGCTTGATCAAATCCTCCGCCGCAAACGGAGGCATCCGAAAACCCTGCCACAACGCCTGCCATATCGCCCGCGAGTCGCGGACATTTTTTTCGAGGATCACCAGCATCTGCCGGAATGTCCGCGCCAGCATATACAGATGCCCGATAGCCGCATCCTCGCCGCCGTCGCTCGCATTCAGCAGCCCCTGCAGCAAAGCCAGCGCACGCGCCTTGTCCTTCATGCTGATCGCGTCCGTCAGCTCATAGAGCGAGCGCTGTTTTGCCGCCAGCACCATCGTCTCGACATCGCCCAGCGTGATTCGCTGCCGCTCGGCTGTGTACAGAACTAATTTTTCGAGCTCGCTGGCGAGCAGCATCATATCCGCGCCCAGCGCATCCGCCATCTCGCGTGCCGCATCCGCGTCCAGCACCGTGCCCTCGCGCAACGCCTCTTCCGTCAGCCAGCGGATCGCGTCCTGCTCGTCGACGCGCGCCAACTCCACCATCCCGCACCACTCGCCGAGAGTTTCCCGCAGCCGCTCGTACTTATCTTTATCCTGCAACTCCATCCGCCGCGCGTCTGCGGGAATACGAATATGGTCCGCAACAAAAAGTAGCAGCGCCTGCGGATTTGGCGACTTGAAATAATCCGCAATCGCGGCGAACTCCTCTTTTTTCGCGCCGCGAGTATAAAGACTCTTGATGTTACGAATAAAAATCACCTGCATCGGCGCCATCAGGCTGGGCGTGCGCGCCCGGTCGAGCGCTCCGAAAATCGACGTCTCCGACAGATCGAGATCCGAAACAGAAAACTCGCGCAGCCCCGAATCCATGCTGCCAATCAGCGCGTCCAGCGCGGCTTTCCGGCAGCGTTCGTAGAGGAAAATTTCGTCGCCCGCCAGCACATACCCGCCCTTGCGCGCAGGCGACGCCACCTCCGCAACAAAGCGGTCCACCGACGCGAAGCTGCGGATGCTGGCCATTAAAACGACTCCAGCATATCGCTCACCACTGCCTTCGCGAAGTCCCTTGCCAGCCTTTGCAGGGCGGGGGAATCTTCCTCGATAAAGCTCGAAAGCTGCTCGGTCGACTCATACACCTGGCGAAACGAGTAGTCGTCATTCTCAAACAGCACATGCCCATGAGCGTCCGTCAGGGTAACCTTCGCCGTCACCGTGATCACATAGCTCGATGTTGTCGTCGTTGTCGAGTTCGAGGTATAGGTCAGCGGCAGCGCCGTCTCCGTCAGAATCACGCCCTTCAACACCGCGTCGGCATCGCCGGTCTTCGGCACGACCGCAATTTTCGTGCGCATCGTCAACTCGCGCTCCGTAGCCTGCGTCATCCATGTTTCAAGATGGGGCAGCTGCGTCCGGTTCTCAAACATCGGCACCGCAATGGTGTGCACGCCGGCCGGAATGTGCGAAGCCGATCCGACGGTGTGATAGCCGCAGCCGCCGATCATCAACACTGCGATGACTCCGAGCCCGGCGATGAACTTCATCCGCATGTATTTCCATTGTCGCAAACCGCAAAAGGAAAAAGGGACAGCCGATGTGGCCGCCCCTTCTCATTTTCAAATTCCAATTGAGTTACGCGGTGCTGGGCTGCTCTCCGCCCTGCCAGCCAGGACGGCCTTCGGGCTTCAGCACGGTTTGCACTGCCGGCGCGCTGCCATCCGTCGGCGGCGGCTGACGATTGATCGGCGGTAGCGGCTTGCCCTCGATCACCATGCGGATTTCGAAGCCATCCAGCGTTTCGCGCTCGAGCAACGCGGCGGCCAGCCGGTCCATCGCGTCCTTGTTTTGATCAAGAATCGCGTAGGCCGACTTGTACGCCGAGTCCACCAGCTGCCGCACTTCGCGGTCGATCTGCTGCGCGGTCTCTTCGCTGAAGTCGCGGTGCTGTGAAATTTCGCGGCCCAGGAAGATCTGCTCTTCCTTCTTGCCGAAGGCCATCGGCCCAAGGCTGCTCATGCCATACTCGCAGACCATGCGGCGTGCCAAGTCGCTGGCCCGCTCGATGTCGTTGCCCGCGCCCGTAGTCACGCGATGCAGGTAGATTTCCTCCGCGCAGCGTCCACCCATCAGGATGGCCAGCTGCGTTTCGAGATAGTCCTTCGTCACCGTGTGCTTGTCGTCGACCGGCAACTGCATGGTGACGCCCAGCGCCATACCGCGCGGAATGATGGTCACCTTGTGCAGCGGATCGGCATGCTCGCGCGTCGCCGCGACCATGACATGTCCAGCTTCGTGATATGCCGTGACGCGTTTCTCTTCGTCAGTCAGCAACATGCTGCGACGCTCCGCGCCCATCATGACTTTATCTTTAGCGAGCTCGAAGTCGTACATCAGCACAGCCTTGCGATTGTGACGAGCAGCAATCAGCGCAGCCTCGTTCACCATGTTCGCGAGGTCAGCACCGCTGAATCCCGGCGTGCCGCGCGCCAGAACGCGCAGGTCGACATCCTCCGACAAGGGAACTTTCTTGGCATGCACGGCGAGAACTTCCTCGCGCCCACGCACATCCGGACGATCTACAACAACACGCCGGTCAAAGCGTCCCGGGCGCAGCAGCGCCGGATCAAGAACGTCAGGCCGATTCGTCGCAGCCACAAGTATCACGCCGTCATTGGATTCAAATCCATCCATCTCGACCAGCAGCTGGTTCAGCGTCTGCTCGCGCTCGTCATGTCCGCCGCCCAGGCCGGCACCTCGATGCCGTCCGACCGCATCAATCTCATCAATAAAGATGATGCAAGGCGCGTTCTTCTTGCCTTGCTCAAACAGGTCGCGGACTCGGCTGGCGCCGACGCCGACAAACATCTCGACAAAGTCCGAGCCCGAGATAGAGAAGAACGGCACATTTGCTTCGCCCGCAACTGCGCGCGCCAACAGCGTCTTGCCCGTGCCCGGAGGCCCGACCAACAGCACGCCCTTCGGAATGCGTCCGCCCAGCTTCTGGAACTTCTGCGCCTCGCGCAAAAATTCGATGATCTCTTTCAGCTCTTCCTTAGCTTCATCGCAACCCGCCACGTCCTTGAACGTGACCTTCTTCTGCTGCATGCTCAGCAGCCGCGCGCGGCTCTTGCCAAAGCTCATCGCTTTATTGCCGCCGGCCTGCATCTGCCGCAGCATAAAGAACCACAGCGCGCCGATAAAGATAATCGGCGACAGCTGAATGAGCCACGTCAGCCAGTTATTGTTCTGCAGATCCTTATACGTGATCTCGACGCCATGGGCCCGCATCGAGTTGATCATGTCCGGATAGTTCGCCGGCACCGTCGTGTGGAACTGCGTCGTCTTGTCATTGCGATACGAACCGCGGACGTCGTTGTTCGTCACCGTCACCGTGCCGACGTTGCCCGCCGCTACCGCATCTTCAAATTTCGAGAAGGAGATTTCCTGTTCCTTTACCCCGGCGGTGCTCCGTTGCACCAGCATCCAGAGCAGGAACACGCTGCCCAGGATGGCCATCCACAGGACGATCGTTTTTACTGTCGAATTCACTGATCCCTCATTTTCTGCACTTCTGATACCACTCAGAACGACAAGTACGCTCGGTCAGATGCTGTCGTTCCATTCACATCTGTCTATATATCGGTTGATCTATATCTGATTAGACGCCGCAAAAAGGCAAAAGCTCCAGCCTCCCCCAAAACGCCCCCGGGGAGCTTTCGCTGGCTTCTCCTCATTTTACTCCGCGGTACCGAATCCAGTTGTCTTTCTCGGCAGATTTGCGTAACCCGAACAGGTCAGCGCCACTATTCTTCCAGCTTCGAGTCCCCAAATGGCTTTTGATCACCGATTGCGAGCCAGAATCCCAATGCGGTAATCGCCAGAATGGCCCCGACGGACCACAAAGTCTGCGGCAACAGCCAGCTGGACCAATCCCGACCCCAGGCCGAGCAGTCCGCCAGGTTGGAAACAAGAGCAACCGTCATCACCGCCACCAAACCTACCCGCACAAATAAGTAGGCCTAGGTCACCGCATAGCCAATCGTCACCAGCACCGCCGGCAGCAGCGCGCCCCGCGCGTCCTCCTGCACAACGTCGGCCAGCACCAGCAAAACAAAGCCCACCCATTTTTTCCGGAAGACCACCAGGAATAGCGTGAACAGCACCGTCATCAGCGCCGCCGCTGTCAGAGCGTCCGCGACGCGAATCAGGGTAAATGTCACGAAGTCTCGAAATCCCGCCAGCGTCTGTCCGGGGAAAACGTCCAGCGTCGCGCCCTGCATCCGCCCCCATTCCAACGCATGGCCGGTTTGCCACCAGATGCCGCAAAACACTCCGAACGCAGCGCCGACCAGAATCTCTTTGCGAACTGCAGGACTGCGCCAACGCCCCTGCAGGATCAACGACGACGCCACCAGCAGTTGTGGCACCCGTCAGCACCGTCCCCGGCGCCATCTGCTGACCGTCAGAATTTGTAACTCCGCTGGAACTTTTTGGCCCGCTGGAGCCGACCCGCGCCCCGCCCGCGCCATTGCCATGCGGCGACTGCACGACAGTGTCTGCGCTCGACTCATAACCCGACACAGCAGCCGGCGCTCCAACCATCGTCGGCTCGCTCCCCGAAGAGGCACAAACCGGACACCGTTCCTCGACCGTCTCTCGCCACAGCCTGGACAACGTGCCATCCGTCGAGTGCCCTTTCAAATCCTGCAAATTTGAGGCGCCGCAACCCTACCCTTTCTGCCCGGCAGAACAAACCCTCGACCACCCGGCCATCCGCAATACTCACAGCCGCTGTTGCAAACCATTCATCGCCCGTTCAACGAAACGTAACCTTCGCCCCCTAACCTCCGAGTCACTTCCCATGTCGGAGGACATATTTTTCATGGAACTTCTGCGTAAATCACTAGCCCTCACTGCCTGCGCGTCCCTGTTTCTTTCCGGATGCGGACAATCTTCACCGAGCGGCCCGCTGCCAGTTACAACGCAACAGCTCGCCATCAAGCACGTCGTCGTCATCTTCGACGAGAACATTTCCTTCGACCACTATTTCGCGACCTATCCGACGGCGCAGAACAACTCCGGCGAGCCACCGTTTACTGCGGCCACGGGCACGCCAACGGTGAACGGCCTGAGTGGCGCGTTGCTGACCGCGAATCCGAACTCGACCAACCCGGCCAATGGCGCGGGCGCGGTCAATCCCTTCCGCCTGTCTCCGGCGCAAGCTTCAACCTCCGATCAAGACCACGACTACACTCCAGAGCAGATGGCCTACGACGGCGGCGCGATGGATCTTTTCCCCGAATCCGTCGGTACTCCGGACACGACGATGTCTGGCCCCGGCGCAACCACTGGCATGACCATGGGCTACTTTGACGGCAACACTGTCACCGGCCTCTGGAATTACGCGCAGAACTTCTCCATGAGCGACAACTCTTTCGGCACCACGTTTGGCCCGTCGACAACCGGCGCGATCAACCTCGTCTCCGGCCAGACCAACGGCGTCTCGCACACTCTGAACGGCACCTCGGCAATCGTTGCTGACGGCTACGGCGGTTACACCGTTAACGGCGACCCCGATCCGTACAACGACATCTGCGCTGGTCCGACCAAGAACCAGGTCCAGATGTCCGGCAAGAGCGTTGGCGATCTGCTGACCGCTGCCAACATCACATGGGGCGCGTTCATGGGCGGCTTCGACCTGACGGCGACCAACACTAACGGGACTACCGGTTGCAATCGCTCCACAACGTCAGCTGTCACCGGCGTTACGGAGACCGATTACATTCCCCACCACGCCTGGTTCCAGTTCTACGGCACCACGCAGAACGCGAACCACGTTCGTCCGGCGTCGGTGAAGGCGATTGGCACCAACGCAGATGGCGGTGCCAACCACCAGTACGACATCAACGATTTCTACGCTGCTGTCGCCGCTGGCAACCTGCCTTCGGTCAACTTCCTCAAGGCTCCGGGCTATCAGGATGGTCATGCCGGCTACTCTGACCCGCTCGACGAGCAGGCTTTCATCGTCAACGTCGTCAACACCATCGAGCAGAGCAGCTTCTGGAACTCGACGGCCATCATCATCGCCTACGACGACTCCGACGGCTGGTATGACCACGTCAACAACGCCACCGTCAACGGCTCCGCCACCGCGGCAGACGTTCTCAACGGCAACGGCATCTGCGGCAGCCCCGACACCGCCCTCGCCGGCACCAGCGCAACCACGCTGCACCCGGGCGGCCGCTGCGGTTACGGTCCCCGTCTGCCGCTGCTGGTCATCTCTCCCTGGGCCAAGCCGAATTTCGTCGACCACACCGTTACCGACCAGAGCTCGATCCTGCGCTTCATCGAGGACACCTTCCTCAGCAGCGCTCGCATCACTGGCTCGTTTGACTCCGTCGCCGGCCCACTCACCAACATGTTCAACTTCAGCCAGCCCGAGCCGCAGAACACGAACAAGCCGATTCTTGACCCCACCACCGGCGAGCCGGGCAGCTAACCAACTCGCATTTACACAACCGCAACACTTCGTCACTATCCTGAAAAGCGCGGGACTCGTTCCCGCGCTTTTCTGCGTGCATAGATGTCCGTGAGATCCATTCGTGAAAATTCCCCGCCGCAAATTCCTGACCATCTCCTCCGCCGCTGCAGCAGCCGCGCT
>Ga0302324_100004801_pt1 | contig 29789 bp, 21 predicted proteins | sample Palsa_T0_1_FD_201949 | JGI IMG/M metagenome (GOLD analysis project Ga0302324, IMG submission 201949) | Peat permafrost microbial communities from Stordalen Mire near Abisko, Sweden - Palsa_T0_1 | ecosystem: Environmental > Terrestrial > Soil > Palsa > Peat permafrost | place: Sweden: Abisko...
CACCTCGCAGTCCCAGGCGACCAACCTGATCGAGTCGAACCCGCACCTGCTGGCGCTCATCCCGATCGACGGCGCGGCCGTGCCCGGCGCGCTCGCGGCGATCCAGGCGCTCGGCAAGGCCGGGAAGATCGGCGTCTTCGGAATCGGCGACCCGAACCCGAACAGGAAGTACTTCGCGAACGGATCCCTCACCGGCCTGTTCCTGTGGAACGAGGTCCAGCAGGGTGAGCTGATCGCCTACGTCGCCCGGGACACGTATGACGGCACCATGCCCGCGGCTGGCGGCAGCTTCACCGCAGGCAACCTCGGCACGTTCACCGTGACCAACAGCCCGGCGCCGGGGACGATCATCTTCTCCAAGCCGCTGGAGTTCACGAAGGCGAACTACCTGAAGTACAACTTCTAGCAGCCGAAGCCGGTTCTCGGAGCCGGAGCCGGGCTCGCGGCAGCTCATGATGGTGCCGCCGCGAGCCCGGCGATGGCTCTGCCGTCGTCAGTCCGTCACGTCGTCGTCCGGCAAGGTGAAGATCAGCTGGCCGTCGGCGGCGTGGTAGTCGAACGCGCCGCCCGGCCATATAACTTAGTTGACTGTGCAACTAATTGGGACTGGTGGATATTCCGGCCGCTCATGAGGCAGCCGGTCGCCGCTCATAAGAGTCGCCGCTCGTAGGATGAGCGGCACGCGTATCGTTACGGCAATCGGCAAACGGCAGTGACAGACCACCGGAAACGGCATCGAAGACTCGGGAGTGTCACTAGTGGCTACGTATCAGATGGTCTACGGAGACGACGAGCAGGTCGTGAAGGAGACGTACGAGAACATCGACGCCGTGGAGCGAGAGGACGGCTGGGTAGTGCTCTTCCGCGGCTCTGATGCGATCCTGCGCGTGCAGGAGATCCACGTGCAGTCCCTGGAGCTGCTTGATCCTTAGACACCCCGGACGGCGTGCGGCTTGCGTTCGGTCGCCGGTCGCGAGGCATCCGGAGAACGAGGAATCTGCATGATCGAGGTTCGCGACCTGACCAAGCGCTACGGCGACAAGACAGCTGTCGATCATTTGTCCTTCACCGTGGAGCCGGGCAGGGTGACGGGGTTCCTGGGGCCGAACGGGGCTGGCAAGTCCACCACCATGCGGCTCGTGCTAGGCCTCGACCGGCCGCAGAGCGGCACCGCCACGATCAACGGCCGGCCTTACCGTGACCTGGCCAAGCCGCTGCGGACGGTGGGCGCGCTGCTGGAGGCCAAGTCCGTGCACGGCAGCCGCAGCGCCCGTAACCACCTGCTGTTCCTCGCGCAGACCCAGGGACTGCCGAGCACTCGCGTCGGCGAGGTGCTTGACCTGGTAGGACTGCGTGAGGTGGCGGGTAAGCGGCCGCGCGGCTTCTCGTTAGGCATGAGCCAGCGGCTCGGCATCGCGGCCGCGATGCTGGGCGACCCGCAGGTGCTGCTGCTCGACGAGCCCGTCAACGGACTAGATCCGGAGGGCGTCCTTTGGATCAGAAACCTGATGAAGCACCTCGCGTCAGAGGGCAAGACCGTATTCGTCTCCAGCCACCTGATGAACGAGATGGCCGTCACGGCAGACCATCTGATCGTGATCGGGCGCGGCAGGCTGATCGCCGAGTCCAGCACCCAGGAGTTCATCGCGCGCAGCTCCGACAAGTCGGTGCTCGTCCGCACGCCGGATGCGGCCAGGCTGACCGACCTGATCATCGCGGCAGGGGGTAAGGTCACCGACGACGACGAGCCCGACCCAGGTGAGCCAGCCGGCTCCGACGGGGCGAAAGCACTAGCCGTCACCGGCCTCCCGGCGCCCCGGATCGGCGAGCTCGCGGCGTCGGCCGGCGTCGTGCTGCACGCGCTTGTCCCGCGCGCCTCGCTGGAGGAGGCGTTCCTGGAAATGACGTCCGGCAGCCTGGAGTTCGGGACTCATGACCACGGCGGTCAGCCGGGCGGCCATCAGCCCGCTGACGAGCCCGGCCAGGTGTCCGCGGCTGAGCGGAGCGCCCGATGACATCCGTCGCGCCCGTCGCGCCCGCTCCCGGACCGGCCTCGCCGGCGGCCGGCCGGCCAGCCGCCGGCTTCGCCCGCCTGCTGCTCAGTGAGTGGACGAAGATCCGTTCCGTGCGCTCCACGATCTGGTCCCTGATCGTGCTCGTGGTGGTGAGCCTGGGCTTCACCGCGCTGCTCGCGGCCCTGACCGCGGCCAACTGGAACGGCCCGCAGGCGGCACCGCGGGACGCCACGATCCTCGCGGATCCGGTGACCTCCATCCTCGGCGGGATCGGCCTGGGCCAGCTAGCGGTCTGCGTGCTGGGCACCCTGGTCATGACCACGGAGTACTCCACCGGCGTGATCCGGGCCTCGCTGCTCGCGGTGCCCAGGAGGATACCGATGCTGGCAGCCAAGGCGGTCGTCTTCGCGGCGCTGATCTTCGTCGTGGGGGAGATCGTCACCTTTGGCTCGTTCTTCCTTGGCTCGGACATCCTGCACAGCCACGTGGCCGTATCACTCGGGCAGCCGGGCGTCGCGCGGGCGGTCATCGGCACCGGCCTGGCGCTCACCGTGCTCGGCTTGTTCGCGATGGCGATCGGCGCGCTGATCCGGCATACCGCCGGCGCCATCGCCACGGTCATCGGCGTGGTGCTCGTGCTGCCGATCCTGACGGGCCTGCTGCCCGGCAGCTGGGGCGCGCACGTCAACGCCTACCTGCCCGAGCAGGCCGGGGGACTGATCTCCCAGGCGCACGAGCAGGCCGGCAACCTGCTGTCGCCCTGGCAGGGGTTCGGCGTCTTCTGCATCTGGACGGCGCTGCTGCTGGCGGCCGCCGGCTACCTGCTGGCGCGCCGCGACGCCTGAGCCAGGCCGCGCCGCGACGCCTGAGCCAGGCCGCGGCGCGTGAGCCAGCGCCTATCGGGCGGCCAGTGCTACCGGGCGGCCAGGACCTCGGCGACCTTCGCGGCCGCGCCAGACGGATCGTCAGCGTCGTGCAGCAACTCTCCCCAGGACCACCGGTAGTCCCAGCGAAGCCTGCCGCTCTGGTCGGTCCCGGCCGTGCAGTGGATGCTCTCGGCGAGCATCGCCGCGCCAGGTACGAACACGTGCAGTGCAGCCGGATACGTCGTCTTCACGGTCGCATGGATGCCCCGAGTGTCCAGTGCTGTCGCAAGCCGGTGCAAATGGTACGTACGTGCGTGGTCACGGGTGCCGTCCTGCATCGTCCCTGCCTTGCCTCGGTCGGCACATTGTCAGCGCTCGCGGTGCCCTCTTGTCAAGCGGCCGCGCACCAGTTCCATCGACCAGAGCCGGGATGCGTCGTGATCCCGGAGCGCCCGGTCGAACCTCAGCGGCGCCGCTGACCCCCATACCCGTCCCCCCCGTAGGACTCCGGCGGCAGATATCCCGCCGCGTCCGGCTGCCCGTTGAAATGTCCGTCGGCCGGCGGATATCCTGCTGCGTCGGGCTGAGCGCCATATTCGCCGTGCGTATATCCCGACACGTCGTGGCGTCCGCCGGCATATGAGCCGGGCGCGTCGCCGGCAGGCGTGCCGGGCGCAATTGCCGACGGCACATCGGGATACCAGCTGCTCGACCATACCTGCGGCGGCTCGGAATTGCTCAAGGGCACTTCATAGGAGTAGGCCGGGGCCGCGTGGCCATTTGCCGGGCCAGCCGAATAGTCCTGGTAACCGTGTGCTGCCTGGCCCTGCGGGTATGCGGACGCAGGGTTATCTGGGAAGCCGGGCAGGTCGGTGCTGACATAACTGCCGTACGGGTTTCCGGCTGGCGGTGAAACAGCAGACGGCGGGCTCGCCGGCGGCGAGGCGGGCGGCTGTTGCTGGCCAGCAGCAAAAGCGGACCCGACGCCCGCCGCATGCCCCGTCGGCTGGTGGTTGTTCGCCGGATAACTCCCTGCCGCGGGCTGGACAGCCGGCCGGTAGGAATCCGGCCGGTAGGAATCCGGCCGGTAGGAATAGGGCGCCGTAGCGGCTGAACCACTGCCGTCGAAGCCCCGGCCGTATCGGTCGACGGCGCCGCCGTTAGCCGCCCGGCAGCCAGCCGGGCTAGGGCTGGCGAACTGCTCGGTTGGCGCACCGTAGGCGTCCTGATCGGCCGGCCGGCCGCCCGGCGTGGACGGCCTGCCGTTGCGGTACGACCTGCTGTCGGAGGTAACGATCTTCGGAAACGACGGGCTCGTCAGCGGATCGTCGTCGCTGCGCATCGGCCCCGAAGCCCGCTGTCCGTTCTGCGTTCCCGCTGCACTGGCCAGCCACGGGCGGCTTGGCTCCGGGCGCATCGGCTCCGGGCGGCTCGGCTCCCGGCGGCCTGGATCAGGCCGCGCCGGCTCTCGGCTGGCCGAATCCGGGCGAACCAGCTCCAGGCGGGCGGGCTCCGGACGGGCGGGCTCCGGACGGGCGGCCTCCGGACGGGCTGGCCACGGGCGGGCCGGCTCTGCGTAGCGTACGTGTGCGGGCGCCGTCAGGAAGTCGCCGCCGCTCCCGTTAGCGGCAGGCTCCAGTGCGCCACGCTCAGGCCGCCAGGCGGTTTCCCTGCTCGCTTCCTGGCCACCCGGCGGTTCCTGGCCACGCTGCGCCCCGTGGCCTCCGCTAGGCACGTGACCAGCATCAATGGCTGCGTTCCTGCCTTGTGACAGCGGCGCAGGGCGGGACGGCTGAGCCGGCTGCGCGGTACGGACGGTAGTAACGAGCGGCCTGTCCGAGGCCACTTCCTTCCAGTAGTCGGCGTCCGAGAGCCTGTCCCACTCGGTGCGGGGCCAGTCGCCGTCGTCGCTCCGCCTGCCGCGGGCCTGCCGGGCACGGGCCGGCGAACGGGCTTCCTGGCGCTGCTGCGGGCGAGCCTGCTCGTCGCGGCGGTCACCATGGCTGCGGGGGACGCGGGCGCTACCGTCATGCGGTCGATCGTCCCGACCGCGGTCCGCCTCGACGGAGCCGCGATCCGGGCCGCGGCCCGAGCGCTCGTTGTCGCCGCGCGCATCGGCCCTGCGCTGCCGCGCACCGTCGGCCGGGCGGGCAGCCGGGCGTCGCGGTCCAGGCCGCTGCCCGGCCCGGCGCAACTCCGGATCTGGCCGGCCCCTGGTGCCGCTGCGGTCCCGGCCGGCCGCGCCGCGTTCCCCTTCGCGGTCCGCGAGGTCCGCGCGCTCCTCGTTTCGCACGTACCGCATGCCGATCGCCACGGCGATGAGAATGACCATGACAACGGTCGCCAGTCCGATCACGAGCGGAGTCATCACACCATCCAACAAGCCATGACCTCAAGAACGGCGCAAGCGAGGCACGCGCGCGGCCATCGACGCGGGCCTTCCCCAGTAGTGCTGACGCCCTGGATGAATTCGAGGCTGGTCACTCGAACATTGATTCTGTCGGACCGCTATGGCCCCTGTCATGCGCTTCGCGAAGTTTAATCTACTCTGTATACTTATAGTAACTATCTGATTACCCTCCGGCTTTAGTGGTCCGTAATCCGTTCGCCGTTGCCGTCAGTCGCCCTCTTGCGATCGCACTTCGGGCGATCGCCGTCCACGCCGCCTTTACGCTGGCGCCGTTGCCGAGCTGCAGCATCGAACTCAGGGCGTAAACCGTGAAGCGGTACTTATGGCTGCCATGAATCGGGCACGGCGCGTCATAGCCAGCGAAACCCCGGCTATTGTCCGCCTGACGTGCTCCGGGCGGCAGCGGACCCGCCTGGACGTCCGTCGTCGCCGGGCTTATGTCGAGCACGATCCAGTAAATGTACGGCGTGATGGGAGCGTCCGCGTCGTCGACGACAAGCGCCAGGGCCTTCGTCCCGGGCGGCGCGCCCGACCAGTAGATCGGGGGACGGTCACTGCGACCGTGGCAGGTGTACTGGCGGGGGATGACGTCCTGGCCGAAGACCGGGCTGGTGACCGTCATCACCTGGGGCGCGTCCTGCCGGAGCGCCTGCGGGCCGCCGAGCAGGCCGCAGCCCGCCAGCAGCGGCGCCGCGGCCAGCAGCGTGGCGGCGCAGCGCGCGCGCGCGCCAGTCGCCCGCCTGCCCATCATCTGGTCGCACCGGCCCAAGCGTGCTCCTTCGCCAGTCGCTGCCGTTTTGCCAGTCGCTGCCGTCCGTCCCGACGGGCGACCCTACGCTCCCGCCGCTGTCTGCCCGGCGGGTCGGCCGACCCGCTTGCCGGTCGGATCGACCGCTCACGTCGATAAAGCGTTTTATCGATAAAGTACCTTTTTTTACAATAACGTCGATCCCGCCCTTGGCCGGCGCCGTGCAGCCCTTTGCGCGTGCCGGGCGGGTGCCGGGCGGGTGCCGGGCGCAACACGAGCTGGCCCGGGTGGAGCCGGCCCGCCGGCGCCGTCTGGCCGTGGTCAGTCCGGCTGCCGGGAATTGCCGAGCATGATCTCGTCCCAGGACGGGACGGACGAGCGCCTGCCCCGGCCGCCGACCGCCTTGCGCACCGGGCGCTCGCGCGGCGGGGACTCCGGCTGATCCCGCTGATCCCCGGCGGCTGCGGCCTTGTCGTCGTTCCCGCTACCCGGCGTCACCGCGGCCTGGGACGCAGCCGGGCCAGGCGCCGCCGCGTGAGCCACCCGGGCAGGTAGCCGCTCCGCCTCTGCGCGCGCTCCCGCGCGCGACTCAGCGTGCGAGGTCAGCGGACCGAGCCTGCTGGCGATCGGAGTGACGGTGGCCCTGGCCGTGTCCTCGCTGGCCGGGCGGCCGGCCGGCCGGTCTGGCCCGGACAGGCAGAGCATGGCGGCGTTGTCGTCGGCCGGCGTCGCGTGCCGCCGCCGGGGATCGAATACCCACTCGGCCATCTGCGGGCGGTTGCCGGTCAGGAACATCAGCTGGACCTGCCAGTTGCCGTCAGCCCGCTTCCTGGAATCCCACTGCGCGTCGTCCGGGCTCGCGCCGCACTCGGCCAGCCGCTCGGCCACGACGTCGCCCAGCCTCGGACCTGGTCCCGAGTCCCCTGGGCCGCGGACGGTCGCCCGCTGCGCCTCCTGGGCGCGGTACGCGCGCTCGGCGAGCACCGGGCCCTCGAAGCGGCGCACTCGCTCGATCGGGACGCCTGCCACGTCCGCGATCTCGTCGGCGGTCTCTCCGGCACGGATCCGGTCCTGGATCTCCTTGGGTCGCAACGGATTCTCCACTTCGATCTCGTACTGAGCGAGCCGCGAGAACTGGCCACGCGCCACCGTCCTGAGGCGGTCGTCGACGGGCAGCGAAAACCGCCCGCCCCGTCCAGGCACGGCGAGGACGGCGTAGCTCCCGTCCTCGCTGACTGCAACGAGGCGCAGTTCCTGCATCGGCGTCCCTTCCCGAGCTGCCCGGGTCGCGCAGGGGCCGTAGCCCGGACCTCCCCTGGACGAGTCTGACGGCTGGGGCCTGTCCTGGCCAGCACCACGCCCGGCATGTCCCGCACGAGCCTGACGGCAGGTCCGGGCCCGGCGGTCTGGCTCGGCAGCGCCAGCCCTGCACGCAGCGTATTGACCCGCGCGGGCGCCGGGGCCCGGAACTCCGATAGTCAGAACCTGGCCGGAGCCCGAGGCGCGCACGCCGGAGCCCCCGCAGCCCCCAGGCCGACCTCCCCGCCGGAACCCCGCAGCCCGCAGGCCGGAACCCCGCAGCCCGGACGCCGGCGCCCGGCCAGCCGCGAGGCTCGCGTAGGCTTTCTCGCTATGCATATCGACGCTATCTTCAGCGCGATCGGCCGCTTCGCCGTCCGGTTCAGGTGGCTGGTGCTGGTGCTGTGGGTCGTCGGGGCCGTCGCCGCGGTGACTCAGCTGCCAGCGCTGTCCAGCGTCACGCAGAACAACAACTCCAAGTTCCTGCCGGCCAGCGCGCCGAGCGAGCGGGCGGCGGAGCTCGCCGCCCCGTTCGGCACCGCCAACCTGCAGCCCGTTCCGGTGGTGATAGCGCGCCCGGGGTCGCAGCTGACCGCCGCCGACCTTACCGCGGTAACCACCTTGCAGCGCCAGCTCCGCACGGTCCCCGGCATCAGCCGGGTGCTGGACGCCGGCCGGTCTCCCGACGGTGAGGCCGTGCAGCTCGTCGCCCTCGCGGTACAAGGCGGCGGCAACCAGAACCAGGAGACCGACCTGGTGGACGGGCTGCGCGCGAAGATCGCGCATGCGGGACTGCCGGCCGGGCTGCAAGCGCACCTGGCCGGCGACATAGCGATCCAGGTCGACCAGCAGAAGGCGTCGGGCAACCAGGGAAACAAGGTCCAGGACCTCTCGATCGTGTTCATCCTCGTGCTGCTCGTGCTGATCTTCCGGTCACTGACCCTCGCGCTGACGACTGTCGCTCCGGCCGTCTTCTCCGTGCTCATCTCCGGCCCGCTCGTCGCCGAGGCAGCGCGGCACGGGCTGCAGGTCTCCCCGCTCGCGCAGTTCCTGCTGATCGTCCTCGTGCTCGGGGCCGGCACCGACTACGGCCTCTTCCTGGTGTTCCGGGTCCGCGAGGAACTGCGGGCTGGCGCCCACGGTAAGGAAGGCGTCGAGTATCCCGGCTCACGTGGCGTGCTCAGCGGGCTGCTCGGTGACCTGATCCACCCCCGGCCGGCGGCCAGGCAGGCGATCGTCACGTCGGTCACCAGGGTCGGCGAGTCGATCACCTTCTCCGCCGCTACCGTGATCGCCGCGGTGCTCACGCTGCTGCTGGCCAGCTTCTCCTTCTACTCCGACCTCGGCATACCGTTCGCCATCGCCATCTGCGTGATCCTGCTCGCCGGGCTCACCCTGCTGCCCGCGATACTCTCCATCCGGCTGTCCCTGCTCGCGATGAAGCGCTCTCTCTTTAAGGCCGTTTTCGGCCGGCCGAAGCTGATCCCGTGGAACATCCAGGGATCAGGCAAGATGGGGCTGTGGGGCCGGATCGCCGGCCGGATCGTGCACCGGCCCGCGCTCACCCTGACCATCGGGGTGGTGGTCTTCGGCGCTCTTGCCATCGGCGCGACCGGCTACGTGGCCGGCGGTTTCGGCGGGGACACCAGCCCGCCGGCCGGCAGTGACTCAGCCGCCGGCACGGCGCTGCTCGCCAAGCACTTCCCGCAGTCCTCGGCGAACCCGACGAGCCTGATCTTCCGGTTCGCCAGGCCCGTCTGGGACGACCCGGCGCCGCTGGCGGCGGCCACCAGGCAGCTTCGGGCAAGCGGACTGTTCACGCAGGTAGCCGGGCCGCTCAACCCGACAGGAGCGGCGCTGACGCCGGCCCAGTACACCGCCCTGCACGCCAGGCTCGGCCTGGCCGCCGCGCTGCCAGCCGTGCCGCCGCCAGGCACCAGGGTCTCGGTGGGCCTCTACCAGACCTACCGGGCCAGCTCGAACTACGTCAGCGCGGACGGCCGCACGGTGCAGTACTCCACCGGCCTGAAGGCCGGGGACCCCGGCAACACCCCGGCGCTGAACGCCGTCCCGGCGATCCGCGCCGAGACCACCAGGGTCGGCCGGTCGGTCGGCGCGGCCGATTCCGCCGTCGGTGGCGAGGCGCCTGCTATCTACGACATCAGCGCGATCTCCAACAGCGACCTGAAACACGTAGTCCCGATCGCGATCCTGGTCATCGGCATCCTGCTCGCGCTGGTGCTGCGCAGCCTGGTAGCCCCGCTGTACCTGATCGCCTCGGTCGGGATCTCCTTCCTCGCCGCGCTCGGCCTGTCGGTCCTGCTCTTCATCAAGATCGGGGGAAACGGCGGGCTGGTGTTCTTCATGCCGTTCCTGATGTTCATCTTCCTGCTGGCGCTCGGCGAGGACTACAACATCCTGGTGATGACGCGGATCAGGGAGGAGGCTCAGAAGCTTCCGCTACGCGAGGCGGTCACTCGCGCACTCAGCGCGACCGGTACCACGGTGACCTCCGCCGGGATGGTGCTGGCCGGCACCTTCATCGTCTTCGGCATCGTGGCCGGCAGCGGCGCTGGCGGCAGCCAGTTCCGCGACATCGCGCTGGGCCTGGCGTTCGGCATCCTGATGGACACGTTCCTGGTCCGGACGCTACTAGTGCCCTCCACCGTGGTCCTGCTGGGCAGATGGAACTGGTGGCCGTCCCGGATGAGCAGGCCCGACGCAGCGAAAGCTTCTCTCGCAACGGCGCCGAGCCCTGGCACCGCCGCTGAAGACCCAGCCGCGGAGGACCCGGCCGCACAGCCAGACCACTCGCACTGAGCCAGGCCGGCATGTCAGGCCAGCCGCTGATCAGCGTCATCATCCCGGTCCACGACGTAGCGGAGTATCTGGACGACTGCCTGGACTCAGTCCTGGGCCAATCGCTGGCCGCCGTCGAGGTGATCGCCGTCGAAAGCGCTTCGCGCGACAGGTCCGGCGCGATCCTCGATGCCCGGGCACAGGCGGACCCCCGCCTGCACGCGATGCACATCGCGCAGCACGGGCCCGGGCGCGCCCGGAACGCCGCGCTTGCGCAAGCCGCCGGAGAATACGTCTGGTTCGTCGACGCGGACGACATCATTCCGCCAGGCAGCATGGCGGCGATCGCGGAAACCATCGAGAACGAGCGTTCTGACGTCATCCTCATTGACTTCGCGTTCCTCTATCCGGGCGGCCAGACAAAGGCCAGTCCCGGGCGGGACTTGCTCCGCGAGGCGCCAGCAGGGAGCTTCAGCCTGGTGACCTGGCCGGCCGTCATCGGCCTGACCGCGACCGTATGGAGCAAGGTGTTCCGCCGCGACTTCCTGCTCGGGCTGGGAATCTCCTTCCCCGATGGCATCCACGAGGACGTGCCCGTGTCCTTCGGGGCGCTGCTCAGCGCAAAGAGGATCCGCGCAATGAACCGCGTCTGCTACCACTACCGCCAGCGGCCCGGGTCGTTCATGGCCTCCGCCACGCAGCAGCACTTCGACATCTTCGGCTCCTACCGGCAGGTTTTTGACCTTGCTGAAAAGCTGCAGTCGAACGGTGCTGGCGGCATCGACGGTGCTGGCGGCAGCACCGACGAGGTCCGCATCACCGATGAGGTCCGCACGGCCCTGTTCGAGCGGGCGATCGGGCACTACGCGACGAACCTGGACGGCGACGGCGGCGGGCGAGTCCCGCGATGCGACCGCCGCCGGTACTTCACGATGATGCACGATGACTTCATCGCCTACCGGCCCGCTGCCTACCACCCGCCCGGCGGCTTTCGCGGGCTGAAGTACCGGCTGATCGAGCGGAACGCCTACCGGGCGTATGCCGTGCTGGCCCGCGTCAACCGGGCGCGCGTGCAGGTGATGCGGGGCTAGTCCGCGGGTCGCTTCCTGGCGATCAGCTTGATGTGGCTGTGGCAGTGCGGCGGCATACCCGAATGGGACGTCTCGGGCTTGTCGCGCTCGTAGTAGCACAGTTCCTTCGGCCAGTCCTGATAGAGCTTGGCAACCTCGCCGTCCTCGTCGTCACAGTAGACCGGGACAAGGCTGTGCTCCTCAGGTACCGGCGTGTAGCTGCTCCACAATGACACGACGTTGATCCCGCCAGCCACGGTGGCGGCTTGCATGCGCCGGATCACCGGCTCCTTGTCGCGGACGTACTGGAGCAGGCCGTTGCAGACGACGACGTCGTAGTGCCCCTGCGGAACGAAGTCGGCGGCATCGGCGACGTGCACGCGGACCTGCACGCCAGCCTCGGCAGCGAACCCGCGGATCTTCTCCGCCGCCACCTCGCTGACGTCGATGGCGTCCACCTGGTAGCCGAGAATGGCGAGCCTGATCGAGTCTGCGCCCTCGCCGGCCCCGAGATCCAGCGCGCGTCCGGGCGTCCGGCCCGCCAGTAGCCGCAGCGTCAGCTGGGTGAGCAGGGAGTACGGATACGCCTCGGGACTAGTGGCATAACGGTCCTTGTCGCGCCACCAGTACCGGTCGTGGGTGCGATAAAGCTCGTTGAAGAACGCCGCGACGTGCATGGACCTGGTTATATCGCAGCGGGCACCGACGCCATGACCTCCTCGTCCAAATACACGGCCGACAGCCTGGTCAGGGCGCGCAGCTTTTCCTCGTTACCCTTCAGTTCAGCGAGCGCCTCGGCCGCGCCTGCGATGCCGATGCTCTGGTACAGCGGCAGCAGCATGGTGAAAAACTCCCGATACTGAAGCCCGGCCAAGCCGGCGACCTGGACGTTCCTGCTGGCCGACAGCTCAGCCTGAACCTGCCGGGTCTGCTGAACGAGAGCCCTGAGCTGCTGGGCTAGCTGGTCGAAGGATCCGGCATTGCGCGACGCGGCCATGAGATCGGCGGCCACGTCGTCGTGTCCGTGCAAGATCAGGTTGAGCGCCACGATCTCCGCAGCAGCCTTCGACATGACGCGGGTCAGTCTGGCCTGCTTGCACAGGCGCACGGCATTGCGCAACGCCTGGTTCTCGCGCGCGGCCAGCAGGGCCGGCACCGTCAGCGGGCGCATCTCGGCCGGCCGCTCCAGGGTGAGCAGGCCCGGGCACTCGACGGTGAACACGAAGAAGAAGAGGTTCTCCATGTCCGCGTGCAGGTAGCGGCCGGTCTGCACCGGCGCCAGGCCGCCCGGATCGAAGCCTATGTCCGCTTCCACCCGGCGGCGCACCGCCTCGGCCGGCGCTCCATCCGGCAGTTCGCGCGGCATGGCAGGCAGCGGCGATCCCGAGGTCGCCGTGATGATGTCGTCCTGGATGACATAGCTGGACAGATGCGAAAGCCGCTTGATCTCGCGATGCGAGTTGTTCACGGTACGCAACTGGAGCAGCGGCTCCTTGCGCCCGTCCCGGTTGCGCCAGGTGACCGCCAGTACCACGGGCAGCCAGCCGCTCTCGCCGGATCCTTGCAGCAGGACCCGCTGGCGGAATCGAGTCCCTATGCACAGGAACGCCCCGTTGTCCTGCGGCAGGCCGACCGGGATGATCCCGCTGATGAGTGCGCTATTGTGCACAATGTCGCCGAACGCGCCAGCAAAATAATGGTCGGCGCGATCCTGGAACTCCAGGTAAAGGTGATCCGACGCACTGCGCTCAGGACGTGGTATCACTAGTTGCACGATGCGCCTGCCATCGCGCATCTCGAACAGCGTCCCGGCAAACGGCACGTGGTAGGGCGATTCGTACAGCTCCCAGTGATCCGACGGAATCCGGTGCAAGAACAGGCTAACCGACCGCTTCCCGAATGCGGCGGCGAGTCTTCGGCGGCGCAGCGCGTCGTCCCGGTCAGGAGAATCGGCGCGCTCGAGGATAATCGAATCGAGGAGCTTGTCTTTGAGGAATACTATCCGCAATGACCCCCAGAACTCGTCGTTGCGGCGGGCGTTTGCCTGCTTGCGATCGAGCGCGCCGGCCAGCAGCTTTGCCAGGTTCTCGTTGGTCTGGCCGACGATCGTAACGTTGACGGCTTCGGCCAGCAGCGCCATGAATCGGGCCCTGTCCCTGACATAGCCGCCGAAGGCGTCGAGGTGCTGCACGTCGGAGTCGTCAGACGGACCGGGGCTACGTACGTTAGCTCCGTGCAGGGCGGTGAGCAGGCCGTCCATCAGCCGGGAGACACGTACCCGGTGCCTCCGTGTACCGCTCGCGACTCCGCCCAGGTCCACGTACTCGCGCGCAGTGATGTCATCCAGCCAGCGCCGATGAGAATCCGCTGCGCCCCTCGCCAGCTGCGGCTCACCATTCAGCAGCACCGGAAAAATCCGCCGGAAGTCACGATCGGTGGAGGGCCGATGCTCGGCGGCGATGAAATAGTTCCATTCGCGCCTGCACCACGGCGAGTCGAGGAATGCCTCGCTGATCACCGCCACCAGGACGGTGCTCATGGCCAGTGCCTCGCCAACCCGCTCCTGCCAGATCTGAGCCGTCCGGATCTCCTGCTTGTCGTGAAAGATCCTGAGTTCATGACCGGTGCGCCGGGCGAACATGTCGCGCATCTCGTCGGCGAGCCCTTGGACCGCCCCATGTGCGTCGTCGGACCGCGCATAGCTGAGAAAGACGTCGTACCTGCGTGCCCTGCGGTTCAACCTGCCCGCCCCCTGCCGCCTCGACAGCCGTTCCGCTGCTCAATGTTCGCTTTGCGGACAACTCTCCGTCGATCGCACTTTACCCGTTGATGATGCCATAGATTGGCGTGTAACGGGGCTTATGCCCCAGCAGGATCGGCGAACGGCGACAACGGCTCGCGGTCATCCAACGTGAACCGCATGTGCGCCCGCGACAACGTGCTGGCCACAGGACGCGCGCGGCAGTGGCGGCGGCAAGGCTCGCGGCTCAGGCGATCTCCACCTGAAGGCCGTCGGGAGTGACATCCGTGGATACGATCCGGCGCGGGCTGCCGGCAATGAACATCTCGGTGGCCAGCGGTAGTCGATGCACACCGGGCAGCCAAAGGGCCAGCGCGCCCCGCCACTCTGCTTCCGTCCGAGCGTGACAGTGACCCGACCCGGGATCGATAATCAGGTCAACCAGGACACGCTGGCTCTTCTCGCTTCCCATCTTTACCGGCATTTGCTACCTATGCGGATTCTGTGAGAATTACGACGTCGCTAAGCCCGCTCTGCAAGCAAGTATAGGCCAGACGAGCACTATGGAACCTGCCGGTGACACCATTGTTGGCCACCGGCGGAGCGGAACGCCTACCGGATGTGGCCTTGCCCTGGACCGGCCTGGCGAGGCCCAGCATGACGGACTCAGGCTCTGCGCGAGGATCAGCGCGCGGGGGCGAACTGCTCGCTCTCGGTCGAGCCGGTCAGCGCCACGGTCGAGGCGTCCGGGGTGATCGCCGAGGTGACCAGGTCGAAGTACCCCGTGCCGACCTCCCGCTGGTGCCTGGTCGCGGTGTAGCCGTCGGCCTCGGCGGCGAACTCGGCGTCCTGCAGCCGGACGTAGGCCGGCATGCCCTCGGCGGCGTACCCGCGGGCCAGGTCGAACATCGCGTGGTTGAGCGAGTGGAAGCCGGCCAGCGTGATGAACTGGAACTTGTAGCCCATCTCGCCGAGCTCGCGCTGGAACTTCTCGATCGTGCCGGAGTCCAGGTGCGCCCGCCAGTTGAACGACGGCGAGCAGTTGTAGGCGAGCATCTGGTCCGGGAAGACCGCCCTGATCCCCTCGGCGAACTCCCGCGCCACCGCCAGGTCGGGCTTGCCGGTCTCCATCCAGAGCAGGTCGGCGTAGGGGGCGTAGGCCAGGCCGCGCGCGATGCAGGACTCGACGCCGCCGCGGACCCGGAAGAACCCCTCGGCGGTCCGCTCGCCGGTGACGAACCGCTGGTCGCGCTCGTCCACGTCGCTGGTGATCAGGCTCGCCGACTGCGCGTCGGTGCGGGCCACGATGAGGCTGCGGACACCGCAGATGTCGGCGGCGAGCCGGGCCGCGTTCAGCGTCCTGACGTGCTGGCCGGTCGGGATCAGCACCTTCCCGCCGAGGTGGCCGCACTTCTTCTCGGACGCCAGCTGGTCCTCCCAGTGCACGCCCGAGGCGCCGGCCGCGATCATGGCCTTCATCAGCTCGAAGGCGTTCAGCACGCCGCCGAAGCCCGCCTCCGCGTCGGCCACGATGGGCGCCAGCCAGTGCGGCTGCTCCCCGTCATCGCCGCCGTCGGTCTCCGCCCAGGTGATCTGGTCCGCCCGCAGCAGCGCGTTGTTGATCCGCCGGACGACCTGCGGCACCGAGTTGACCGGGTACAGGCTCTGGTCCGGGTAGGTCTGGCCGGCCAGGTTCGCGTCCGCGGCGACCTGCCAGCCGGACAGGTAGATCGCCTTCAGGCCGGCCCGGACCTGCTGCACTGCCTGGTTGCCGGTCAGCGCGCCGAGCGTGTTGACGTAAGGCTCCCGCTGCAGCAGGGACCACAGCCGCTCCGCTCCGATCCTGGCCAGCGTGTGCTCTTCCTGCACCGAGCCGCGCAGCCGCACCACGTCGGCCGCGGAGTAGGTCCGCTCGACGCCGGTCCAGCGCGGATCCGTCGCCCACTCCCCGCGCAGCGCGGCTGCCTGCTCGTCGATCGACCGGACTGCCCGCTGCCCGGCGCTGCGCTGCCCGTTGCTGCGCTGCCCGTTGCTGCGCTGCCCGTTGCTGCCGGCCTTGCCGTTCTGCGTGCCCTCGACGCGGTCGCTGCTCATGGGGGCCTCCTGCCATCCTGTCGTTCCCGGTGCTGGCCACGGTTCCGGTGCTAGCGCAGTCCGCTACAGCAGTTCCCGGTGCTAGCCACAGCCTGCGGGCACGGCCGGCGAATCACCAGGACTAGATACATGAATATCGTCAAATATTCGTCTAAGGTTAACATGTGCGAGATTTGGACGAAGAAGAACCAGTGTCCTTGACTTCAGCTGGCCTGGACGTCGTCATGTTCGGGCAGCGGCTCAAGCATGCGCGCCGCGCTCGCGGGCTGACCCTGGCGGAGCTCGGTGCCCGCGTCGGACGGGCCCCGTCCGTGCTCTCGCTGCTGGAGAACGGCCGCCGCGAGCCGAAGCTGTCGATGATCGAGGCGCTCGCCAGGGCGCTGTCCTTGCCCGTGGGGGAGCTGCTGCGCAGGCAGCCGCCGAGCCGCCGCGCGCAGCTGGAGATCGCTCTCGCGGAGGCGCAGCGCGACCCGGCGTGCGCCGACCTCGGCCTGCCACCCCTGCGGGTGGGTGCCCGGGTGCCGAACGACGTGCTCGAGCACGTCGTCGCGCTGCACAACGAGCTGCGCAAGCAGCGGGCCAAGCCGACCGCCACGCCGGAGGAAGCACGGGAGGCGAACGCCGGCCTGCGGGCGATGATGCGCGAGCGCGGCAACTACTTCGCGCCGATCGAGCAGGCAGCGGCCCGCGCGCTGGCCGCGGCCGGATACGCCGGGGGAGCCCTGTCCCAGGGACTGCTGCTGTCGGTGGTGAGGCACCACGGGTTCTCCGTTAAATATGTGCATGATCTGCCTCGGTCGGTGCGATCGGTGACCGACCTGCGGAACCGGCGAATCTACCTGAAGCAGGAGTCCATGGGCATGCACTCGCCGCGGACCGTCCTACTGCAGACGCTCGGCCACTTCGTGCTCGGCCACTCCGCTCCGGCCGACTTCGCCGACTTCCTCCGGCAGCGGGTGGAGGCGAACTACTTCGCTGCCGCCGTGCTGGTGCCGGAGGAGCCGGCCGCGCGGTTCCTGCGCGAGGCCAGGGACGCGCGGAGCCTGTCCGTCGAGGACCTTCGGGACGTCTTCGCGGTGTCCTACGAGATGGCCGCGCACCGCTTCACCAACCTGGCGACGCACCACCTGGGCCTGCCGTGCCACTTCGTCAAGAACGACGCGAACGGGATCATCTACAAGGCCTACGAGAACGACGGCGTGGTGTTCCCGGCCGACGAGGCCGGGGCGATCGAGGGACAGCGGATGTGCCGCCAGTGGTCGGGACGCCAGGTGTTCGCCGTCGCGGACCGGTTCAGCCCGCTGTACCAGTACTCCGACACGCCGTCGGGCACCTACTGGTGCGTCGCCTTCGTCGACCCGGGGCCCGAGCGCGGCTTCGCGATCACGCTGGGCGTGCCGTTCGAGCACTCGCGCTGGTTCCGCGGCAGGGAGACGGTCAACCGGGTCGCGTCGGCCTGCCCGGACGGCGAGTGCTGCCAGCGGCCGCCGGCCCGGCTGGCGGCGCGCTGGGACGGCCTGGCCTGGCCGTCGGCGCGCGCCCACTCGCACATCCTGTCCGCGCTGCCCAGGGGCAGCTTCCCCGGCGTGGACGAGGCCGACGTGTACGCGTTCCTGGAAAAGCACGAGGACGACTGAGCAGCGCCCGCTTGGTCAGCCAGGATGGCGATCACCGCGGCGGCGATAAGCCCGTACTGCCGGGCGGCCTCAACATACGCCGACTGCGTGATAGGTGCCTCGTGCCCGCGCGTCCCTGGTCGCGAGGGCTACCTCGTGCTCTTTGGCGGCAAGTGCCACCAGCGCGTCATAGACGGCACCGCCTGCGATGCCGAGGCCGCTCAGCGTGTCCGGGAGCTTCCGGCCCCGCGGGTTGCTCAAGAGCAGCGGCGGAGAGAAGCGGGCAGCGGCGGCGAGCGAGCCGCGCCGTAGCCGGGCCGTAGCCGGGCCGGGCGCCCGCTAGCGCTGCCGCCGGGTGGAGCCGGCCGCGACCGGCTCCCCGCACGCCTCGCAGGTCACCTCGGCCACCAGCCGGTGACCGCAGTCGTGCTCCAGGACGAGCGGCGGCCCGGCCTCGCCAGCCAGGTGCTGGTCGCCCCAGCGCATCAGGGTCAGGATGACCGGGTACAGCTCCCGGCCGGCCTCGGTCAGGTGGTACTCGTAGCGGGCCGGATGCTCGGAGTACGGCCGCCGCTGCAGGATCCCTGCCGCCACCAGGGTGCGCAGGCGGGCGGCGAGGGTGTCGCGCGGTGCGCCGGTCCGCCGGGCCATCTCGTCAAACCTGCGGTTGCCGAGGAACGCCTCCCGGATGGCCAGCAAGGCCCACTTCTCGCCGACCAGGTCGAGGGCGCGGGCAATGGAGCACTCCCGCGGCTGCGCTGAGGTAGACGGCACGCCTGCCAGTATAAGGGAGAGTCGCAAATCTGGACGGACTGATGCCTCGGCAGGTACACTGCATCCAGATTCCGGACTGACTTGGAGGATCCGCCGTGAGCTCTCTCTCCCCGGCAGCAGCCGTCCCGCCGGGCGGTGGCGCGGCCGGCGGTACCGCGACCGCGATCCTGAGCCCGCGCCAGGTGACGGCCATCGTGGGCGTCTTGTCCCTTGCGGTCTTCATGTCCAGCCTTGACCTGTTCATCGTCAACCTCGCGTTCCCTTACATCGGGCGGGAGTACCACGGCACGAGCCTGAGCTCGCTGTCGTGGGTGCTGAACGGCTACACCGTCGTCTTCGCCGCGGTCCTCGTGCCGGCCGGCCGGTGGGCAGATCGCGTCGGCCGTCGCCGGCTGTTCGTGGCCGGGCTCCTGGCCTTCTGCGCGGGGTCGCTGTGCTGCGGGCTGGCGCCCGGGGTGAACCTGCTGATCGCGGCGAGGGTCGTGCAGGCGGTCGGCGCCGGCCTGATGGTGCCCGCGTCGCTGTCCCTGCTGCTGGCATCTGTGCCGCCCGCGGCCCGTTCGCGGGCCATCGGCACCTGGTCGGCCCTCGGCGCCCTGGGCGCCGCCCTGGGCCCGGTGATCGGCGGGAGCCTGGTGCAGCTCAGCTGGCGGTGGGTCTTCTGGATCAACCTGCCGGTCGGCCTTGCCGCCGTGGCGCTGGCCGCGCGGGTGGTGCCGGAGAGCAGGGACGAGCACGTCCAGGGCCACCCTGACCTGGTGGGCGCGGCGGCGCTCGCGGCGTCGGTCGGCCTGGTCGCGCTGGCCCTCGTCGAGGTGCCCGGCTGGGGATGGGGTTCCGCTCGATTCATCGGGCTGCTGCTCGCGGCGGCGGGCTGCGCGGCCGCGATGGTGTTCCGCTCGCGCCGCCACCACTCGCCGGTCATCGAGCTCGGACTGCTCCGCTCCCGGACCTTCAGCGGAACGTTCGCTGCCTCCATTTTTTATTACGCAGCATTCGGGGCCTTCGTGCTGAACTCCGTCGAGTTCCTCACCGGGGTGTGGCACTACTCGGCCGTGCGGGCGGGCCTCGCCATCGGGCCGGGCCCGCTGATGGTGCTGCCGTTCGCCCGGCTGGTAGCTCCCTGGCTGGCGGCGCGGCTGGGCGGGCCCGGCCGCGTGGCCGTCATCGGCTGCGCCGTCAACGCGGGCGCGCAGCTGCTGTGGTACACCCAGATCACCGCTCATCCGGCCTACCTGACCCACCTGCTGCCGGCCCAGCTCCTTGGCGGCGCCGGGGTGGGCCTGGCGATTCCGTCCCTGCTCGGCGCCGGCAGCGCCTCGCTCACGCCCTCCCGGTTCGGCACCGGCAGCGGGATCCTGAACATGGCCCGCCAGGTCGGCACGGTCCTCGGCGTGGCCAGCCTGATCGCCATCCTCGTCCACGTCGCCCCGGCCGACCCCGTCGTCGCCTACCGGCACGGGCTGGCCCTGATCATCGCGTTCTTCGCGGTCGCGGGCCTGGTCTCGGCCGCGATGCTCACCGGCCGGCCGGTACTGGCGCCTGCCGCGCCCGGCCGTCCTGCCGCGCCCAGCGACCCTGCCACGTCAGCCGGGCCCGCCGCGTCAGCCGGGCCCGCCGCGTCAGCCGGGCCTGGCGGGCCTGCCGCAGCTCAGCCGGGCATGGTCACCGGGCGGTAGCCGACGTAGTTCTCGGCGAGCGAGGTGGCCGCCGCCCGCGAGTCGGTGACATAGCGCAGCTGCGATAGCTGCAGCTGCGCCTCCAGCGCGCCCGCACCCGGCGTGGAGTGCAACATCGTCGTCATCCACCAGGAGAAATGCGTGGCCCGCCAGACCCGTTCCAGGCAGCTGTCGGAGTACGCGTCCGCGAGCTTGGCGCTGCCGCCGGTGAGCAAGCTCGTCAGCGCGCCAGCCAGCACGGTGACGTCGGCCAGTGCCAGGTTCAGGCCCTTCGCGCCGGTCGGCGGTACGATGTGGGCCGCGTCGCCGGCCAGGAACAGCCTGCCGTAGCGCATCGGCGAGCTGACGAAGCTGCGCATCGGCGTGATCCCCTTCTCCAGGACCGGGCCCTCCTTCAGCTCCCAGCCGGGTAGCTCGAAGCGGCGCTGCAGCTCGGCCCAGATGCGCTCGTCCGGCCAGGCGGCGACCTCCTCGTCCGGCGCCACCTGCAGGTACAGCCTGCTCAGCTGCATGCTCCGCATGCTGTGCAGCGCGAAACCCGCCGGGTGGTGGCAGTAGATCAGATCGTCGGTCGACGGCGGCACGTCGGCCAGGATGCCCAGCCAGGCATACGGATAGCCGGTCTCCCACACCGTCCGCAGGCCGGCCGGGATGGCGTCCCGGCAGATTCCGTGAAACCCGTCACAACCAGCGATCGCGTCGCAGGTCACCTCGCGGCGCTCGCCGTCCGCGCTGGTGTAGCGCAGCACCGGCCGGTCCGAGGTGACCGCGTCGACCTCTGTGTCGCTGATCTCGAACTCGATCACGCCGCCGGCCGCGAGCCTGGCCGCGATCATGTCCTTGACCACCTCGGTCTGCGCGTACACCGTGACCGTCCGGCCGCCGGTCAGGTCGCGGAAATCGATGTGCCTGCGCTGCCGGTCGAACTGCAGGTAGATCCCGCCGTGCTCAAGACCCTGGCGGTCAAGCCGCTCCGCCAGGCCGGCCTCACGCAGGGTACGTACGCTGCCCGCCTCGAGCACTCCGGCGCGCTGCCTGGCCTCACAGTAGGCACGGCTGCGCGTTTCCACCACGATCGACTCGACGCCGCGGAGCGCCAGCAGGTGCGAGAGCAGCAGGCCGGCCGGGCCGGCGCCGACGATCCCTACCTGAGTGCGCACGGACACTGCCTGGGTGGGCACGGCCGGCCCTGGGCTAGAACGGATAGCGCGCGATGTCACCGCGGATGGTGACCCAGCGCGTGTCGGTGAAAGCGTCCGCGTTGGCGCCGCCGCCGAAGCGCGCGCCGGTGCCCGAGGCGCCGACGCCGCCGAACGGGATGTTGGCCTCGTCGTCAACGGTCTGCTCGTTGATGTGCACGATCCCGCTGGGAATGCGGTTCGCCAGGTCCAGGCCCCGCATCACGTCGCGGGTGAGGATGCCGAGCGAGAGGCCGTACTCGGTCTCCGCCGCCAGCTTGGCCGCGTCGTCGGCGGTGGCGAACCGGATCACCGGTGCCACCGGCCCGAACACCTCCTGGGCGTAGGCGGGCATCTCCGGGCTCATCTCGGCCAGCACGGTGGGCTGGTAGAAGAGGCCCTCGTACGTGCCGCCGGCGGCCAGCCTGGCCCCGGCGCCGACGCTCGCGGTGACCAGCTCGTGGACCTTGTCCCGCTGCCGCTCGTCGATGATCGGGCCGAGCGCGACCTGCTCTGTCGCCGGGTTGCCGACCGGCAGGTGGACCGCTTTGTCGGCCAGGTAGATCTCCCCGGTCGAGTTGTGCGTCTCGAACTGGGCGGCGGGCAGGATCTTGCCGCTCGCTCTGACCACCCAGTCCTCGATCTCGGCGGCGTGGGACAGCCAGAGGTCGGCGGCCTTGCGCAGGATGGCCGATCGCGCGCTGTGCGGGGTCGCCACCCAGGCAGGCTGCGCCGCTGCCGCCCTGGCAGCCGAGGCAGCGACGTCGGAGGGTCCCGCGCACCCTATCCGGCCGATCTCCTCGCCGGTGGCGGGCTCGATGACGGCCACGTCGCCGCCCGCGCCGCGGATCCACCCGCCCTGGTAAAACTTGCCGCGCCAGGCCGATTCATCGAGAAACGTCATGATCGCTCCTTTATCGCAGGCCAGGCCCGCCCGGCGGGGCTAGCCAGCCTGGCCGGGCCCGCCCCGGCGGCGCCAGCCAGCCTGGCCGGCCTGGCCTGGCTGGCCGGGCCGGCCTGGCCCGACGAAGCCTGCGGTGCCCGATCCCGTCACCCGCTAGTGTGCGATGTACGAACAGCAGTTCTAGATCCGAACCTAGGGAACAGTAGCGCCGCTGTCAACGGGTCCGAGGCGGCCAGGACCGGCCCGTGCCGACCGGCCTGTGACCGGCGACGAACAAGATCCTTGTGATTGTCGGCGGCCAAGACGCCGCGAGCCAGCCAGCCGCGGGCCCCGAATACCACCTGATCGCATTACCGCGTAAGAATGGGCCATGAGCAAGCGGCCAGTCCCACCACCCCCGGGCGACAAGCCCGTTCCCTCCGCCCCGCCGCCACCGCCCGCCTGGCGGCACTGGCTGTGGCCGGCGGCGATCGCGGTGACGTTCTTGCTCTACATAATCCTGCCCGGGCTGCACGCCGCCAGCCAGGTCACCCTGAGCTACTCGCAGTTCATCAGCGATGCGAACGCACACAAGGTCAAGGACGTCACGTTCGGCAGCAGCGGCGCCGGCTCCAACACCCCGGCGACCGGCACCCTCACCAACGGCCAGGCATTCACCACCGTCATCACCGGCCAGGCGACGCCGGAGCTCAGCGCCGAGCTGACGGCGGACGGGGTCAAGGACGTCACCGCCAGCCAGCAGAGCGAATCGGCCCTTACTGAGCTGTTCTACGTGCTGATCCTGGTGCTTCCGTTCATCCTGGTCTTCTACCTCTTCCGCCGCATGTCGCGCGGCTCGGGCAGCCCGCTGCAGGGAGTCCTCGGCGTGGGCAGGTCCAAGGCGAAGATCTTCGACGCCGAGCGGCCGCAGACCAAGTTCAGCGACGTGGCCGGCTACGAGGGTGTCAAGGCCGAGATCGGCGAGGTGATCGACTTCCTCCGCAACCCCGAGCGGTACCGGCGGGCCGGTGCGATGGCCCCCCGGGGCGTGCTGATGGTCGGTCCGCCGGGCACCGGAAAGACGCTGATCGCGCGGGCCGTAGCCGGCGAGGCGTCGGTGCCGTTCTTCTCCGTGACCGGCTCCAGCTTCGTGGAGATGTTCGTCGGCGTGGGCGCCGCCAGGGTCCGCGACCTGTTCGCGGAGGCGCGCAAGCGGGCGCCCGTCATCATCTTCATAGACGAGATCGACGCCATCGGCCAGCGCCGGGCGGGATCGGGCGCCGTCGTCGCCAACGACGAACGCGAGCAGACGCTCAATCAGCTGCTCTCGGAGATGGACGGGTTCGACATCGCGGAGGGGATCGTCGTGCTCGGCGCCACCAACCGGCCCGAGGTCCTCGACCCCGCGCTACTGCGGCCGGGCAGGTTCGACCGGCAGGTCGTCGTCCCGCTGCCCACGCTTACCGAGCGGGCCGCCATCCTGGCGGTGCACTGCCGCGGCAAGAAGCTCGGCGTCGACGTCGATCTGAACATCGTGGCGCGCGGCACTCCGGGCTTCTCCGGCGCTGATCTTGCCAACCTGGCCAACGAGGCCGCGATCTTCGCCGTCCGCGAGGGACGCGAGGTGCTGTCGGCGGCCGACTTCGAGGACGCGCGGGACCGGATCCTGCTCGGACGCAGGGAAGGCTCCAACGTCCTGCTGCCCGAGGAGAAGCACGCGGTCGCGATCCACGAGGCAGGGCATGCCCTCGTCGCCGCCCTCTCCGAGCACGCCGACCCGGTCGCGAAGGTCACCATCCTGCCCGCCGGGCAGGCGCTCGGCGTCACCCAGCAGCTGCCCCTCGTGGAGCGGCACCTGTACGGCGAGGACTACCTGACCGACTCGCTGGCCGTGCGCCTCGGTGGCCGCGCGGCGGAGCTCGTCGAGCTGGACCAGGGCTCGACCGGCGCGGCCAACGATCTCGCGTCAGCGACCGACCTGGCCACCAGGATGGTCCGTGAGTTCGGGCTCTCGCCCGCGCTCGGCCCGGTCGGCTATCCCGAGGGCGGCTCGGTTTTCCTGGGCGGCGGCGGCGGGCAGGGCCTGTCCAGCAGGCCCTTCGCCGAAGCCACCCAGGCAGTCATCGACGGCGAAGTCGCCCGGCTGCTGCGCGAGGCCGAGCAATCCGCGGTCGACCTGATCCGCGCACACCGGGACGAGCTCGGGCGGCTTGTCAGCCTGCTACTGGAGAAGGAAACGGTGGACGGCGACGAGGTCTACCACATAGTCGGCAAGGCCGTGCCTGAGCACCGGTCCGTCGAGCCGATGGCGATCGCGCCGCACATGGCCGCGGCACCCGACCAGGCTCCCGCCCCGGTCCAGGCTTCCACCCAGGTCCAGGCTCCCACCGCAGCGCCGGTCCAGGCGCCCGCAGCGCCGGTCCAGGCTCCCACCGCAGCGCCGGTCCAGGCGCCCGCAGCGCCGGTCCAGGCGCCCGCCGCAGCGCCGGTCCAGGCGCCCGCTGCAGCGCCGCCCCCCTAGCCGGCCGACCAGGGTGCCAACGGCGGGAACGAGCAACACCGGCGCTACCAAAGTGCCGGCCTTACCGAGCAGACCGGAGCTAGCAAACTGCGGGCGCCGTGACCGGCGCTAGCAAACTGGAGACCGGAGCTAGCAAACTGCGGGAGCACGATCGCGACGGTCAGCGCCGACCAACGTGCGGACGCGGTCCGCGCCGACGGCGAGCAGCAGCGTCGGAAGCCGGGGCCCCGTGTCGCGGCCGATCAGCAGGCGGTAGAGCAGTGCGAAGAAGGCGCGCTGGGCGACCTTGAGTTCGGGCGTCGGCTTCATGTCGAGCGGCAGTCCGGCGTGGATCTTCGGGACGCTGTAGACGAGTCCGGTCAGCCCGTCCAGGGACCAGTTCGGATCGAGACCCGCGAGCAACAGCCTCAGCATTTCCCGGTCGGCGGCGCCGAGCGAGGCGAGCAACTCAAGGTCCGGCTCGTCGCGTACCCGGGTGCGCTGGTCGATGGGCATCTGCGCATCGACCCACGCCCGCGCCCGGTCCAGGCGGGGCCGGACCTCGTTCAGCGAGGTGATCGGGTCGTCCGGGGCGAGGTCGTGCAGGACGCGCAGGATCTGCTCGTCGTCGCCGGTGGTGACGTCGATGATCGATGCGAGCGTCCGGTAAGGCAGCGGCCTCGGCGTGGTCGGCAGCACGCGGGCGGCGGTGCGGGTGGCCCGTCCGTGCGCGGCCACCTCGGCCGGCGCCGCCGATCCGCCGGCGATCCTGCGGCCGAGCGCGTCCCACTCGTCGTAGAGCCGGTGGATTTCCTGATCGAAGGCGATCTTGAAGGACTGGTTCGGGCGGCGCCGCGCATACAGCCAGCGCAGCAACGGCGCTTCCATGATCTCCAGCGCGTCGGCCGGGGTCGGCACCGCGCCACGGGAACTGCTCATCTTGGCCATGCCGCTGATGCCCACGAAGGCGTACATCGGCCCGATCGGGGGATCTTGACCGAACACCTCCCGGACGATCTGGCTGCCCACGACGAACGACGAACCGGGCGAGGAGTGGTCGACGCCAGAGGGCTCGAACAGGACTCCGTAGTGTGCCCAGCGCATCGGCCAGTCGACCTTCCACACCAGCTTGCCCTGGTCGTGCTCGGAGAGCAGCACGGTATCGGCGTGCCCGCAAGCGCAGACGTAGGACAGCGCGGTGGTGTCGTCGTCGTACCCGACGACCGTCGTAAGGTCCCGGTCGCAGACCGAGCAGTAGGGCTTGTACGGGAAATAACCCGCCGCGTTGGCGCCGTCCTCCTCCGTCGCCGCGCCGGATCCCTGCGCCGCAGCCAGCGCCGCGGCGACATCCGCCGTACCAGCCACGTCCGCCGCCGGGGGGCTGTCATCGGCTGTCGGCTTGGCCTGCATCCGGTACCGGCCGAGGATGGCGTCGATGCGCTCGCGCTCCCTCATCGCCAGCAGGATGTCCTCGCGGTACGCGCCGGACGCGTAGCGCTGCGCCTGGCTGATTTCCTGCACCTCGATGGCCAGCTCGGCGAGGGCCATGACCATCGGAGCCTTGAAGTGCTCGGCCCAGTTGGGGTACCGGCTGCCGGCCGGCGCGGGCACCGACGTCAGCGGCTTGCCGACGTGCTCAGCCCAGGACGGGTCGACGTCGGCCGGAACCCTGCGGAACCGGTCGTAATCGTCCCAGAACAACAGGTGCTCACAATCGCGCCCGCGCCGCCGGACCTCGTCGGCGACCAGGTGCGGCGTCATTACCTCGCGCAGGTTGCCGAGGTGGATCGGGCCGGACGGGCTGAGCCCGGAAGCGCAGATGATCGGCCCGCGGGGGACGCGACGCTCCGCCTCGGCGATGACTTCGTCCGCAAGACGAGACACCCAGTCGGCCTCGCTGGGCTCCATCACGATCGGCTTGCCCCTTCCATGCGGATGAGTACCGTCTCGGCAAGGGCGTCCAGCTCATGCAAGGTAAGTTCGACAGAACGGGCAACATGACCCCGCCGTGCTGCCACGCCGGAAGCATGGCATTTGCCAGTGCCAGATTTTACATGATCGTCGGAGCTGCCTGGCCGAGCCGGGTGCCGGCCACTCCGCCACCGCCCGTCGCCGAGCCGGGAGCCCGGCCACTCCGCCGCTGTCCGTCGCCGAGCCGGGAGCCCGGCCACTCCGCCGCTGCCCGTCGCCGAGCCGGGAGCCCGGCCACTCCGCCGCTGCCCGTTGCACCGTCAGCCCGTGCGTTCGCGGTCGGCCCGAATCATGGATGTCCCGTTGCTATGCGCGGGCGCATACCTTCGGGACATCCATGAAGCTGGGGCGGCGCTGGCCTGTGACGGGTCTGACTAGAGTGTGCAGAGTAATTAGAGTGGCCAAAAAAGTGACTCGGGTGGGGTTCGCGCGGGCCGCTGGCGCCGAGCCCGCCGCGCCGCTAAGCTCACCGCATGCACGCGAACCGCATGCACGCGAACCGCACCACTGGCTGGTGGCGCCGCCGTTAGGCGGTGCCTGGTTCGCGCTCTGCAGAATCCTGAAGGCGACCGCCCGGCAGCCCGGCGGTCGCCTTTCTCGTGCCCGCCGTGCGGGCGCCGGGCCCGATGAGGCGAGGGGCCCTATGCGAAAGGCACAGATGGACCCGACGTACGACGACGTGCCGCCGACGGCAGCGACGACCACGGCAGCGGCAAGCACGGCGACGGCGAGCACCCCGACGGCGAGCACGGCGACGGCAAGCACCCCGACGGCGAGCACGGCGACGGCGAGCGGCTTTGTTACTGCGGCCGGCGTGCGGGTCAGCCGGGTCGCGGCTCCGTTTGATCCGGCCTTGCTGGCCGACGTCACCCGGCAGGTCGACGAGCGCCGCGGCGGGGTGCTCAGCTCGGGGATGGAGTACCCGGGGCGCTACAGCCGCTGGCACGTCGCCTACGTGAACCCCTGCGTCGAGATCGTCGCCCATGGCAGGAGAATCTCGGCGCGGGCGCTGAACGAGCGCGGCAGCGTGCTTTTCCCGGTCATCGACGCGGCGCTCCGCCGGGCCGGCAACCCGGACAGCGGCAACCCGGACGGCGGGAACCCGGACGGCGGCGCAGCGGCATCCGGCTGCCTTGATGCCACCGAGGTGATCATCCCCGACCCGGGACGTTCCTTCACCGAGGAGGAGCGGAGCCGCCGGCCCACGGTCTTTTCCGCCATCAGGGAGGTCATCGCCGCGTTCGCGGGCCCCGACGAGCATCTCGGGCTGTACGGGGCATTCGGTTACGACCTCGCGTTCCAGTTCGAGCCGGTCAGGCTCAGGAACCAGCGCGACGAACGGCAGCGGGACCTCGTCCTGCACCTGCCCGACCAGATCTACGTGCTGGACCGCAAGCGGGAGACAGCGCTGCGCTACTCCTACGAATTCGAGGTGGCCGGCGCCTCGACGGACGGGCTGCCCCGCGGCACGGAAGCCACGTCGCGGCCGGGCAGCGGCCACGACGGGCTCGTTCGGGCTGCTGATCTTCCCGCTGACCCGGTACCTGGTTCCTTTGCCCGGGTGGTCACCCTGGCCAGGGAAAGGTTCGCCCGCGGGGACCTGTTCGAGGTCGTGCCGAGCCACACCTTCTACGCCGCCTGCGGCTCGCCCGCGGCGTTCTACGAGCGGCTGCGCCACCGCAACCCGGCGCCGTACGAGTTCTTCCTGAACCTGGGGCAGGGGGAGTACCTGGTCGGCGCGTCGCCGGAGATGTACGTCCGGGTGACCGGCGACCGGGTGGAGACCTGCCCGATCGCCGGCACGATCGCGCGGGGCGCGGGACCGCTGCAGGACGCCGAGAACATCCGGACGCTGCTGGACTCGCCGAAGGAGGAGTCCGAGCTGACCATGTGCACGGACGTGGACCGCAACGACAAGTCCAGGATCTGCGAGCCGGGCAGCGTGCGGGTGATCGGCCGACGCCAGATCGAGATGTACAGCCGGGTGATCCACACGGTGGACCACGTGGAGGGACGGCTGCGGCCCGGCTTCGACGCGCTGGACGCCTTCCTCACGCACATGTGGGCGGTCACCGTGACGGGCGCGCCGAAGACCTGGGCGATGCAGTTCATCGAGGACAACGAGGACGCCCCGCGGCGCTGGTACGGCGGCGCGGTCGGGATGATCGGCTTCGACGGCGGGATGAGCACCGGCCTTACCCTGCGGACCGCGCACATCTCCGGCGGGATCGCGGCGGTCCGGGCTGGCGCGACGCTGCTGTTCGACTCGGACCCGGCGGCCGAGGAACGAGAGACCGAGCTCAAGGCACGGGCACTGCTGGAAACCCTGAAGGATCCAGAACGGGGCACTGCCCCCCAGTCTGCTGGCCAGCCCGCTGCCGCGGCGGGCGGCGGCATGCGCGTCCTGCTCGTCGACCACCAGGACTCGTTCGTGCACACGCTGGCCGGGTACTTCCGCGAGCAGGGAGCGGACGTGGTGACGTTGCGTGCCGGTTTCGCCGCCAGCGCGCTCGACGAGTACCGGCCGGATCTCGTGGTGCTCTCACCCGGGCCCGGCCGTCCGTCAGACTTCGGCTGCGACGAGCTGCTCGGCGAGCTGGACGCGCGCGGGCTCCCGGTGTTCGGCGTCTGCCTGGGGCTGCAGGCCATGGTGGAGCACTCGGGCGGCGAACTCGCCCTGCTCGCGGAGCCCGCCCACGGCAAGCCAGGGCGCGTCCGGGTACTCGGCGGCGCCCTGCTGGCCGGCCTGCCCGGCGAGTTCACGGCCGGCCGCTATCACTCGCTGTACGCGACGGCGGGCCAGGTGAAGGGCGGGTTCTCGGTGACGGCGACGACGCCCGACGGGGTCGTCATGGCGATCGAGGACGATGCCGCCGGCCGGTGGGGGGTGCAGTTCCATCCGGAGTCGATCCTCACCGCCTCCGCCGGGGCGGGTCACCAGGTCATCGCCAACGTGCTGCAGCTCTGCCGGGCCCGGGCCGCGGGCACGGCCGGGAGGCCGGCCGTGCCCGCCAGCTGAGCAGGTCAGCCCACGGACCGCACGCTGCGGGCCTGTCGGTGCGGCGGGCCGTCAGTAGGCCGGCACCGTGCCAGCCGGTAATGTGCCGTGCCATGAAGAGCGTGCAGCCCGAGGTGTTCCTGGTCGCC
>Ga0302324_100004808_pt1 | contig 29768 bp, 21 predicted proteins | sample Palsa_T0_1_FD_201949 | JGI IMG/M metagenome (GOLD analysis project Ga0302324, IMG submission 201949) | Peat permafrost microbial communities from Stordalen Mire near Abisko, Sweden - Palsa_T0_1 | ecosystem: Environmental > Terrestrial > Soil > Palsa > Peat permafrost | place: Sweden: Abisko...
CTGCTCCGACTATAGGCTCGAAGAAGCGCTCGGGCAATGCTGAAGACGTAAAAAGTTTGTCAAAACTGAGCTGCTATTACGGTCGCTCGCGTTCCAGCTTGCGTAAGGTTTCGAGGACTTCCGGATGGTGGCTGCCATCGCGCTCGACCGCCGCGCGAGCTTCCACAACGGCCTCCGAATGACGGTGAGTCAGCTCCAGAACTTGCGCCAGCGTCCAATGAGGCTTGAACCAATTCGGAGCGCATTCGATAGCCTTTCGCAGCGAGCGCTCCACTCCCGCGGTGTCGTCGTTGCGGGCCTGCAAAGTCGCGAGGTGGTACCAGGCGTTTTGAGGGTCTTCCGCGGTCGTGGTGGCTCGATTGGCTGACTGGAAAGCCTGTCGGGCGGCCTGCAGGCGCGTGACGAATAGGGGTGTGCGGGCAGCGAGGCGCGCCATCGCGCTGGAATATTCCAGATCGTCTCCCGCGCCCGGCAGTTGCCAGCGAAGCTCGGTCTGATAGGCCATTGACGCGCCCCCGGCATCGCCCGCCGCGATCCTTCGCTGAGCGACAGCCAGGCTCCAGTCGGCTACCAGCAGGCGAACGACGAAAGCTATCAGCGCCAGACTCGCGGCCAGCGCGACCGGCGGAATCCACCGCGGAGACTTTCCAGAATTCTCTACGTGCGACGGTTCTACTGGCGCGCCGGCGACAAGCAGCGCGATGATCAAATGGAAATACAGCGCCGTGGCGAAAACAAAGACGATGAACTGCTGCGTAATCAGCATCCCGGCCAGCGCGGCGGCGAGAGAAGGGGCTAAAGCGTTCCCGGATTTCACCAGGCGCGTCGCCGCGTGGATCGCCACGCCGCACAGCGCCAGCAAAGCGAGCAAACCGGCGAGGCCGGTGGAAGCGAGCGTGTCCAGGAACATGTTATGCGGAGATTCGTGATAGAAATCCGGATAGGCGCGCGCCAGATCCAGGGACTCAAAGCGCGGAAACTCGGTAACGAACGTCTCGGGCCCGAAGCCGAGGAACGGCCGATGCGCCGCCATCCGCAAGGAGTCGCGCCATAAGGGCAAACGCGCGCCTCCCCAGGCGTCTTCGCGAGACCAATGCAGGCGCGCTCTGAGCTTCAGACCGGCTGGTGAGAAGAAGAACAACACCAAGCCCGCCACGCAAGCGACGGCAAAGGCCACGGTGCCCGCCCGAATGCGCCGCCGCCTTAGGATCAAAAAAACAAGCCCTCCCGCCGCCAGACCCAGGAGCGCCGAACGAGTGCCGCTCAGGACGATAGCCGCAACAGCCAACGCGGAGGCAGAAGCAGCCAAATACTTGCGCCATCTCGCCGTCTCCATGCGCTCGACAGCCAGCCCAAGAAAAACTACGCAAACCAGCCACGCCGCGAAATAGTCCGCGTGACCCATGGTGCCGGGCGGACGAACGATGGTGAACTCGCCTCCTCCAACCTGATACGCCTTGGCGGGCAGCCATGGGTCCCAACCGAAATACTGCGCGATGCCATAGAGCGAGGCTAGCGCGCCACTCGCCGCGCATGCTCGAAGAAACGCGAGGAAATGGCCGGGGTCCGCCGCGAGCCATGCCGCCGCAAGCAGCACGAACAGGAGCAGACCTGTCTGGGCTATCAATCCTTGGCGCCGCCACGCGCTTCCGTTCAGGGAAACCATGCGGTGCAGAGAAAACAGAGTGGCGAACGCCGTAATCAGGCACTCCGCGATGAGTGCGCCCACAAACCACTGGCCGGCCTTGCGCCGGATCAAGTTGTAAATGTTGTGTACATTTACGCTTGTATATAAAAGAATTAGCGCGACGCCCAATAGGAGACTCGCGAGTTTCGGCGTAATATCGAAATGAGACAAAAAGCCCGGAGCGATGAGCAGCGGGACTAGCGCCGCGATCGCCGGCATGACCAAGGACATATATCGAATAGGCTTGCGCACGTTTGGGCCTGAATTACTATGTACGATTCATTTGACGCTTTTGAGTACATCGAATATTTGAGGAAGCGATGGCGCGTGGTCGCGGCGGCGTGCGGCGTCGGGTTGCTGCTTTCTTTAGCGATAAGCCTGCTGCTTGCGAAGCGTTATACGGCCACCGCCAGCGTGCTCATTGAGGCGCCCGGCGGTAATGACGTGCGCGTAGCGACGGCGGTGAGCGCGGTTTATCTCGAGTCGCTGAAGACGTACGAGAGCTTTGCGGCGAGCGACAGTGTGTTTGCCCGGGCCGTGGAGGAGTTTCATTTGCAGGAGGGCGGGTCGGCGCCATCGCTGGAGGCTTTGAAACGCCGGGTTCTGAAAGTCTCCAAACCGCGTGACACGAAGGTGCTCGAAATCAGCGTGACGCTCCCGCGGCCGAAACAGGCGCAAGCCGTTGCTGAATATTTGGCTGACCAAACCGTGGGGATAAGCCGGACTGAGAGCATGGCCGCGGATAACGCGTTTACCGAAGAGGCCCAAAAGCAGGTGACGGAGGCACATGCGCGCTTGGACGAGCGACAAAAAGAATGGGCGAATCTCGCTGCCGCGGCTCCCGTGCAAGGCCTTCAAAACACCGTTGAATCCAGCATCGATTTCCAGAGCCAGCTTCGGCGGCAACTGGTGGAGGCCGAAGCCAACGTCGCTGAATACCAACAGCAAACGCAGGCGGGCGGACAGTACGCGCAAGAGCAGCTCCCTTCGGCGCAGGCTCGCGCGGCGCTGATCGAGAAGCGGCTCGGGGAGCTGAACCGGGAGATCCAAGAAAAGAGCGCACTTTTAGCCACTCGCATCGCGAAGAGAGAAGCCGTCGATTCGGAACTGAAGATGGCGCAGACGGCTTACGAAGCTGCGTCGGCGCGTCTGCGCGATATCCGATCAGCGGCCGGTTCGCGCGGGGAACAACTTCGTGTAATCGATCCGGGAATCGTTCCACAGGCCCCGAGTTCCCCGAATGTTCTTCTCAATGTCGCCGCCGCGCTTCTGGTGGCGGTGGTTTCTTCGTTCGTATATTTGAGCATTGCATTTGTATATCGGCGCAGAGCGATAGGATTTCAGCCGACGCTGTCCCGCGGGATGCGCGCATGATCGCGGCGCTACGCGCGCCCAGCCGGGGGGAAATGGTGGCCGGTTTGCTGCTGGGCGTTTACGCGACTGGCGTGGCCTTGGCTCCGGATATACCCACCAAGGCGCTGCTGTGCGCCCCGCTGGTCGCCGTGCCCCTGACATGGCGTATCCTCGGGGCGCCGAATTACTGGCTGGCGCTTTTCCTAGGCTGCGTCCTACTGTTGCCGCCGCTGCCGATCAAACTGGGCGACTCCGGCCCCCACGCCGCGTTGCTGTTTGCGGCGACGGGCCTGTGGGTCGGCTTCCTGCGCCTTCCCCAGTGGCGGTTCCGGGCTGATCCGGTCGCAGCCTGTTTGTTAATCCTGGCCGCGATTCTGATGAGCAGCGTCGCCATGGCCTTGATCTACTCGGGCGCCGCAATCGCAGCGGGAAGTTTCGTGCGCGTCCTGCTATTCGGTATTTCGGTGTTCATATTCGTGTATGTCCGCCATGGTCCCGGCCGCATCGAGCCAAGCCAAGCCTTCCGTTGGATTCGGTTTTTATTCTGGGCCGCGGCCGCATCCGCGCTTTTCGCGTGCGTCGATTTCTACTTTCAGTTTCCGGCCCCGGCCGGCTACGAGCAGCAGTTCATCTGGTTGGACGCGGGTGTGTTCCGGAGAGCGCAAGGCGTGTTTTACGAGGCGAGCACTCTCGGTAACATTTGTGGGTTCTTTCTGGAGATGTGCGCGGTCGCGCTGTTCACGCCACGCGGTGATCGGCCCCTGCCGGCATTCGCTCTCATCGTCGGCGGGGCGACTTTCGCCGCTGCCCTGGTCCTGTCTTACTCGCGCGCATCGCTTCTCAACGTCGCCGTCGGCGCGGTCGTATTGCTCTGGCTTCACCGCCATCGTATACGGTGGCGGCGCTTAGCCCTGAGCTTAGCGGTCCTCGGAGCGTCGGCGTCGGCGATTCTCGGGCTGGCATTTCCAGTGTTTGCGCGGATGTATTGGTTGCGGCTCGCCAGCGTAATTCAGTATTTCTCCGAATCGCCCGACATGGTGCTGTCCGGCCGCGTGCGAAGCTGGCAGATGTTGGCGCAGTTCCTGTCTTCTCATCCGTTGCACGCGCTCTTGGGCGTAGGCTACAAGACTTTGCCGTACTCCGACTTCATCGGATCGACTTCCGTTGGCGACAACACCTACTTGTCGTTTTTCGTTGAAACCGGCATCGTGGGAGTGCTCGCCGTCATCGCGCTCAACGCGGCGATTCTTATCGTTGCGTACAAGGCCGCTCGTTCCGGCGACGCTGTGAGGCGGTTCTGCGGCGCCTGCATGCTGTGCTTTTGGGCCGGCCAAGTGGTGCAGATGTTCTCGGCGGATCTGCTGACCTACTGGCGCGTTCTTCCGATATACTTTTTCGTGCTGGCCGTGGCGGCGCGACAAGAAGCGTGAACGTTCTTTTTCTCGATCAATTCAGCGAGATCGGCGGAGCCCAGCGCGTTCTGCTCGACACCCTGGACGCGGTCGGCGAGCTCGGATGGAGAGCGCATGTCGCGGTGCCGGGCAATGGACCGCTGGCCGAAAAGCTGCGGAACCGAAAGATCGCGGTTACACCGCTCCCCTGCGGCCCCTACGAGTCCGGCAAGAAGAGCACTCGGGACCTGCTGAGATTCGTCCTGGACCTGCCGCATCAGACTCGCGCGATCGCGGATCTGGACAAGCGGATTGGTTTCGACTTGCTGTACGTGAACGGCCCCCGATTGCTCCCGGCGGCCGCGTTGAGTGAATGCGCGCCCGTGCTTTTTCATGCGCACAGCGACATCCCGCAACGTCGCGCCATGAAACTGGCCCACTGGGCAATCCGGAGAATGGGCGCCACCGTGGCGGCTTGCAGCAATTCAGTGGCGGGCGCCTTCCGGAATTGCGTTTCGCCAGACCGACTGCACGTCATTCCGAACGGCGTTCGTGAGATCAAGTTCCGCCAACGAGACTTCCGGCCGGGCGGGAGCTGGCGTATCGGCATGCTGGGACGAATTAGTCCGGAAAAGGGGCAAGCCGAGTTCCTGCGGGCCATCAAGCTGGGGCTCCCGCGCCTCGCGAACGCGCGTTTCCTAGTTTTCGGAGCGCAGCTGTTTGGCGCGACGGAATATTTCGAGACAGTCCAGGAGTTGGCGCGGGACTTGCCGGTCGAGTTTCGCGGATGGCAGGAGGATCTGGATGTCGTCTTTGACGATCTGGATTTGCTCGTGGTTCCGTCCCTGCAAGAGGGCATGGGGCGAGTGGTCATAGAGGCGTTTTCCGCCGGAGTCCCCGTCATCGCCTTTCCCACCGGCGGCATCCCCGAAATTATCGCCGACGGCGAAACCGGATTCCTAACGCGCGAGCGCTGGCCGACGGCGTTGGCAGCGCGCCTGGTGCAGATCATAACGGGCGATCCGGAATATCCGCGACGCGTAGCTGGGCAAGCGCGCTGTGCGTGGGAGCGCGCCTATCGCGTCGACATCTACCAGAAACGGATCACGGAGTTGATGCTGAACGTGGTCTCGGCGCGGTCATCAGTACGCGAAACAGCAGGGCCGCCGCCGCGCAAATAGCGGCCGCCGCGGCCAGCACGGGCGGATATCCGAAGCGCGCGATCAATCCGCCCGAAATCGCGGCGGCGACGGCTTGTCCCGCGAATAGCACCAGCATGTTTAGCGCCGAGGCGCTGCTCCGTTGCGCTTCGGGAACGCCTTCCATCAGAAATGTGAACATGCCCGGCTCACTCATGTACTGGGCCATCATGAACGCCACGTAGCCGAGCGCGGCCGATATTGGGCCTCGGACAGCAGCCAAGCCGAGCAAAGCGATCGCGGTGGCGAATTCCATTCCCGAGATTCCGCGCGCAACTCCGAATCTTCGGAAAACGGCCGGCGCTACCAGGATTGCCCCCACTTGCGCGAATTGTGCCCAGGAAAACACATAGCCGATCTGCCGGATGGGCAGATGAATATGTTGGGCGAAGAAAACATTCGTGAATGGGTTGAAGAAGCCGGTGCCCAGACTCCAAAGCAGCATGGCGATCAGAAATCGCGTCACGAGCGGGCTCGGGCGATAAAGCTTTCGCTGTTCGCGCGGCGGGGCCGCGGTTGCCCGTACTCTCGATAGCGGCCACACCGCCAGAAAGACAATCGCGCATCCGACGAATAGCGCCGCCCGGTATGAAGCGACGCCTGAGGAGATCCCCCGCAAACGAGAAAGCCACGCCGGCAAATTTCCCGCGGCGAGTCCGCCTAGGATTCCGATGGCAATTCCGGACGAGCATACCAGGCTGAACCCCACTGGGCGGCTCTTTGGAGTGGTCACGGATGCGACGAGCGGCGCGAGCGCCACCGGCCACGCCGACGAGACTAGACCGGCGGAGGCCGCCAGCGCGAGCAGAGCAGGAGGAGCAGTCAGATAGGCTCGCAGGGCCGAGATTCCGGCTGTGAGCGCGAACGAAGCCATCAGCGTTCTGCGAGTTCCGAAACGTTCGGTCGCGTACGCGGCAGGAATGGAACCAGCTAAGGTGCCGGCGGTCATCACGCCGGAAACCACGCCTATGAAGTTCTCGTGAAAGCCCAACTGGAGCAGGTAGAGGTTATACAAAAAAACGAACACGAACATCCCGAAGTCGAAGAAGCCTTCGGCCAGGAAGAAGCGCCAAAATCGCGCGTCCAATTCCAGGCTGCCTCCGAACCAGCGCGCGGCACTGGCCGCGGTCGGCGGCAGCGCTCTCAGATGATGCGCGAGGCGCGAGGACGAGAAGACCACGTACCGCCACCGGCTGCGCAATCGAATCCGCAATGTGCGTTGTTCTTCAGGAAGGTGCACGGCATCCACGGGCCCGGGCAAGCGCTCCGGAATCAGCCTACGCCGAAGCACAGCCGCGCGCGCGCTCAGCGAATCGAGCAGACTCCAGTGCAACCAGAGTTCGTCTTTGTTGGGCCGAAAATGACCCGCCAGCGGGGACATTGAAAAAATGTCCAGCCATCGTTTTATTTCCGCCGGCAGAGCCTCGGCTTCCTCCAACGCAGGCGCCGGCAAGACGCAATTGAACCACTTCTGGGCGATCGAAAAACAGATCGCTTCCAGCCGCCGCATGGATGGGGGATGCAAGTCGGGCCACTCACTCCAGAGCGACATGTCGTCGGCGCCGTGATGCAGCAGCGACGCCAACTCGTACACGTGGGAAGGCCGCACACTGCCCCGCAGCAAATGTCGAAGCAGGTGCAAACATGAGTTAGCCATGGCATCGGCGGGATGGAGCGCCACGAATCGGAGTCCATCCACAATTGCTGCGCGGCGCCGTTCCCAGAATTGCTCCAAGCCTTGCGGACCGAACCGCTCGGTTTGCTCGTCCCAGAAACGAAAGTGCAACTCCAGAGCGAGCGGCATGTCCACGTCAAAGTAGTCACCCTTCCATTCCCAGCCCGTCCTGCGAATCAAAGTGGGAAGGTGATCGATCGGGTGGCGGTCGCCTGGAACGATCGGCTCGTACGTCAATTTCGCGGCCACATCGTAGGCGCGTAACGCTTGCTCTTCGGGAAGGAACAAATCGATGTCGCCTTGCCAACGATGGCGCGGGTCTCGCGCGAAGCGAGGGCAATGGCTGAAGCCTTTTAGAACGACGAACTCCAATCCGGCGGTCTCGAAAGCGGAGGCGACTTCGCTGTAGGTGGTCCGGACGCGAGCCCAACGACCGGCGTTGTTTCGAAGGTCCCGATGGATGCGTTCCCGTACCCAATCGGGCAAGTGTTCATTGCAAGTCAGGCCGAGCGGCAGCGTCAACTGAGCCCGGTCGCTGAAGGCGAGCGCCTGCCTCCAATCTCGTTCGGATAGGCCCGCTAGCAGCCCCAGCTCGGCCGATTCAAAACGGAGCGCACCCATGACGGCCCGCGCATAGACCGGCAGTTTCCCGTAAAGCGGCTTCAGAAATCGAATCTCAAGGCAAATTGCATCTGCCGCGGATTGCCGGCCGAAAATGCTTTGCCGAAAAACGGGCCGAAGTCGGGATAAGGTCCCGGAATTCCGATGTTGGGATGATTCAGCGCGTTAAAGGTCTCGGCGCGGAACTCAATGGTCTTGCTCTCCCGAAGCGCGAACCGGCGGTGGAGCGCCACGTCGACCACCTCATTTCCCGGACCGGGCAGGATGTCGCGCCCGGCGTCGCCGAACGTATACGGCGCCGGCGCGGAAAATACATTGGCATTGTAGAAATGATCGGCATTGCGCTGACCGCTGGGCAGCAAGACCGGCTGGCCCAGGACTACATTGGGACGGTTGGGCGTTCCCGAATTCGCGTAGTCGGTGGCGAAGTAAACCGGATTCAGCGGAGTTCCATCTTGAAACGTGAGATTACCGGTGAGCTGCCAGTTTTTGAGCAGCGGTCTTAGCACCGGCGCGGAGGGAATCGAGTACACGTACCCGCCGCTGAATCGGAGCTTCACGTCAAAGAAGGAAAGACCGCGCTCCAAGCGCAGGTTTCTCTCGTCCTGCGCGCCGAAGCTCTCGTACTGGCCGGGAATTTCTGAATCGGCGTCGTCAATCGACTGCGACCAAACGAAACTCGCCAGGAACGATAGGCGATTGGCGAGGCGCTTCTCGCCTTTGATCTGAAGCGAGTTATAAATCGAGTTGCCGATATTCTGGATCTGGAACAGCGTTCCAAGATTCGGAAAAGTTCGCAAGGACTGTAGATTTCCCGGGCGCGGCGGAAGATCCTGGCCGATTTCGACGTGGGCTGGAGTGTTGAAGCGGCGGAACAACGGCAGATCGGTGCCTTTTGTTCCGATATACGCGACTTCCACGAGCACGTGTCCGGGGGCTTCCTGTTGCAGGCTCGCCGACCACTGCTGAGCATAGGGCATGGGCGCGTGCGAGTCCACGCCGAAGTAGGAGGGGAAACCGGTGGAGCTGGTTTGCGGAAATCCGTTTTGGAACGTGAGCAACGGCTGCAGGCCGCCCGGCTCATTCAACTGATTGTTGACACCGTTGCGCACCAGGTCGTACGCCGAGATCGCGATGGGAGGGCTGTAGTAGATCCCGTATCCGGCGCGAAAAACGGTCTCGCCCGAATCGGGAAACAGCCGCGGCAGCCGCACCGCCAGCCCGATTCGCGGCGCAAAGTTCAGCCGATTCGGTTGAGTGACGGTGTTCACGCGCCCCAGCGTCGGAGCATTCGGAAGAGCGGAGTAATTCAGATTGAGAAGATTGCCGCGATCCTCGCTGAACGGAGCGGAGTACTCGTAGCGCAGCCCCGCCGTGATGCTGATGCGCGGCGTCAATCGCCACTCATCCTGGATGTATGCGCCGTAATCGTTGCGCCTGAGATAGGCCTGCGGGCTGCCGGTCTCGCGTTCGGTCTCCGCGGGATATCCGAGCAGGAAATCCGCAAAGGCGTCGCCGGTGGTGTTGCGATTGAGCGGATCCTCGGTGTACGTTCCGTTGAAGATGAAATTCCCGCGCTCATACAGGCTCTGCTCATAGGCCATGGTGAAATGCGTAAATTGGAAGCCGGTCTTCCAAGTGTGCCGGCCGATGGTCCGCGAGAAACTGGTCGAGAACGACCAGGTGTTGTCGCGCTGGGTTTGAGGAAGATTGTCGGTGTCTTGCACCGTCTCGTAGTCGGTCACAGTGATGGCCGGCAGGCCGTAGGTGCTGGGATCGTTCGACAAACCCTGAATTCCGAGATTCCCGAGAATGTTCGCCCCGTAGGCATTCTCCGAAAGATCCAACACGCGCAGTCGCGTGAACGAGAAGCGAGTCTCGTTCACCCACGAGGATCCGGTGAAAATCTGCCCGATCGCCGCCTGCTGGGCGCGTAAGGTTTCGTCGGTGGGTAGAGCCGGGAAGGACCCGGCGAGTACCGTACGCTCGTCGTTAATGGAATAGCGAGCGAACAATCGGCTGCTTTCGCTCCAGGCGTGGTCGAGCCGCAGGGACCCGTTATCGCTGTGGTCGCGATTGGGCGTGGAATCGACGTAGTCGTCGCCGCCGGACAGCGCGGCGTTGGGCAGCGGTTCAAACTCCGCGAGATATTTCGCGACGCTGGGATCGATAAGGCTGGCCGGGATGGTGTTGTTGGGGAATGGCGCCCGCGTGCCCGCCGGCGTTAGCGTCAGGGGATTGAAGATCGTTGAGCCGCCCGAAAAATCGCCTGAACGCACCTCGGCGTCGGGTACCAAGTGTTGCGTTGGGCTTGCGGATTTGGATCGCAAGCCTTCGTAGGACGCAAAAAAGTAAGTCGAATGCGCCAGCGCGCCGCTCAGCGTGGCGCCGTATTGGTTTTGCCGGAAGATCGCGCGCGGCAACCCGGCGACGGCGAAGAAACCATTGGCGTCGGTGGCTTCGTTGCGGAAGAATTCGAACAGATTTCCATGCAAGGCTTGACTGCCGGACTTGGTGGCGATGTCCACCACCGCTCCGCCCGACTGCGCGAATTCGGCCGGCGCAAGCGCGCTCTGAATACGAAACTCGGCCACGGTTTCCATGGGCGGCACCAGGGCGACCGCGAAGACATTCCGGTCCGTATCGTCGGCGCCATCCAGGATGTAGCTGTTCTGAGTGGAACGCGCTCCGTTCACCGGAGCGTTGAACGCCACTGCGCCGCGATTGCCTTGGAGATCGTTGATGATGTCATGCGTGAATCCGCCGAGCTGCCGGGGGACCGCGCCCGGGCCCAGCGTGACCAGATCGATAATATTCCGGCCGATCAGCGGCAAGGCTTCGAAAAAGCTCGATCCGAGCAAGTAGCCTTCCGAAGCGTCGTCGGTCTGGAGCGGAGAGGTCCGGGCAGTGACGGTGACCGTTTCCCGCGCCGATCCGACGCGCATCTCAAAATCGAGCCGGGCCTTCTGATTCACTTCGACAAAAACGGGGGACGCGGTCGCCAGGTGAAAACTGTCATGTTGTCCGGTGACCGTGTAGCCCCCGGGAAGAAGATCGTCGATTCGATAGGAGCCGTATGCATTGGTGGTGGCGGTTCGAGAAAAGCCGGTGTCATTGTTTCGTGCGACGACCGTCACTCCCGCGATGGCCGCGTCCTTTTCGTCGCGCACATCGCCCAACAAGCTGCCGGAGGAAACCTGCCCTGAAATCGGGAGCGCGCACGCGAGACAAATCAGAAAACCGGCCGAGAAGCGTCTTGAAAAGTTCGGAACTGTCATGCGCCGGAATCCACCAACTGCTCAAGGCGCGCAATGGCGCCATCGAGGCTCGAATACTCTAACTCCCACGTCCCGGCTTCGAGCAGACGGCGGTGGCAATCGAGTTGAGCGGCGCGAACGTCTTCTGTTCCGAGCACCGCGTATTTCTTCCAGTCCTCCAATGCCTGAGCCTTCGGGTAGCGGGTCAAACGGGCGGCCCCAGAGTTCTGGCGCGCAAGCAATACGACGTTATCGATCGAGCATTGTGATGCGACCGTGATCGGCAACTCGCGGGTGAATACCTCGATGGCCGGCTTGCCGTTGGGGCGCACTACGGTCAGACGATCCGCGAGCTCGGGGAAGAAGCGCCGAGCGTCTTCGCGAAACCGGATGCTATGCGGATCGCCGATCGCGCAGCGGCCCTGGCTGCCGCGCACCAGAAAGGTTGCGTCATCGCTCACGTAGATCCAGCCGGCTCGGCTACACGCATAGGCCAGCGTGCTCTTGCCGGCGAAAGATTCGCCGCAGAGCATCACGCCGATGCCGTTGCGCACAATCAACGCGCCGTGCAAGGGCGCCAGCGCTCGCTGCTCGATCAACGTGTTGGCGCTGGCCATCAGAAAACGGTAACGTACCAGCGAATGGTCCATGGCCACCGCCCGCGTCACCGACCCGCATGCGAACCCCTGACGGAAATCGCAGACCATGACATTGAGCGGGCCGTCGAATATTGTCATCAGGTGCTCACGCCAGAAGAAATGCGATCCGGCTTGCTGCGTCAGGGCATCACCTTCGACAACCGCGAGAGACACGCGCACCGGAGCTTCTTCGAAGGTTTGCGAGAAATGCCCCCAGCCCTCGGACGCAGCTTCGATGATGTCCTGAGAATTCGTTTCGAGGTCGAGCGGAAACCCGAGTGGATATAGTCGGCGCCGAAGCGGCAAATCAGTTTCGGGGCTGACGGAATCAAGCGTGCCAGGCTCGGCGGAAGTGTATTGACAGGTGACGCTGCTCACGTTGCCAGATTAAGCGATGAATACTCTAAAAACCAGAGGGCGTGAGGCGAAAAAGGTAGATTTTACAAGAAAGGTACAAAGCGGAAACAAGGCGAACAACGATGCCCGCCAACGGGATTCCGATGACACCCAGCCAGCGCATTCCGGCCAGATCGAGCGCCACGGTCAACACTAAGCTGAGAGCCGCGACGCGATAGAGCAAGCGGTTTGCCTGCCAGGCCGAGGTGAGCCGAATCTCGAGAACCAACAAAACGGTAATGGGGAGTTGCAGGAGCGATGCCGCTTGCACATTCGCAACCAGGTGGGCCGCTGTCTGGCTGAAAGCGCCCTGCTGAAAAAGTACCTGGACGATGGGTCCCGAAAAATAAATTAACGAGGCCGTCGCCGGAAGGATAAGCGCCGCGACATAGAAGCCGTAGCTGCGTAGCATGTACGTGCCCGCTCCCGGCTGTCGCCGAGTTGCGGCAGCGGAGAAGTGAGGAAGCACGGCCGTGCCTACTGCCGTGGGGCCGATCACGATCAGCACGCCCAGCAGCTTCGTTCCGTAGCTTAGTGCCGCGACGCTGCCGGAGCCCAGCCGCGCGGCCATGCCTTGATCAACTAAAGTGGATCCCGTGATCACCAGCGTGATTGCAACCAGGGGTCCATATTGAGCGGCGACTTGGCGCAGCGCGGCGGTCACGCCCGTCCAGCGAGGCAATACCGAATATCCCAGTTTCCTGACGCCGGCAAAACCCAGCAAAGTTTCGAGGCCCGCTCCCGACACGGTTCCGGCTGCCAGAGCCATCACTCCGTAACGCTTGCCCGCGATCAAAAGCGCGACGATCGAGGCCATCGGTGTGAGGGCCGGGATGATCGCCGAGAATGCGAATCGATGATATGCATTGAGCACCGCGCGACAGGTGCAGCTCAGGCCGCTCAGCGGAATAACCAGCAGCATCGTCAGCAGCAGGCGTTCGGTGAGAGCAAGTTTAGTCGAGGAAAAACCGGGCGCCAGCGCCATGAGCAGCCAGCCTGAACTCGCCGCGGCCAGCAAAGCGGTGACGAGAAACGTCGCGCCCACGCCGGCGAGCGCCGCCGCAAAAAGCGCTTCAGCTTGAACTTTTCCGTGCTTCTCGCGCGCTTCGACGATCGAAGGGACTAGCGCGGAATCGAGTGGGCTTGCGAGTATATCCATGAAGAACGCGGGCACCAGGAACGCGATGAGAAAAGCGTCCATGACATCGCCGGCGCCGAACAAGCGAGCCGCGAGAATTACTTTCAGCGCTCCAGCCACCTTGCTGACGGCGGTCCAGCCGCCCACGGTCAGGGTGTCAACGAGCATGCGCCAACTATTCGCTAGGCGTGGCGCGGGCGGACCACCTTGCTCGAACGAAGTGTTCATGCGCTGTCCAGGCGTGGCATACTTCCTTACGATAGCCCAGTCAGGAATCGTTCTCATGCGTGTCGCAATCGTCCATTATTGGCTGCTTAACATGCGCGGCGGGGAAAAAGTGGTGGAGGCGCTTTGCCGTTTGCTGCCGCAGGCCGATTTATTCACTTTATTTTACGAGCCCGATCGCGTCTCTTCCACCATCAGTTCGCATCGCGTCCATACTTCGTTTCTTCAGCCCTTTCGGAAACGCTATCGCTCCTTGCTGCCGTTGATGCCGATGGCGCTCGAAAGTTTCGACCTGCGCGGATACGATCTGGTGGTGTCGAGCGAGTCGGGGCCTGCCAAGGGCGTCGTGGTCCCGTCCAGCGCCCGCCACGTCTGCTATTGCCACACTCCCATGCGCTATCTTTGGGATCTGTACCCGGCCTATCGAAACGAATGGACTCATTCGTGTTTCAAACGCGCGCTCATGACGCCGTTCGCGCACTACCTGCGCCTGTGGGACTACGCGTCGGCCGCGCGCGTGGATGAATTTGTCGCCAACAGCGAGAACGTGCGGCGGCGCATCTCCAAGACTTATCGCCGTGAATCGGTGGTGGTGAATCCGCCAGTGGCAGTCGAAACGTTTTACAACCGGCCATCTGAAGAATATTACTTAATGGTTTCGGAATTGGTGGAATATAAACGGCTGGATTCCGCGATTCGAGTGTTTGCCCGCAACGGCCGCAAATTGCGAGTAGTGGGCGACGGACCCGAATTCCGATCGTTAAAACGCGCGTCGGCAGGAAATGTCGAGTTTTGCGGACGGGTCTCCGAGGAAGACCTGAGAGGTCTCTACGCGGGGTGCCGCGCTCTGCTGATGCCGGGCGAGGAAGATTTCGGCATCACTGCGGTGGAGGCGCTCGCCAGCGGTAAGCCTGTTATCGCGTTGGGCCTTGGCGGCGCGCTCGAAACCGTGCCGACTCGAGATCCGGTGGGCGGAATCTTCTATGCCGAGGCCACGGATGAGGCCTTGAGCCGGGCCATCGAGCGTTGGGACGCTCGCGAGAAGGAGATTCAACCGGCCGCATTACGAGCTTACGCCGCACGGTTTTCCGAGGCGGAATTCACCCAAAAAATGAGGGCGATACTGCATTCACCCGCTTCGTCGGCCGCGCCCCGCTAACCACAGCATGACGGCCCCGAACGCGAGCATCGCCGCGCCGCAATAGAGATTGACATTAGCGTTTTCGAGCGGCGCGCGCCCTGGGAGAACCATTCCGGCGGCCGTCAAGATGAGGCCGATCACCGCGAAAAACATTCCTATGGCAGCGCGAAGGTCGGTCATGATTACCAGAAAAGCAAGTTAAGCGCCACTAGTAAAACCACAACAACCACCGCCAGGAACACCGGTCGCTGATACCACGCCAGAGCTCGGTCATGCGGAATGTCGGTCAATCCATACACGAGATTGCGCAGCTCGCCTTCGGGTTTGGATGGTGACAACAGGCTGGCCAGCAATGTGACCGCAAAGCAGGCGGACCAGGCGAAAATCGCGATCCAGAAATTTTGCGCCATGGTGGAAGGAAACGTCTGTATCACGGCGCCCAGCCAGCCACCTTTGCCTTCCGCCAGCGTGAGGCCGTGCGTCGCCGCGGCGGCGGCAGTTCCCGCCAGCAGGCCGGCAAAAGCACCATGGCCGGTTGCGCGCCTCCAGAACATTCCCAGCAAAAATGTCGCGAACAGCGGAGCGTTGACGAATCCAAAAACGAGTTGCAGGAAATCCATGATGTTGTTGAAGTGGCTCGCCAAATAAGCCGTCGCAACCGAAAGCGCCACGCCCGCGATGGTGGTCACGCGAGCTACGAGCAGATAATGCGAGTCAGGCGCATGCTTGCGGATGTGGCCCTGATAAAGATCGTAGGTCCACACAGTGTTGAATGCGGTCACGTTTCCAGCCATGCCCGACATGAAGGAGGCCATAAGCGCTGTCAGGCCCACGCCAAGCATTCCCGAAGGGTAGAACTGGGCCATCAGTGTGGTTAAAACTTGATCGTAATCGAACGCGCCGTCCGCTTTGTGCGGGATCGCATAGCCGAGCGACATTTGAGACAGCGCCACCGCAACGATGCCAGGTACGATCACGATGAAAGGCATCACCATTTTCGGAAATGCGGCGATGATGGGCGTGCGCCGTGCCGCCGACATCGAGTCCGCGGCCATGGCGCGCTGCACCACCAGGAAGTCGGTGCACCAATAGCCGAAGGACAAAACGAATCCGAGTCCAGCGACTAGGCCGAATACTTCCACGCCCATCGGATTCTCGGAAGCATGACGCACGTGGGACCAGGAGTGGGTCATCACCGCCGGAATCCGGGCCGCCATGCCGTTCCAGCCGCCCGATCTGCGCAACGCCAATATGGAGAGCGGCGCGAAGCCCAGCACGATCAGGAAGAACTGCAGGACTTCGTTGTAGATAGCGCTGCTGAGTCCGCCGAGGAAGGTGTAGATCAAGACGATCAACGCTGAGAGCAACACGGAAGCGGTGAAACTCCAGCCCAGTACCAGTTCGAACAAGAGCCCCAAAGCGTACATCGAGATCCCGGATGAGAAAATCGTCATCACCGCAAAAGTGACGGCATTCAGGGTGCGCGTCTTTTCGTCGAAGCGCAGCTTCAAGTACTCCGGCACGCTGCGCGCGCGGCTCCCGTAGTAAAAAGGCATCATGAACAAGCCGGCGAACAGCATGGCTGGGATCGCGCCGATCCAGTAGAAATGCGCTGTCATGATCCCGTATTTGGCCCCCGACGCGCACATACCGATCACTTCTTGCGCGCCCAGATTCGCGGCGATAAAAGCGAGGCTCGTAATCCAGACCGGCACGCTTCGCCCGGAGGTCAGGAAATCCGAACTTGTCGAAACGCGGCGGCGGGCCAGCCAGCCGATTCCAAGAACGAACGCGAAATACAGCGAGAGGATGAAGTAGTCGACCGGGGCAAGCTTCAATCAACCGAAGTCTAGCATGGGCGCGGATGGTTTCCAGGCCGCGGCTACTTGAGCTTGTAAAGCTTGCGGGCGTTATCGCGCAGCACCATGCGCGCCAGCTCGCCGGCCCGCTGGCGGGTGATCTCGCCGTCGTGCATCATCTCGGTAAGGGCCAGGGCGAGTGCTTGGCGGCCGGTCGAGTTCGCCACCCAACCGGCTTCCTCCCACGACATTTCTTCGGAGAACGGATAGGCGTCGGTTGCGTACAAGACCTTGTCCGGCGCGTATTCGAGCCACTCGCGAATCACTTGCGACACCGCGCGCGGATAGTTCATGAAGGTCTGAGAGGAGAAATCGGCATAGACGTTGGGCTTCGAGAGCAGCGCAGCCACTTCCCGAGTGAACGGCCACCCACCGTGCAGCATCGCGAAATTGGCGCCGCGAAGCTTGGGATCGTTAAACAGCGGTTCGAGCAGTAGCGGGTTCGCTCCGCCGACATCGAAGTAACCGCCGCCGCCGGCGTCCACGTGAAAATGCACGGCGAGCCCGAGCCGTCCGCACTCCGCCGCGATATAGCGAAGGATGTAGTCCTGGAGCTTTTTGTACGATGCGGGTGCGATCGGCTGATTGCCCGCTCCCGCATAGATGCGAGCGGCTTCGGATCGAGGGGTATCGTCAAAGGCGAGCGATCGGAGATAGGCTGCTTCAAACTTCACCGCCACCGCGCCGCCGCGCTTGTGCCGCTCCAGCGTTGGCGTCACCACTTTTTGCAAATATTCGTCGAGCGAAGCCGGAGCGCTGCTGTAGCCGCACTCGGCGAGATAACGCTTGAGCAGCCGTTCTTCCAGTCCGAAGAAGCTCTTACGATCCGTATTCGCGGCGGCCACGCTGCGGTTGTTGAGCGGATACATCAGCGCGTCTTCAAACGGAACCCAAAGAAACCGAGGCGGTTCGATTCCGCGGCCCATCGCGATACGGTTGGCGAACATAGTCTCGATTCCAAGTTGATCGAGCACCCATTCGGCGTAGTGTTCGCCCTTCTCGTCCATCCGTTGCTTCTTGCGATGGCGCAACTCGCGGACGTGCTCGGGCGCGAAATCGTTGTACGCATAGCCAAAGAGTTCGCGCCAAGCTTCGATGACCAAGGGCGATCCCGCGCGCGTCCGTACCGGCTCAGTATAGGGATCGAGCGACTCCACCGGAAGCGCGTCGTATTCGGTATCCGTTGCGTTGCCAACCGCCGGGAGAACGGGATGCGCGTGATTGTCGATGGCTTTGATCCCGGCGATGTCCCCTGCGAGCTGCGAATCAGTGGGAAGCTGCGCAAAGGCAAGCCCCGCGCACATCGTCAGTGCGGCGGGCAAAACGACGATCCGGCAGGGCATTGAAGAGTATTATCGCGCGCAAATCGCCACGACGGTGACATCGTCCTGTTGATCGCCTGCAAGCGCGGCGACGATGCGGCTCACCAGCGTTTCTGCGTTCCTCGCCCGGCCATCCTGAAGTACACCGAGCAGGCCCGCTTCGCCGAACTCCCGGCCGCTCTCCTCACCGGCTTCGGTTACTCCATCCGAATACATGACCAGAGTGTCTCCGGGTCGGAGCTCCACCACTCGTTCCTCGCTCGCCCAGTCGGGAAATATGCCCAGTACGGTGGCCGTAGCCGCCAGCCGTTCCAGCGCTCCGTTCTCTCGCTGCAAGAGCGGCGGCGGGTGCCCGCAATTGGCATAACGCAGAGTTCGAGCGCGATCGTCGTAGTGGCCGAAGAACAGCGTGGCGTAGTGCTGAGGGGCCGTGGATTCGTAAAACAGCCTGTTAACGGCTCGGAGCATCCTCGCCGGCTGTCGCAAGGATTCTTGCGGCTGGCTGCGGAAGCAAGCCTGCAGATTCGCCATCAATAACGCCGCGGCGACGCCTTTTCCCGAGACGTCCGCCACCAGAAATCCAACGCTGCTACCGCCGGCGTCCAGAAAGTCGTAATAGTCTCCGCTGACTTCGCTGGCGGGTAGGCACTGTCCAAAGTATTCGATGCTCGCAAGCCTCGGACCCTCCTGCGGAAACAGCTTTTGTTGCACATTGCGCGCGATCTCCAACTCCGATTTCACACGCCGCTGGGTTTTCGCTCGCTCGGCGGCTTGGCTGGCATGTTGACGGATAGCGCCCAGCAGCCGAGCGTTGTCCCACGGCTTCTGGATGAAATCGCACGCGCCCCGGCGCATCGCTTCCACCGCGATATCGACGTTGCTCCATGCGGTCATCACCACGACGGGTGCGGGATTGTCCTGCGCTTCCAGGCTAGAGAGAAGATCCAGCCCCTCGGCGCCCGACGTCGTGTCGCGCGCGTAGTTGAGATCCATCAGAATCAGATCGAAGGGCTGCGATGCGGCGGCCCGCAGAAGCGCTTGCGGAGAATCCACCAACACGCTCTGGTGTCCCGCGCCCTTCAACAACAAGCGCAAAGCTTCGAGCACGTCCGCTTGGTCGTCGCCAACCAGAATACGCAGGCCGCCGGTGTCGCTTCCAACAGAGACCGCTTCTAGCGTCACATCAGTCATGGTCGCTCACCGAAGTACAGACAGGCAATCGCGTTGCCACACTAATCAACTGAGCGAGGACAGCTTAGCAGATCGCGAAAGCGCGTCACTGTCCGCAAATGGGAAGCCCGCGTTCCGCTTTCAAGAACACCAGCCGCTATCCGGGCGAAAGTTCGCCGAGTTTGTCGTCGAGATGCTTGAGCGCGGCGCGTAGAACCTCGCGATGGCGTGGGTTTTGCGCTGCTTCCAGATCGTGCAGAATGCGGGTGCGCGAGAGGAGCAAACTTTCCCGCTGGCGCATCCGTTCCCGCTCCGCCGGATCGGTGGGCGCCACACGCGCGGCGTTGCGTCGCGATTCGGCCGCCTCCACTTGAGACTCGATCGACTTGCTTTCCCAGCCCCGAGCCATATTCCTAGTTTGGCACTACGGTTTGAGGATTGGGGTGCGCCATCGGTTACGCTGTAGAAATGCCTGCCGGCATCGTGAACCTCGCCCTTGCGCTCGCTCTCTTCAATCAGGGCCCTCCGCGCGCCAACCGCCCGGCTGTGATCGTTCTGGTTCTGGACGGTCTCCGGCCCGACATGATTACCGAACAAATCATGCCCAACCTGTTTCGCTTAAAACAAGAAGGTGTGTGGTGCGCCAATGCGCATTCGGTTTTCCCGACCGTGACGCGCGTGAACTCAGCCAGCATTTCAACGGGTACCGTTCCCGCCGCGCACGGCATCGTGTCCAATACCATGTTTGTCGAAGGCGTCGGAGAGACGCCCTTTGATACAGCCAACTATCAAAACCTCGTCAAGTTGGCGCAGATCTCGGGAGGCCGCGCGGTAGCTGTGCCGACGCTGGCGGAAACGCTCGAAAAGGCGGGCATTTCCTTCGCCGCGCTGAGCTCGGGTTCCACGGGGAGCGGTTTCCTTTTGAATCCGATGGCGCCGGCGGGAATCGGGACGCTGATCGGCGGCAGCTTGGAAGACGGCCGCCGCGTCGCTTTCCCCGACCAAGTGGATCGCGATATCAAGCAGCGGCTCGGCTCCCAAAAAGCCGAAGCTGGGATCCCGTCGCTGCTTTGGACCGAGCGAGTGCTGCGCGATTACGTCATTCCGGAGCTGCATTCGCGCGTGATTATCGATTGGCTGACGGAACCCGATACCACTCAGCATCGCTTCGGCATCGGCTCGCCACAGGCGCTGGCTGTTCTCAAGACCGACGACGAGCAGATCGGTCTCCTCCAGGCCAAGTTGCGCGAATTGGGAATGGACAGCACAACCGACATCATCGTGACCGCCGATCACGGGTTCGCCGCCGAGCCCGATCCGGTGGATCTGAACGGAGCGATCCAAGCGACCGGCCAGGCGAGCGAAATCATCGCCGCGAGCAACGGACCGTCCGTTCTACTGTACGTGAAAGATCATGCGCCTGATCTCATCCGGCGCCTGGTAGCGCGGCTGCAAGGGACCGACGGTGTGGATCTGCTCTTTACCGCTGCTCGGCCCCCCAAGCACGGAGTGGTCGAGTGCCGCGCCGGCAAGAATCTGGGCTGGGTTCCCGGCACGTTCTCGCTCGAACTGATCAATGAGTGCCGGCCTGCCCGCGCGGCAGATATTATCGTGACATTCCAATGGAGCTCCGCGCCGAACGAGTTTGGCTTCCCTGGAGCGCAGCGCATTGCGTCAACGGACACGCGTCAGAACGTCCTTGCCCGCAGCGGCCACGGTGGATTGAATCCTTGGGCGATCCATACGCCGATGGTGCTCTGGGGTCCGGATTTCCGGAAGCGCGCGGTGGTTGAAGCGCCGGTGGCAAATTTCGATATCGCGCCGACGGTCCTGGCGTTGGAGAGCGTGCGCGCGCCCGATTCGATGAGCGGCCGAGTGATCGCCGAAGCGTTCGAAAAGTCGCCGCGCCCGGATCGGAAGCCCGTCGCGCGAACAATCGAGACTCACGCGGGCGCGTACTGCGCGTCGATTCAGCTCTCCGTGACCGATCACCGCGTCTATGTCGACAGCGGAAGGCGGTGTCCGTGAGTGTGCGGCAAGCCGCCGCTTAATTACGATACCGTTAGGCCCGCCGCGCACCGGGCGCCGGCATATCCTGCCAGAACTTCCTTATTTCCGCCCGAGGGTCGTTTTCCACCCGCGTCTCGTTGTCGAAAATCATGGTCGCGCGCTTTTCGGCATCGTAGGCCGGCCAGTTCGGGACCTTCGGATTGTTGGGATTCGCCGTCTTCGCCAGCGACACCCAAGCCCCCGCGAAGCGCGACCACAGCGCCCTTTCCTGATGCGATCCGGTTCCGCCCACTCCGTCGCGGAAGTTGTAGAACGAAGCCGACACGTCGGTTCCGTGCACCGCGCCGAATTTCCCGCCGAACCCGGCGCTCTCGAACGCCCACAGATACATGTAGGCAGGCGCCTTGCCCAGCGCGGATTTGCGCTCCCCCTGAAGCATCGCGTTGCGGCGTCCCCCCGCGTCGGTTGCGATCTGCGCCTGAATCAGGAATGGCGACTTGTTCGGATAACGGCTGCGATAGAGCGCCAGCATCGGCTCCGCTTGCGCGCCGTAGCGTTCGTTCATCATCGTTCGAAGGCCGTCTTCCGTCAGGTCGAAGTTCGTCAGCGCGAGCGCGGCATCCTCGAGCGTCGTCGATATCACCACGGGAACGTCGGCAGATTCAGGCGGCGCCGCGGGATCGAACGGATGATGCGGCAGCACGACGCCATCCACCACGGGAGTGAACGATGCGGTCGCCCCCAGCGAAGTCTGCGCTTCAAGAATCCGTTGCCAGGGAACGTCCTGGATTTCGGCGATGTTTCCCTTGGCGATCCCGAGCTTGGCTAGGAGCGCTTCCGCGGACCGCGTTGCCGTTTCGCGCGTGGCCGAACGAATGGTCGATCCACTTTGCACCCCCGCGCTATGGAACAGGCCCTTGGCGGAAGGCATCGCCAGCATGGTGGAGGTCTTCGCGCCTCCGCCCGACTGGCCGAAAATCATTACCTTGGACGGATCGCCGCCGAACTTCTCGATGTTGTCGCGCACCCATTCCAGCGACGCCACCAGGTCCATCATTCCCACTACGCCCGCATGCGCGAACTCCGGCGGCGCGCCCAAATCGGCCAGATGAAGATAGCCGAAACTCGCCAGCCGATGATTCACCGTCACCACCACGACGTCGCCGAACTTCGCAAGCTGCGCGCCGTCATAACCCGGTCCGTTGCCCGAGCCGGTGGCGAAACCGCCGCCGTGGAACGAAACCATAACCGCCCGTTTCGCGCCGTCGTTGACCCCGGGCGTCCACACGTTCAAGGAAAGGCAATCTTCTCCCATTCCACCGACGTGCAGATCCCACTGGATCAGCATCGCGTAGTCGCTGTTCAAGCTGGCCAGCGTTTGCGGAGAAATCTGTCCGTGGCCAAGGCACTCGCGCACGCCGGTCCACGCTGCGGGCTTACGAGGCGGCATGTACCGGTTCTTTCCCCCGGTGGGAGCGCCATAGGGAATGCCCTTGAATTCCGCGATGCCGCTGTTGCTGATCCCCTGGACTTTGCCCGAAGTCGTTTCGGTGGTCCAGAAAAGCTGGCCGGCGGCGGGCGTTGTCTCACGCGATTCAGGTTGTGATTGTGCGAAAGATTTGTTGGCGAGCGCGCACCCGGCGCCTAGAGCAGCGAGAAATGAACGTCGATTCGTCATGGATCGTTCTCCTTTCGAGAAGTATATCGAAAAGGAAGCTCGCTACTGGCTCGCGGGCGTCAACGGCGGCACGGGCGTCTCGGGCGTCAGTTTCGGCTTGCGTTTGTGCCAATCGGTGGCGCGCTCGTAGCCCTGAGCCAGTGCCAGGATCTTCGATTCGGAGAAATGCGGACCCGCGATCTCGAGGCCGATCGGGAGCCCCGCGCTCGTAAAACCGCAAGGAATCGAGATCCCAGGTATGCCGCATACGCTGAAATACGCGTTGCTGTCCGATTCGGGATCGCGCGGCGTGTCGCTCTCGTCCAGTTTCAACGCTGCCTCCACCGTGCGCGGAGGTTGGCGGCGGGTGGGAAAGACCACCAGATCGAAATCGGCGAAAGCATCGTCGATCGTTCTTCGCAGCAGTTCCATCTCCCATCGCGCGCGAATGTAGTCGGCCGCCTTCTGGTTGGCGCGGTCGCGCAAGATGTGGCGCGCGCGGAGTTGATATCGAGCCGCGTACTGCGTGTAATACTGCTCGTGGTAAGCGTACAGTTCGCCCCCCAGGCCCATGGCGACGTTGTTCATCGCGGGCAAAGTCACGTCCTTCACGCTCTTCACCGATTTTGAAATCACTCGGATCGCTTCGTCCATAGCAGCCGCGATATCGGGATCCAGCATGTCGAAGAACGGGGCGCGCGGAATCCCGATTCGAAGACCGGCTACATCTTGTTTCATGCCGGCCAAATAATCTTCCGCGGGATGCTGCACGCTGGAAATATCGAGCTTGTCGTAACCTGCCAGGACGTTCATCAAAAGAGCCGCATCCTGAACGGTGCGCGTAATCGGACCGCAGCTGTCGAGCGAGAAAGTCAACGGAACGATCCCGCGAATCGGCGCCAATCCGTACGTGGGCTTCAAACCGACGACGCCGCAGTTGCACGCCGGAATGCGTACCGATCCGGTGGTGTCGGTGCCGATCGCGGCGGTGCACAGCTCGGCGGCGACTGCGGCGGCCGATCCGCCCGATGACCCTCCGGGATTGCGATCCAAATTCCACGGATTGCGCACCGGGCCATAGTAGCTGGTGGCGGAAGTTCCGCCGAGCGCAAATTCGTTGAGATTGGTTTTGCCGATCAGCACGGCGCCGGCATTTTTCAAACGCTCGGTCACCACTGCGTCCTGACTGGGCACTCGATCGTCGAATAGCGCGCTGGCCGCCGTGGTTCTGACCCCGGCCGTATCGATGTTGTCCTTGAGGGCGATCGGAATGCCGTGCAAAGGTCCGCGGAATCTGCCCGCCGCCTGTTCGGCGTCCAATTCACGGGCCTTGGCAAGCGCATCGGCGCGCAGCACCGTAATGAACGCGTTCAGCTTGGGATTATAGATTTCGATCCGATCGAGGAAAGCTTTCACCAGTTGCGTGGAAGTCAGAGAACGCGACCGGATTTGCGCGGCCGCCTCGGCCAGATTCAGCGCCGCCGGGTTTCCGGGAGTCTCCGCTCGCGCGAGCGCGACGGCGCCCAATGTGATCGCAAATTCGCGCCGGGTGAGGCCATGCATGGCGCGATGTTAGCACGCGTCCCCAGGCGATGCAAACGTGTGCGGGCTACGTGTGCGGCCAACCGGGCTTCAAATCCGCAAACCCAGATTTTCGCGCGGAGGAGGCGCCGTGGATTCCCGAAGGATCAGCTCGCCCTGAACCTTGACGTTGTACTCGCAGCTCATCCCCGACAGCAGCTTCAGGACGATCTCGGTTGCCAGCCTCCCCATATGTTCCTTGGGCTGCCTCACTGTCGTCAGCGGCGGATGGGTGTAGGGCGCGAAGAACAAATCGTCAAAACCGACCAGCGAGATATCGTCCGGAACGCGCAGGTTATGCGCGCGCAACGCGCCTAACGCACCCAAGGCGGACATGTCGTTGAAGCAGAATACGGCGGTCGGCCTTTCAGGCAGCGTCAAGAGTTGCTTCATGGCCTCTTCCCCACCCGCCGGCTTTCCATCGCCGTGCGCCACCAGGTGCGGCTGAAAAGAAATGTCGGCATGCTCGAGAGCCTGTCGATAGCCGCCAAAGCGATCGGTGTCCGCCTGAAAACCGTCGCGATCCCCGATATAGGCGATCCGAGTATGGCCGAGTTGAATTAAATGCGAGGTTGCTTCGCGGCTGGCGATTACATTGTCGATAGAAACCGAATACATGAATTCGCCGACCCGGAATTTGTTGATCAGGACGATCGGGATTTTCATCTTCGTGAGATGCTCGGCGTAGAGCGATCCGACGCGCGAGTCCATCACGATAATGCCGTCCACGCGTCTCTCTTCGAACGATTGAACCACTTGCGCTTCCCGCACGGCTTCGGCGTTGCAACTGGCGAGAAACACCGAATAGCCCTGATTGATCGCCATGTTCTCGATCCCCGTTACTACTTCGGCGACGAACGGATCGACGACGGAGGTGACAACCACCCCGATGGTTCTGGTCTTACTCGTCGCCAGGCTTCTCGCGACCGCGCTAACCCTGTAGCCCGACTTGTGGGCGATGGTCTTAATCCGCTCCGTGGTTTCGCGGCTGACCAGCGGGCTGTTGCGCAGCGCCCGCGAAACGGTGGAGTGGGACACATTCGCGGCTCTCGCAATGTCCTTAATGGACGCCGGCTTTTCCATCGACGCAAACTTCGGAGCGCGATTATGGTCTTCTAACGTCAGCATGCCGGTGACGGTTCCCCCGATACCGTAGTCATTATCCGCCGAACCCGCCGCCCCTCGCAAACCGGCGCTGGATTAGTGTATTAAACTTTCAGCCCCAGATTCAAATGCAATACGTTCACCATGTAATCCTTATATTCCGGATAGATGCTTACGGCGTCCGCGGTGCGCTCGAAGTCGTAAGTCCCAATGCCGACGTGTTCGCCCAGCCACTGCCCGGTCCACTCCGCGTCCTTTAGGAAGTCCACCACTGCCGGAAAGTTGATAATCCCCTTGCCTGGCGCCGTCACGCTTCCCTTATAGTGCTGGCCATGGTAATCGTATTCGGGATTAGGATCCCAGTCCTTCATGTGCACCGTGCAAAGGCGCGATTCGTAGGCCCGCACCACCTCCAGCGCATCGGCCGGAGGCGAAGTATCTCCGCGAGTGCCGTAGCCGCGCGCCAGCCAGCCCAGGTCGGTGGTCAAACTGACGTAGCGAGGATCCGTGAGGTCCATCAGGCGTCGAAAGCCGAGCGAGGAATGCGTGTGGTAGGCGAACCGGATCCCGTTGCTCTCCTTCAGACGCTTGCCTTCCTGGTCGCACAGCTTGGCGATCTTCCGGATCAGTTCTTCGTCGTTGGTCAGCGGCCCGTACGGCCCGGTGTAGATTCCGCCGATGGCCTGCATGAATTTTCCGATGAGAATATTCTCCTCGGTGATCTCGCCGTATTTCGACGGATCCAGCAGCGAGTAGGCCTCGTTCAATCCCACCAGCCTCAACTGCAGTTTGTCCATCCGGTCTTTGAACTCGCCCGTCTTGTTGATGTAAGCCTGGGCGAGTTTTAGCTGCGAGTTATCGACCTCGATATTGTGGAAACCCACATTCGAGGCGGCCTCCATGGTGTGCCAAAAGCCGTCGATGTTGATGCCTAGCGATCCCGGCGCCATCCCGGCTAGAAACTTCTGCGGCTTGGTCGTGGCCGCCGCCGCGACGGACGACGAACCGCTCGTTGACACGAAGCCGGCGGCAGCCAATACGCCAGTCGCTTGCAAGAATGATCTTCGGTCAAATTTTAATTCCATGTTGTCCTCGGTTCACTTGAGCTGACGATCGTAATTCTCCTTCTGGATTCTGGGCGTCACCTCATCGTTCTTTACTTCTTTAACCACCTTCGCTAGAGCCTGAATACCGTGCTCCACCAACACTTTTCCTTCTTCCGCCGACGCGGCCGCTCCCACACCCGCATAGTGATGGGGAAAGCGCGCATACCAACTTGTAGCGGTCCAAATATTCGGCATATCGGCCAGCCGTTTCTGGTCGCTGCCGTCTTCATCGGCGGCCCGATCCATTTTCACCAGGTCGGGCCGGATAAAGAGCATGCTGGAGGTCTCGCTTTCGCCAGCGTGTTCGTCGCCTTGCAATGGCGTCTTGCGCATCTTCAGGTACGTCTCCAGGAACTCCTTATCCGGTTGCGGATCGTAGTAGTACACGACGTAGTCGCGCCTCTTGTCGAGCTGACTCTGGATGAAGAACCGCAGCCAATGCGGATTTCCACCGTGCGTGCTGTAAATCAGAATTTTCTTGAATCCGTTCCGGGCGATTTCATCGAGCGTGGCCTGCAGCAACTCCGAAATCAGCGCGGGCGGCAGCGCGAAAGTCCCCTCGCCGTACTTGGCTTCATAGATTTGCCCATAGAAATACTCCGGGAACACCACCACGTACTCGCGTTTCGCGGTCTCGCGCGAGATGTAGGTGGCGTGAAACAAGTCCGAACCGACTGGTACGTGCGGACCATGCTTCTCCAGGATTCCGATGGGCAGCAGGCAGGTGCCTTTCGAAAGCTCGATGGCTTTCTTCCAATCCGACGCCACCAATTCGTCCCAGCGAACCGGGAGTTGCTGGGCCGCCAGCGTCCACGCCGCGGCCAATAACAAAACGAAACGTACAAACATGAAATCTCCTTCGGTATTTCTATACTCGCGCCAGGCGAATCAGCGTATCGCGATCGGCCAGAACTTTTTCGAATGCGTCGGCGTAGCGATGCATCAGCTCGATGTCTTGTCCGGCCAAAGGCGCCGATTGCGAGCCGACCACCAGCGAATTGTCCAAGAGTTTGCTGGTTTCAGGATACTCCTCGTTGCGATATTGCACCGTCGATTGCTGGCACGTCCAGGGACAGCCCTTCCCGTAACCTACCTGCTTTTGAAAAAGAACTTGCGAAGGCACGGGCGTCACTTGCCACAGCACCGTCTCCACGCCCTCCTGGCGAAGTGATTTGATTACCGCGTTTCGAAAGCGCTTCCCGTCCAAGCCCGCTTCCAGCTTCTCCGGATGCAACCGGACGCGGTACTTGTGGAACACGCTGGTTCGATCAGCGGGAATCGAAGGCGGTGTCGCCAGATCCAGCCCGCTCAACCGTTCGGTCAGATATTCAGCGTTCTTCTTCGCGTTCCGATTATGCTCGTCCAAGCGCGCGAGCTGGCAGCGCGCCATGGCGGCGGTCAGCGACGTCATCCGATACATCCAGCCCATGGTCACCGCGTTATAGTCGCGCAGATCGTCCAGCGGATGTTGCGGGTCGATCCCGGCGGGCGTGCTGTCGGCGGCTTCCTCGCCGAACTGTCGGACGCAGTTGGCTCGCTCATGGAAAGCGGCGCTGTTGGTGACGAACAGCCCCCCCTCGCCGGCGGAAAGATTCTTGCTGCTCTGAATGCTGAATCCGCCCATATCGCCGATGGTTCCCGTCTTCTTGCCCTTGTAAGTCGCGCCGTGAGCCTGCGCCGCGTCTTCGATCACCACCAGCTTGTGTTTTCGCGCGATCTTGAGAATTTCGTCCATGTCGGCCGGCAATCCGTGGATGTGAACCGGCATGAGAGCGCGCGTCCGCGGCGTGATCTTGCGTTCGATCTCCGCGGGGCTGACGTTAAACGTCACCGGATCAATATCGGCGAAAATCGGCACCGCGTTGTGGTGCAGCACCGCCAGCGCCGAGGCCAAAAACGTGAAGGCCGAGGTGATCACTTCGTCGCCAGGTCCAATTCCAGCCGCCGCCACTGCCATATGCAGCGCGGCCGTGCCGCTATTGCTGCTCAAACAATACGCGGCCCCGGTGTATTGGGCGAATTCCCGTTCGAGCGCCCGCACCTCGGGGGCGTGCGATCCGGAAAGGATGCCCGAATCCAACACCCGCAGTACCGCGCTGCGCTCGGCCTCGCCGATGGGCGGCCACAGCCGCGTGAGACCCTCCGGTACAACGCGAGAGCCGCCATTAACAGCTAGTAAATCGGGCATTCGTGGTCCTCTAAGAGAAATTCGCACACGTGTGCGTAAACTGAATCATACTGCACAACGCAAACTCAATTCAATCCGAAACCTGCGTCGGACGCCGGTTCAACCGTCCTCGCGCCGCGCCGTACACTAGACCCGCCCCGAGCCACAAGCCTCCCGCGATTTTCGCGATCGGGCTGAGATTCAACCAGATGTAGAAGCAAATCACGAACCCCGCGATCGGCGGCAATGCGCTCCACCAACGCGCGCCTGGTTCCTTGCGGCCGTGAACCAGCGCCGCCAAATTCACGCCCATGAAGGCGATGAACGCTCCGAAATTCAAAAGCTCGACGCTGAGTTCATAGCTCAGAAACAACGACGCGCCCAGCGCCATCGCCCCGCTGAACAGGACGTTATTGCGAGGAACGCCCAGAACCGAGAGCGCCCCGAAGAATCGCTTCGGAATGACATCGTCGCGGCCCATCCCGTACAGCAGCCGCGCCGCCCCGAGTTGAGAGGCCGCGCCCGAACCAACCGTCGCCACCAACAGTGTAAGGTTCACCAGCGCAAACAGGAACGGCCCGCCCGCGCGACCCGCCACATAGACGAAAGCTGTGTCCACGTCTGGAAAATGCCGGTAATCGGGCCATATCAATTGGCCGGCGTATACTTCCAGACCCGCCAGGACGCCGGTGATCACGCACGTCAAAACCGTCGCCAGCATTATGTTCCGGCGCGGATTGTCCACTTCTTCCGATAGCGTCGAGACTCCGTCGAAACCGATGTAGGTAAGCGCCGCGATGGCCGTTCCACGGGAGACAAGAGTCCAGGAGAATGTTTTGGGGTCGTAGAAAGGCTGCAGGTAAGCGGTCGCGCCGGGATGCTGCCCCCACAAATAGCGCAACGCGTAGCCGAAGAAAATCAACACCACCACCGACATGCCCGCCACCATCCAGCGATTGAAACGCGCCGACGTCTCCACTCCGCGCAGATTGATCATCGTAAACAGCAACGCGAAACCGCACACGAAAACGGGGTAGGGAACAGAAGGGATAAAATTTCCGGCAGCCTTGG
>Ga0302324_100004809_pt1 | contig 29768 bp, 18 predicted proteins | sample Palsa_T0_1_FD_201949 | JGI IMG/M metagenome (GOLD analysis project Ga0302324, IMG submission 201949) | Peat permafrost microbial communities from Stordalen Mire near Abisko, Sweden - Palsa_T0_1 | ecosystem: Environmental > Terrestrial > Soil > Palsa > Peat permafrost | place: Sweden: Abisko...
GGTGCGCCATCTCGGCGGGCGGGGGATGAGTCCCGGGGCACGCGCAATCGCCTATCGCTGCGCGATCACATAGAGTGCGTTCCATAATCCGGGGAACTTCGGCGTGAGCGATCCACTCCCACCGCCAGCTGCTAGTCCTATAGAGCCAGCTGCGGCATCCTTGCCCGCCGGGCCGCGGCGATCCCGAGTCTTGCGCACGTTCCTGGGTATCGGCGTGTTGCTGGTGCTGTTGGTCGCCTGGCATGTTCTAACCTCGTACGTCGCATACACGGACGACGCGTACGTTCGTTCCCACGCAGGCGTTGAATATCGCATTCTTCGCAGCAGCGAGATTGCTCTTGGTACCTCAGTCGCATTGCTGATTGCTCGCTGGTTGCTGCCGGCGGGACCGGCGACCGGCGCCATCGCCCCCGGGTGGAGCAGCGCATTTGACCCGCGAGGCAGCGTGCTCGGGTATGCCTGTCGGGCCGGCGTCTCGATCGCGCTCGTCCCTGCGATCTGGCGCGCGCTCGAGTTGCCGAATCTCAGCCAAATGGCCATCTCGATAGGTGCGTTGATGGCGGTTCCCGTACTCACCGGCTCGGACAAAGAGAATCGGCGCTTGGTAGCGCATCGCTCCGCGCAACGCTTGGCCGGTTGTTTGCTCGGCGGCACGCTCGGGTTGCTCGTGCTGCGCACTGGTTGGTCTGCGTTCCTTCTTGTCTGGTTGTCGTTGATGATGATCGGCGCGGCGGTTGGCGTTCAATTGGAAACCGGGCGCCACGGTGTGAAGATCATCGGCATCCAGGCGGAGGTGGCGCTGATCCTCACCTTGACGCAGGGTTGGGGCCCCGCCACCCTTCTAGAGCCGGCGCTCGACCGCGTCGGCGGCATGGTTGGCGCGATTTTGCTTTTATACGCCGTAAATTGGATCTTTGGACCCATCGGCCGCGCGCCGCAATGCGGCTTAGCGCCCAATAGAGACGGCGTTCTGCGCGTGACGCGTTGCCTCCGCGGGCTCGCCCATCGCATCGAAAAGCGCGGCGCTGTCTGCAAGGCGCGCCGCGCGGGCGCGTGCGTCTTGCACGGCCGCATTCTGGTATTGCTCGCGTGCCGAGAGCACGGCAAATAGTGACAGCGAGCCGAGCCGATACCTCGATTCACTGTCGTGTTCCAGTGCCTGCGCGGCATCGACCGCACGGCGCGTCTGCGCGAGCGTGTGCGCATCTTCGTCGAGCGACACTAACGTGTCGGCAACACTACGAAACGCCGAGATCACCGTGAGCTTGTACTGCGACACCGCCGCCGCGTAGCTCGCTTGATATTGCCGGCGTCGCGCCATCAACGCTCCGCCGTGAAACAAAGGCTGCGTGAGCTGGGCTCCCACGCCCCAGATGGCACCCGCCGGCGAGGCAAAGGTAGACCAATCGAATCCCCCGCGGCCATAGGAGGCGGAGAGTGACAGCGATGGGAACATCGACGCCGTCGCCGCGCCCGCCTCGTCTGCGGCAGCGCGTACTGCGGCTTCGGCGGCAAGGATATCCGGCCGCTGGTGCAAGAGCTCGCTCGGCACCGAGACCGGCAGCGCCTCCGGCAAATGGAGCGCTGCCAGCGGTAACGGCGCGGGCGCCTGGTCGGGTCTGCGCCCCAAAAGCACGGCCTGCGCATGACGCACGGCGAGGAGCTGCGCGCGCAGCGGCGGCAGCGTCGCCGCCGCATTGGCCGCGTCCGCTTCCGCGGCAAGCATGTCGTCGCGTCCGGCGCTGCCGACCTTGTAGCGAGCCGCCGTCTGGCGGGCGCTTTCTTCACTTGCTGCGACGGCCTCCGCCACTGCGTCAACCTGCGCCTGGAGCGATGCGGCGTTGATCACCGCCACCACGACATTGGTCGCGAGCGCCCTGCGGGTCGAATCGAGCTGCAGGGCCTGCTCCTGAACTTGGCGTGCCAGCGCTCGGTCGGCGAGTACCGCGGCGCCAAAGAAATCGAACGTGTAGGAGGCCTGCACCTGGGCGACGAAGATATTCTCGAGGAAGGTTTCCTGCGCCAGAACCGGAATGCCGAGAGCGCGCTCGCGGTTCGGGCTCACCCCAAGATCGACGCTCGGCATCAGGGAGTTGCCGACCTGCGAACGCAGCGCCTCGCGAGCCGCCTTCAGATTGTTCTGCGCGGCTGCGAGCGAGGGACTGTTGGCGAGCGCCTCCTTCACCATCGAATCGAGTTCCTCCGATTGATATTCCTTCCACCATTCCCGGATCGGCGGCGCGTTTTGCGTGAGCCGCTGCGCGACGCCGTCGGCGGCGGGCAATTGCGCGGGCAGCGGTGCCGGAGAATAGTTGGGCGATGTCGGGATATGTGGCGGCTCGCGCGGCGGGCCGAATGCGCCGCACCCCGCGAGCGCCAAACCAAGGGAGGCCGTAATCACCAGTTTCGCGTTCATGCCATCGCCTCTTTCGAGCCGTCACGCCGGACCCGAAACCACAGTGCGTAGAGTGCGGGGAGAAAGAACACCGTCAACAAGGTTGCGACCGTGATTCCGCCCATCAGAGCCGTCGCCATTGGACCGAAGAACTGGCTGCTGAGCAGCGGGATGAGCGCGAACACGGCCGCCGCCGCCGTGAGCGTGATGGGACGGAACCGGCGCACGGTCGCACCCACCACGGCGTCAAAGGGGCTGTGGCCAACGCGGATGTCTTGCTCGATCTGGTCGACCAGGATCACGGAGTTGCGCATGATGATCCCGAACATTGCGATCGTGCCGAGCATCGCGACGAAGCCGAACGGCATATGGAAGACCAGCAGCGCCGTAACCACGCCGATGAGCCCCAAGGGCGCGGTGAGCACGACCATCAGCACACGGCTGAAGCTCTGCAGTTGCACCATCAGCAACACGAGCACCGCGATGATGAGCACCGGCATCTGGGCGTTGATGGACGCCTGCGCCTTGGCGTTCTCCTCGATCGATCCGCCGACCTCGATGCGATAGCCGCTCGGCAGCGTCGAGCGCAGCTGGGTCAAGGCCTTCTCGATGCGGGTGGTGACATCGATGCCTTGCGCATTGTGCTGCACGTCGGCTTGCACGTTGATGGTCGCGCGGCGGTCCCGCTCCCAAACCACGCCGTATTCGAGTCCGTAGCTGAAGGTTCCGAGCGAGGCCAGCGGAACTGCCGTGCCGTTCGGCGTGGGGATGGCCAGCCGCTCGACCTGGGACGGATCGATGCGGTCGCGCTCCGGCGCGCGCAGGTCGACCCCGATGAGCTTGTCCCGCTCGCGCAGCGGCGTGAGGGTATAGCCGGTCAACGACATCTGCAGATAGCTGGCGATATCTTGGGAAGAGATGTTCAGTTGCCGCGCCTTGATCTGGTCCACCGCGAAGTGCACGGAGCGCTCGGCGGGCTCGTCCCAATCAAACTGCACGTTGTAGGTGTCGGGATCCTTGCGCATGAGGGTCGCGACCTGGTCGGCGAGATCCCGCACCGTCGCGATCTCGGGACCGCTCACTCGAAATTGCACCGGAAACCCGACCGGCGGTCCGTTGTCGAGCCGTGAGATCCGGGTGCGTAGTGAGGAATATTTCGTGTTGAGGAGCGGCGCGAGATCGCGGGCGAGTTGCTCGCGCTCTTTGATGCCCTTGGCGGTGATCACGAATTGCGCGAAGTTAGGCGTCGTGAGCTGCTGATCGAGCGGCAGGAAGAAACGCGGCGCCCCCGCACCGACGAAGTCGACGACATGGTCGATCTGCGGACGACCCTTCAAGTCGGCTTCGAGGCGCTGCGCCTCCCGCAAGGTCGCGGCGAACGAGGCGCCGTCCCGCAACCGCAGGTCGACCAGGAGTTCGGGGCGGTCGGAGCTCGGGAAGAATTGCCGCGGAACCAGGGAGAATGCCGCGAGAGACAGAAGGAATGCCAGGACGGTGAGGCCGAGCACGAGTCCCCGGTGATCGATACACCAGGCGATCCAGCCGCGCAGGCGCCGATAAAATCGCCCACCGTAGACATCGTGAGGTTGATGCACGGCGTCGTTCGAGGTCTGTGCATCCTGGAGACCTAGACCGCGCCGGGTCGGATGCTCGGAGAGAATCCGATAGCCGAGGAGCGGTATCACGATGACCGCCGCAAGCCAGGACAATATGAGCGCAATCGCGGACACCTCGAATATCGAGCGGGTGTATTCGCCGGTCCCGGATTTCGCGAGCGCGATGGGCAAAAAGCCCGAGACGGTGACCAGCGTGCCGGTGAGCATGGGAAACGCCGTGCTCGTGTAGGCGAAAGCGGCGGCCTTTACGCGGTCGTAGCCCTGCTCGAGCTTCACCGCCATGCTCTCGACGGCGATGATGGCATCGTCCACCAACAGGCCGAGCGCCAGCACCAGCGTTCCCAGCGAAACCTTGTGCAGGCCGATGTGAAACAGGTACATGCAGAGCGAGGTGGCGGCAAGCACCAGCGGGATGGCGATCGCCACCACCATGCCGGTGCGAAAGCCCAAGCTGATGAGGCTCACGATCAGCACGATCGCGATCGCCTCGGCGACGGCCTCCACGAAATCGTCGATCGAATGCGCCACCGCATGCGGCATGCTCGAGACCTCGACCAGCTCGAGGCCCGCGGGCAGCGAGCGGCGCAGCTCCGCAGCCTTCCGATCGAGCGCCTTGCCGAGCGATATGACATCGCCCGATGGCGCCATGGTCACGCCGATGCCGAGCACGTTCTGTCCCTCGAAACGCATGTACTCGGTGGGCGGGTCGGTATAGCCGCGACGGATGGTCGCGATGTCGCCGAGCCTGAATGTGCGTCCGTTCACCCGAATCAGCGTCTCACGCAACGCCTCGACGTCCTTGATCTGGCCGCTCGGGCGAACGTACACGCGATCGTCGGCGGTGTTGTAGACGCCCGCGCCCGCCACCGCGTTTTGTGCGCTGACGGCGTCGGCGATCTGCTGCGGTGTGAGACCGAGCTTCGCGAGCTCCGCATTCGCAATCTCAATGTAAACGCGCTGCTCCTGATCCGCGATGAAATCGACCTTGTTCACATCGGCTACGCGCAACAGCTCGGCACGCAGCCGCTCACCGTAGTCATAGAGCTGCGCCGGCTCGAACCCGTCGCCTTTGAGAGCGTAGATATTGGTGTAGACATCACCGAATTCGTCGTTGAAGTAGGGACCTTGGATCCCGGACGGCAGCGTGCCGGTGATGTCGCCCACCTTCTTTCGGACCTGGTACCAGGTGTCCGGCACATCGCCGGGCGGTGCGGTGTCTTTGATGGTGAAGAAAAGCTGCGACTCGCCGGGTCGGGAGTAAGAGCGCAGGAAATCGACATCGGAGGTTTCTTGGAGCTTGCGGGCGATGCGGTCGGTCACCTCTTCTTGGACTTGGCGGGCGGTGGCGCCGGGCCATAGAGTACGGACCACCATCACCTTGAAGGTGAACGGCGGATCCTCGGACTGCGCGAGACGGCCATAGGATGCGATCCCGAAGATCGTCAGCAACGCGAGAATGAAAATCACCAGCGGCTGATGGCGAAGCGCCCAGGCCGATAAATTGAAGCGATGCGATTCACCCGCCGTGAACGGCCCCATGGGCAATGCATCGCTCGAGACTTCCGGACTCATGGCGCAATGTTCGCGGCGCGCGGCACGGCTGCAGTCTTTTGCGCCTCGCTGCGCATATCGTCGGCTGCGAACAGGGGCTTCACGGGCGTGACGTGTTCGCCCGCGTAAACCGTATGCACGCCGGCTGCAACGATGCGGTCACCCGCGGCGAGGCCTCGATCGACGTATGCCGAACGCTCACCGTAAGCGCTCACGTTTATCGAGCGAAGCTCGAGGGTCGAGTCGCCTGAGCGAATGATCCAGACGGCGGCACGCTCGTCCTGGTGAAACACGGCGGTTGCCGGAATCTCGAACACGCTCTGTGTCGCGGCCGCCGCGCTCGGCGACGATGCGCGGGCGATCGTGGCGTCACCCGTCATACCGAGGTGTACATCGGGGCCCGGATCGGTCAGCGTGAGCTTCACTCGATAGGTTCGGCTCTGCGGGTCCGCAGCCGGCGAAATCTCGCGCACGTGCGCCTCGAAGCGGCGCCCAGGGAGCGCCGGGAACGTGACGCCCGCGGCTCGGCCTATGGTCAGTAGCGACAGATCGCTCGGCGCAGCGTCGAGGGTGACGTCGGTCTCGTCGGACCAAGCGAACCCGTAGACGGCTTGACCCGCCGACACCACCTGTCCGGTGTCCGCATTCTCACTGGTGATGACCCCGTTGTGCTCGGCTATGAGCGAGTTATAGCGCAGCGTGTTCTGGGCGAGCGCCAGCTGATCCGCCGCTTGCGCGCGCGCCGCGAGCGCCGCGCTGTAGGCATCTTGAGTTTGCTCGAGTTCACTCTGCGCAATGAGCTCCTGCGAGGCTTGCGCCCGATCGCGGTCGATCTGCAGCTTTGCGAACGTGAGCCGAGACTCGGCGGCCTGCAACGCGGCGCGCGCACTCGCCTTCTGCTTCTCAGCGTCCGCGGAGTCGAGACGCGCGACCACCTCGCCCTTGCGTACGGTATCGCCCAAGCGCGCACGTCGCTCGATCAACTGACCTGCGACACGGAACGACATGACATTCGAGTAGCGGGCTGCGACCTCCACCGGATAACGCGGCGGTGTGCCGCTCTGCGCCCCGGAGCTCGCCTGCACGGCGATCGACACGACCGGCACGGGAGGCGGTGCCGGCGCTTGGCCCTGATGGCATCCCCCTAACATTGCCCCGAGGAGTAAAGCCGCGAGACCGCGCGCCATCGAAGGAGCCCCCGCGCCTCGTGCGTCAAAACCGGTTGAGTTCTGCATTACTCTCTCCAATACGTCTGTTCATCTCTTAGACACATGTCAAAATTAGGACAAAAAAAGCCTAAGCCGGAACGTACGGCTGCATTGCCTGCCGTAGCAGCGTGAAGGCGTAATTGCTGAAATCGGGTATCGCAATGCCACGTTGGGCGAGATCAGCGCTCTTGCTCATGATCAACTGCGTAATACCGTGGGTGAACGCCCACAAACTGAATGCGAGCATCAGCGGATCACCGATGTCTTTGCGCAAGCTCCCGTCGCGCACTCCCGTTTCGATGACTTCGACGACCGTGGCCATCACCTGATCGCCCGCCAGATGGCACGCAGTTTCGTTGGCACTCGGTTTCGAGCCCATGCGATGGGACTGAAAGCGCGAGCAAACATCGAAATAATGCGGAAATTCCAAGGCATATCCCATGTACGCGCGGCCGATGGCTTCGACGTGCTCCAATCCCGTACCGGGAGCCGCGGCCGCAGCCTCGAAGCGGGTCGTAAGCAGCCGCATGGCGCGCTCGCCGATGGCGAACAAGAGATCCTCTTTGTCCGCGAAGTAGACATATACCAACGCGCGCGAAAGACGCGCGCTGCGAGCCACCTGATCCATGGTGACGGCGTCCCAGCCGTGCTTGGCGTAGAGCGTCTCAGCGGCAGCCAGGATCTCCGACCTGCGTCGCTCCTTCTCTTCCTCTCGGCGCTCCACGATATATGACATCATTGCACACTAGTCAGTTATTGACACTGTGTCAATAGAACCGGTCGTATTACGCCTTTTCGCTCTCTTCCGTAGCCGCAGGGCGCTCGACGACTCCCATCGGATGCTCGTCGAGATCGTCAATCTCCGATGTCTGCTGGACCTCAGCGGGCCGCGCAACCGGATTGAAGCCGCCTGACTGCCTACTCCACAGCTCCGCATAGAGGCCACCCCGCTTCAAGAGCTCACTGTGTGAGCCGTCGGCGACGATGGATCCTCGGTCCAACACGATGAGTCGATCCATGTCCATGACGGTGCTCAAGCGATGGGCGATGGCGATTACCGTCTTGCCGGCCATCGCCTCGCGCATGGCCGCCTGAATGATGTGCTCGCTGTGGCTGTCGAGTGCGCTGGTCGCCTCATCCAACAACAGTATCGGGGCATCCTTCAGAATCGCGCGCGCGATCGCGATACGCTGCCGCTGGCCACCGGATAGTTTGATGCCGCGCTCGCCCACCATGGTGTTGTAGCCGCGATCGAGCTCCACGATGAACTCGTGCGCATGTGCGCGCCGCGCGGCCAACTCGACGTCTTCATCGCTCGCGCCCGGCCTGCCGTAACGGATATTCTCGAGAAGGCTGCGATGAAACAGGTTCGTGTCCTGTGGAATGAGCGCGATAGAGCGCCGCAGGCTCTCCTGCGTGACCTCACGTATATCCTGCTCATCGATGCGAATGGCCCCCTCGACCACATCATGCATACGCAACAAAAGACCCATCAATGTGGTCTTTCCGGCGCCGCTCGGTCCCACGAGGCCGACGCGCTGCCCTGACGGAATGAGGAGCTCAAAGGCCTTGACGACGTTGCGAGCACGCCGTGACTTGTCTCTGGAGGGTGCGTCGTAGGAGAAGGCGACGCGCTCGAAATGAATGGTGCCTCGCGTCACCTTGAGCTCCGGCGCGCCGGGCCGGTCGACGATTGTAGCGGGCACGATCAACGTCTCGATGCTCTCGCGGGCCGAGCCCAGCTGGTCATAGAACTCGGGGATTCGCTGTCCGATGTTGTAGGCCGTCTGCAGAAGGGAGCTCGTGAGGGCCGTGATCATCACGAAGTCGCCCGCGCCGATCAGCCGGTGTACCCAGGCGTACAGGGCGCCCCCGACGAAGACTATCCACATCGCAATATCCATGACGTACTGGACAGAGCGCAGACGTACGACGGCACGATAGGACGCCCGCCGCCGGTCGCGCTCCTCGCCTGTGTACTCCTTGAGCTCCTCGTCTTCGAGCGTTTGGTTGGCGAAGAAGAAGACGTTTCTGATGTTGGTGAGGACATCGACGACGCGGCCGGTGACGGCCGCCCTCGCCTCGTTGTTGGCGATGGCGCGCCGGGTGCATTCGCGACCCACGAACAGACTCACGGTGAAGTACACGACGATGGCTACAAGGGCGGCCGCGCAGAACTGCGGACTTGCGATATAGAAATAGGCCGCGACGAACATGAAGAAGCACGCCCCGGGGACGAAGTCGAACACCGTCATGTCGAATAGCGCGAGCACCTGGTCGGGAAGGAGTACTGTCCGATGCGCAATCTTTCCAGAGAGCGTGTTTTCGAAATACGCGCTCGAGAGGCGCTGCGCGTATGCGAAGACTTCCTCCTTGATCCGAACCAACATCGGCGAGCGCGTGTGGTAGGAACTGAACCACATGGCGCCGTCCATCACGAAGCGTAGAACGACGAGGGCGACGAACAGCGTAAACGGGCCGGAGAGCCTGCTCGCTTCGGCGGCCGGGTTGTGCATCGCGAGAACGGTATCCGTCAGGCGTTTCGTGGCATAGGCAATCGAGGCGAACACCGCACGGCCGAGCACCGAGAAGACCAGGAGCCCCAGGCAGCCCCAGAAGAACTGTCGGAAGAAGTGCAGCGCGAACGGCAACAGCCGGTTGGGTAAGGTCGGAGGATTCATGCAACACGTCGACAGCAGCCTATGACGCACAGTTCCCCGTGGCTGCTGCCGCCAGTTCAAGCGGTTAGAGGGGTGTCGGACCCAAGGGTTAGCCTATTCGTTCAGGGCAAAGCTCGCAACCTTGAACTGATCAGATCGACCTACATTGCGCGTCCTGCCGAAATGATCATCGATGCTTGGGCGATTACCCGCGACAAGCGTTGATCGATTTCGGTAACGGCCGGCACCCCGCTGGACTTCGCTGGACGCCCTGGTGCGCCGGACTGCAGATTTCCGTCAATGACCGACCACCACCTCGCTGATCTGTATCACGGGCTCGAGGTCGGTATAGTTTGCGACGTCCTTCATGATCTCTTCCACGTGCGGGCCGAACCCGGTCTGGAACGACTCGACTGAGTCACAGAAGATGTGGCACATACCGATGTAGGTCGGCGCAGTGTTCGGCGCCCCACCGGCAAGACCTTTGTCGACTGTGTAATACTTGCAATGCGCACCCATGCGCGCCTTCACCAGCGGCATGTGCTTGTCCTTGTAGTACGCATGGTCGAAACGCGCCCCCGGCTTGTTCGGATAAAATACGCTTACTTTTATCACGCTCTGGTTCCTCTCTATGGTTAGTGCCAGCGGAGATTCTACCAGACCGAAACGCGCTGCTCTGCGGAAGGCAGCAGAGATCGATGGGTCTTCCGTGATCAAGCGCATATCCCGCGCATCTCATGGCAGGAAGCGCCGGCCTTTCGGACATGGAAGTCGGCGCGCCGGCTTTAAACAGCAAAACGGATCGCTAATACATCTCCGGCACAAGCATGTCCGCCGGCACCGCTTGTCTGGAGTAATGCTCGTGATGTTCGCGTTCCGGCAGCACAACCAGCGGCTTCGGCGTGGCCGCGTAGGGAAATTGGTGCAAGAGATGATGTACGAAGTTTAGGCGCGCGCGCTTCTTGTCGACCGCGTGCACGACCCACCAGCGCGCCTCGGGAATGTGCGAGCGCTCGAGCATCACTTCCTTCGCCTTGGTGTAGTCCTCCCAGCGGCGGCGCGATTCGAGATCCATCGGGCTGAGCTTCCATTGCTTGAGCGGATCGTGAATACGGCCGAGGAACCGCAGATATTGTTCCTCGTCCGTTATCGAGAACCAATACTTCAGCAGTTTGATGCCTGAGCGAACGAGCATGCGTTCGAACTCCGGCACCGAGCGGAAAAACTCCTCATACTCGTCGGGCGTGCAGAACCCCATGACGCGCTCGACGCCGGCGCGGTTGTACCAACTGCGGTCAAACAGAACGATTTCGCCGGCTGCCGGCAGGTGCGTCACATAGCGTTGGAAGTACCATTGTGTGCGTTCCCGATCGTTGGGCGCCGGCAGCGCCACCACGCGACAGACTCGCGGATTGAGCTTTTGACTGATGCGCTTGATCGCGCCGCCCTTGCCGGCAGCATCGCGTCCCTCGAACAGAATCAGCACCTTCTGTCCGGTAGCGACCACCCAATCCTGCAGTTTCACGAGCTCGGCTTGGAGCCCGAAGAGCTGCTGGAAGTAGACACGCCGGTAGTCCTTGTCCGCGTCCGTTTCGGTGGCTGACGACACGCCCGGCAGCGGGTGACGGTCCTCGATCTCCATCTCCAATTCTTCATCATAGCCGTCCGCAAGATCGCGGCTGATGCGACGAAGCAGCTCATCGTGTTCGATCGGTGACCGCGTACTCATGTGGAAGTCCCCTCACCCGAAGATATTGGAAAATCGTCCCTTATAAATGTGTCAGTTGTACGACGTTCCGACAAAGAAGTATGGGACGGCTGGCGAGGCAGGCGAGCGAGGTCATGCACGATCGAACGGCCGGCCGTCGAGGTGCACGGGGCGAGCTCCGCGGGGTAGCGACCCGGGTTCTAACGGAGCTGCGCCGGACTGCGGCTTCCTCGATCCGCCCGTCGGTCTGCGTGGCATGCACCGAAACAGCGCATCCCGGTATGTAATCCTCGGGTGTTTGCCTGCCAGGCGAACATGCCCTGCTCTTGAGCTTCAGAGCGCGAACCCGCTTTCGCGGCCGGCACGTGGCGTATCCGCACGCCACGTTCGGCGATGCTACTCTTAGATGCCGGCGCGCCCCAATAGATAAGCGAGGTTCATGGGCAACATCACGGTTCTGTTAAGTGAGATTCGTGCAGGGAGCGCGACCGCACACTCCGAGCTCTTCTCCCAGGTTTATGGCGAGCTCACCCGTATTGCCCGCGTCCGGCTGAATGGAGCGGTACCCGCGACCCTCGATGCACCGAGCCTGGTGCATGAGGCCTATCTGGCTCTTGCGCAGCGAGATCTCCCGTCGTTGCGCGACCGAAATGCCTTTTTCGCGTATGCCGCAGCCATCATGCGCAACGTGGTCATCGATGAGTTTCGGCGCCTCAACGCGCACAAGCGTGGCGCAGGGGTCAGCCATCTGACGCTGTCGAATGCAGAGGCGAGCTTTGGCGCGGACGAGCTGGAGTTCGAGACGCTGGAGGCGGCCCTCCAGATGCTTCAGAAAATCGATCCCCGGGGCTATCGCGTCGTTGAAATGCGCTATTTCGCGGGCCTTACAATTGAAGAGATTGCCGACGTCCTTGACATATCGCCCATCACCGTCAAGCGTAGCTGGCGTACCGCGCGCATCTTCCTGATGAAAGAACTTCAAGGCGAATAGCCGTCGGCGCTTAGCCGAATTCGTGCGCGTCCGCAGTGTTCAAGGGTCGGTCCCAAATGGCGCGCCCTCTGGGCTTGGCGGTCAGCAATGGTAGCGTCACCGATAAGAGCAACAAGCTGCCGACGATCGGAAGCATGCCCGCGAACGAACCCGTGATGTCCTTCGCACGCGCCATGAGTAGCGGTCCCACGAGACCCGCGAACCCCCAGGCCGAAAGAATGAGACCGTAATTAAGACCCATGAACCGCGTCCCGAAGTATTCGGCACTGTACGCCGGCATTGTGCCGAAACCGCCGCCGCAGCAAAGCAAGATGACCCCAAAGGCTACCAGGGCCACATGAAGGTCGTGCACATCTGTCAGCCAAAACAACACGGCGGCCTGAATTACGAACATCGCGACAAATGTCTGCCGGCAGCCGATGCGATCAGACACGGCGCCCCAAAGGATTCTACCGGCCGCGTTGCACAAGCTGACGAGACCGAATAGTGGCGCGAGATCTCCCAATGGACGCTGAGTCAAATCGTGAAGAATGTAGACCGCGTTCGAAATAATGGTGATTCCGGCAATTGCGTTGGCGAAGAGCTGCAGCCACAGCAGGTAGAACTGCGGCCTACGAATGACTTGAGAGGGACGGAGCCCCCGCTTCGAATCCTGCGCGGCGACGCACGGGCGCACTGCATGCGCATCCGGCGGATCACGAAATAGAGAGACAAAGATGAGGCCTACGACAAGATAGATGCATCCCGAGACAATGAATACGTGCATGATGGTCGCAACGTCCATCGGGCTCAGGACCGCCGCTGCGCGCGCTGTCGGAGCGTCGAATAGTTTGCCGTTGCCCGCCGCGGTGGTATTTGCCGCCAGATACGCACCGGCGTGCCTTGCCACCGCGTGAAAGCCTGCCAGGCGAGGGACGCATTGATTGTAGATGAACGCGCCCAAGCCGAAGCCCGCGGCGACCATCCCCCCGGCGACCCCTCGCCGGTCCGGAAACCATTTGGCAACCATGCACATCGGTGCGATGTAAGCCATGCCTGCACCCACGCCTCCGACAACACCATAGGTCAAGTACAGCCAAGGCGCTCCCCAGTGGATCGTGCCAAGGCCTGCCGCGAGATTGCCGACGCCCCACAGTGTTACTCCCGTTGCGGCCACGCGTCGGGGACCCACTCGGTCTTGCCAAAATCCACCCATGACCGCTCCGATTGCAGCGAGGCAGAAATTGGCGATCGCATAAGCCCAGGTCGTGGTCGTCACGTCCCAGTGGAAGGCCACCAGCAGGGGCTGGGTGAACATCGCCCAGGAATACAACGTGCCTGTGGTCATCATGACAACGGCTGCGGCAGTCACGATGAGCCATCGATTATGAAGGAGTGGAGGCCCATCGTTCGACAATGGCCCCGGCTTGCCCGGTAAATGCACGCGTTCTCCCATGAATGGACGGCTCCATGGGATAAACGCATTTTCGACCCGAAAGGGATCATACGGCGCCGGCGATATCGATTTGCAATCCTACGTTCCCCGGGTATCGTTAGATCATCATGAAGTTGGATCAAGCATCTTGGGAGCGGGTTTATCCTTGGCTGGAAAAGGCCCAAGATGTTCCTGTCGCCGATTTGCGAGAATGGATTGCCCGGATCGTGGCGGAGCAGCCGGATGTGGGAATACCTCTTCGCGACGTATTGACGCAAAGCGCGCTATCGGACGAGGACGGATTCGTGGCGCACCCGCTCGGCACCCAGGCCGATCGGCGATCCCGTGTCGGTCAGAAAGTGGGTGCGTACACGATCGATGCGCTGCTGGCCGAAGGCGGTATGGGCGAGGTATGGCTTGCGCACCGGAGCGATGGGCATTTCGAAGCCCGGTACGCAGTCAAGGTGCTGCACCTCGACACCCTCAGCACGAAAGCTCTCGATCGCTTCAAACGCGAAGGACGTGTACTGGCGCGGCTCACCCATCCCAACATCGCGCGGCTCATGGATGCGGGCGCTACCGAAGACGGACAACCATTCCTCGTCCTTGAGTATATCGACGGTGAGCATATCGATAAATTCTGCGAGACCCGCGCGCTCCCCACGCGGTCGCGCGTTCGTTTGTTCCTCGACGTTCTGGCCGCCGTTGCTCACGCACATACCAGTCTTATCATCCACCGGGACATCAAGCCTTCGAACGTGCTGGTGACCGCCGGCGGCAGCGTAAAGCTGCTGGACTTCGGCATCGCCAAGCTCGTCGGTTCGGATTTGAGCCCGGAGGAGCGGGGACAGCTTACCCGGATCGACGAAGTCGCTCTAACTCCCAACTATGCAGCGCCCGAGCAAATCTTGGGTGAACCGCTGTCCACTGCGACCGATGTGTATCAGCTTGGTGTCTTGCTGCATTTCTTATTGGTCGGTCGTCTGCCTCTGGGAAGGGCGAATTCAACTCGATCCGAACGCGTCATGGCGGCTCTCGCGGAGGCGCCCGTGCGTATGTCGGATGCGGTCGGTGGGAGTTTGCGCAAAGAGCTGCGCGGCGATCTTGACGCAATCATCGATAAATCGCTTCGCAAGCGCCCACAGGAACGCTACTCGACGGCGGCGGAGCTGGCCGCGGATCTTCAGCGATATCTCGGACACGAGCCGGTCGTTGCCCGGGCCGGCCTATTCGCGTACCGCGCGAAAAAATTTGTGCGGCGGTATCGCGGCGCCGTCGTTGGCGTCGCGGCGGTGTTGGCATCATTGATGGTCGCGACGGCCGTTTCCCTCATCCAGATGCACAAGATCCGACTTGAGCGCGACCGCGCAGATCAGATCACGGGATTCATGACGCGGATATTCAAGGTCGCCGATCCGAGCGAGGCGCGCGGCAGCACGGTGACGGCGCGCGAGATCCTGGACAAGTCCTCGCGGCAGATCGAATCGGATGCGGGACTGGACGCGACGGTGCGGTCGGATCTGCTGGAAGTCATGGCGGAGACTTACATCAATCTGGGTCTATATGCTCGGGCGCACGGCCTGGCGCAGATGGCGCTCGACAACCGCCGGCAAACTCTAGGCGCCGAGCATCCGAAGACTCTGAAGTCCTTGCAACAGATGGACAGGATCCTGTTCCAGGAAGGTCATGTCGCCGAAGCGGAGAACGCTTTCAGGGACACTCTGTCGCTCGAGCTTCGCGTTCTAGGTCCGCAAGATCTCCTCACCCTCCAGACCCAAGACGCGCTGGTGTACGCCCTCTCGAGCAAAGGCCAATATGCGGAGGCTGAGAAGCTCGCTCGACAAACGATTACAACCGAAACTCAGACGCTCGGTCCTCGTAATCTCCTCACACTGAACACCACGAGGCTCCTGGCAGGTGCGCTCCGCCGTCAGAATCGATTTTCCGAAGCGGAACCGTTATATCGGCAAACCGCGTCCCTGCAAGGCCAGGTCTTGGGTGCCGACGACCCGGATACGCTCAAGACCCGTTCCTCGCTCGCGACCATGCTGACGGAGCAAGGCCGGTATCCAGAGTCGGAGGTGATTTTTCGAGACGTGCTGGCCGCCCGGCGGCGGGTGCTGGGGGATGAGCACCCGGAGACCGCCGACACCTTGACCACGCTGGCGATCAACCTCGTTCACGTTCGCAGCCGGTTCCACGAGGCGGAGGAGTTGTATCGAACCGCGCTTGCGATTGAGCTTCGGCAGGTCGGTCCGGAGAGCCGCTTCACGACCCGCACTGAAGAGGGGCTGGGGAATCTCTTGGGCGAGGAACATCGCTATGCGGAAGCTGAGCCGTTGTTTCGGGAAGTTCTGCGCGTGCGGCTGAAGCTTCTCGGACCCGACTCGACTGATACGCTGTTGACCCAACGGAATTTGGGCTGTCTGCTGCTCGCGCAAGGTCACCTCGAGGAAGCAGAGCGACTTTTTAGAGCAACCCTCGAGCGAGATATGCGGGTTCTTGCTCCGAACGATCGCGACGTATTCGGTGTGAAATACATGCTGGCCGAAACCTTGCTGCAAGAGAATCGGCCTCAGGAGGCTGAGGTTATGGCACGTCAGGCATTCGAGGGACAGCTGCGGGAGTTGGGCCCACAGCATCAAGACACCCTTTATGGCCTCAATCGGCTGGGGCGCTCGCTCGCCGCGCTTGGGCGTTACGATGAGGCCAACACGATTTATATGAGTACGATCGACAAGATCTCGAAGCAGCCTAACTCCGATCCGTCAAAGGGCTGGTATTCCTTTGCAACCATGGCGGCTCAGTCAGGGCATGTGGACGACGCGTTTGAACATTTGGAGCGCGCGGCCGTGCTTGGCTACAGCGATGCCGACTCGATGCGTAACGATGATGATCTGGAAGCCTTGCACGCAGACGTACGTTTCGCGAGGCTCATCGAGCGCATGCAGAATGGCGCCCTCTCAAAATCCACCACGCCCTGATCTCTTCCGAGTGGCCTGCTTCAGCGGCGCATGAATGCGCCGCGCCCCTTCCTGTCAGGGCTTCACGAACCGATAGGCGAAGCGATCGGTCTCACCCTTGATAGAGGGATCGAACACCTTGATCGAGTGCGGATCGTCCTTGTTCGCGAGCATGGTGCTTTCCGCGTCCAGCACGAAGCCGGCGGCCTCCACCTCCTCGCGAACGGACGCAGGCTCAATGCGATGCAGCGACTGAGCGACGCTCGTGCCGGCCCCGACGGCGGCGGCGTGGTCTACGATGACGTAGGACCCACCGGGCTTCAGCCGCTCGTAGACAGCTCGATTGAAGTGAGCCGCTGTCGCACCCCCGGCCTGGATCAGCGCGGTGTGCAGATCGTGGTAAAACAGGTGCAGCCATAGGACATCCGCTGGTTGCGTGGCCCCCGGCATCGCGAGGAGGTCCGCTGAGACGGCTTCGACGTTCTCTCGGCCCGGCTCCTTCGCGAGCGTCCGCATGCGGTCGACCGAATCATTCTTGATGTGGGCGATTTCGGCCGGCACGAAGCTGTAGACCCGTCCTTCGGGTCCCACGACGTCGGAGAAGAGACGGGTCCAGTCGCCGTCGCCCGGGTAAACGTCGATGACGGTGAAGCCCGCATCGACCCGTGCGAACCGGATCAACTCGGATAATTTGGATTGGTCGTACATTGGGATCTCCGTTGCTGCAGGACATGAGACAAGCGCACGGCGTGCGGGGGAAAGGCGGGGCGCCCGCGGCTCATCCACCCAGAACCGATGGGCGCAGGCGGCTGGCGCTACGCCAGGCCGGACGCGTCCACCTGCGAGACCCGCGCCAGTGCTTGCGTGTCGATATACTCCCGGATGTTCGTCGCTTTGCCATCTCGAACAGTAATGTCGAAGACCCAACCGGCCCTGAACGGCTTATTCGTGGCCTTGATTGGCGCGATACGTGTCAGTTCCAGAGCCGCAAGTTTCTCGGCAGCTCGCGGGCGCCCGCGGCATCAGGGTCGGAGCGCGCGGCAGCAGTGCCGCCGACGCCACCGGCGTCATCGTCATCGTCGAACGCGGTGAGCGGTGGAACCGTGAGCGCCTCCCGGCCCTCGCCGTGCAGCAGGGTGTTCAAAGACGGGAGGTCCGACTTCGTCAGACTTGATAAGTCGGCGTCGATCTTGACGAACTGCGCGCGCAGCGCCTCGGTATTCTCGATCTGGTACGCCGACGGCGGCCCGTCCCAGGAAGTGATCGCGCCGTAAAGCTGATCGGTGTGCTCGCGCAACCGCTCCTCGCCCGTGATGGCGCCGCCTTCTTTGGTAGCGACAATCTGCTTACGCAGCGCATCGAGCTTGGCATCGAACTCGGCGAGCCGCGCGCGCGTCGGATCGCCGGGAGGACGATTCTTGGACGCTTCCTCAATTTCATCGCGCAGCGCCGCGATGCGTGCAAAGAGCGCCGACTCGTCGTTGAACAGCTCATAAACCTTCATCGCCGCATCGTATTGCGCCTTGCGATCCGCCACGGTCCACTTGACGCGAGAATCGAGGCCGACCGTGATCTTGGTCTCGTAAACCTCGCTCCCCTTCTGCATGCGGATGGTATAGACGCCGGGGGGCACGCGCGGTCCCTGGGTTCCGGCCTGCGCAAGCTGGGCGGCCGGCGGTACATGCGGTGCGCGCAGATGCATGGTCCAGACCACGCGATTCAGTCCGCGGCGGGTGTTCGCCTGCAGCTCATCGACCACACCCCCGCTCTCGTTCAATACTTCGATCTTGAGCTTGCCAAAGAGATGGCGTGTGCGTTGGTAATAAGTAATGACGGCGCCCCCAGCCGGATTGACGCCGACGAAGGCAGCGGCGCCATTCACCCAGCCGCCTTGCGCCTCGATGCGCTGTTGCACCGGACGCGCGGAGACGAAGGCTGCGTCCTTCGCCAAAAGCTCCGGCGTCAGATGACGGAGCGGCGTGATGTCGTCCACGATCCAGATGCCGCGGCCGTGGGTGGCGAGCACCAAGTCGTTGTCCCGTGCCTGCACGGCGAGATCGCGCACCGCAACGGCCGGGATGTGACCGCCCTTGAACTGCGCCCAGTGCGCGCCACGATCGACCGACACCCAAAGTCCGAACTCGGTACCGAGAAACAGCAGCTGGGGATCGACGACATCCTCCTTGACGACGTGTACGTAACCCCGTACGCCCTTCGCATCGGTGGGCATGACCAGCGGCTGCCAAGTTTTACCGAAGTCCGTGGTCGCGTAGACGTAAGGCGCCATGTCGCCGTAAGTATGCCGATCGAACGCCGCGTAGGCCGTGCCCTTGGCGAAACGGCTCGCCTGAACCCAGCTCACCCAGGCATTCTTCGGGATGCCCGGCACGTTGCCCACGACGTTCTCCCAGCCCTTGCCGCCATCGCGGGTGAGCTGCACGTTGCCGTCATCGGTTCCCACCCAGATGAGTCCGGCCTGGAGCGGCGATTCACTGATGGAGTAGATCGTGGTGTGCATCTCCGCGGCCGAGTTGTCGACGGTAATGCCGCCCGATTGTTCCTGCTTCTGCTTCTCGGGGTCGTTCGTGGTCAGGTCGGGGGAGATGCGGTCCCAGGTCTGGCCGTGATCCTTCGAGCGGAACAGGAACTGAGCGCCGATGTACACGGCCCCCGGCTCGTGCGGCGACAGTGCGATCGGCGTGTTCCAGTTGAACCTGAGCTTCGTGTAGCGCTCGAGATCGGCCGCACCGAGTCTTGGCTGGATGTCGCGATTCTCATGCGTATGCATGTTGACGCGGCCGATGGTGCCGCCCTGGGCCTCGGCGAACACATAGTTCGAATCCGAAGGGTCCGCGAACATCCAGAAGCCATCTCCCCCGTACATGTTCTCCCAGCGCGAGCTCGTGATGCCGCCGGGATAGGCCGAGTCGCCCACCCAGGAGCTGTTGTCTTGAAGGCCCCCGTAGATGTGATAAGGGTCGGCCTTGTCGAGGCTCACGTGGTAGTACTGCGAGATCGGCAGATTGTCCGTCTTCCACCACTTGTTCGCGCCGTCGAAGGAGATCCACAGGCCCCCATCGTCGCCGGCGAAAACATGCTTCGAATTGCTGGGATCGACAAACACATCATGGACATCGCCGTGCATGCCGAAGAAGCCGCCGACGGAAGTAAAGCTCTTGCCGCCGTCTTCGCTCAGGATCAAGGCGCCGTCGGTCTTATAGACTCGCGCGGGATCGCGTGGATCGACGGTGAGATTCGCGAAGTAGAACGGCCGCCACACCATCCAACTGCTCTTGTCGCCGCGCTCCCAGGTAGCGCCGCCATCGTGCGAAATGCACAGGGCCGAATCGGTCCCTTCGATGAAGGCATAGACCGTCTTCGCATCGCTCGGGGCAAAGCTAAGCGCGATGCGGCCGTAGGGTTTCGACGGCAGTCCTTTGTTGGCCGCCGGCGTGAGTTCCGTCCAGCTGCCGCCGCCGTCCGCGCTGCGAAACAGGCCGCTGCCCGACGGGGCATCAGGCCCATCGCCGCCCGAGCGAAATGTCCAGCCCTTGCGGCGAAAGTCCCAGAGGCTCGCGAGGATCACGTCGGGATTGTGCGGATCGAGGCTCACGCTGCCGCAGCCGGTCGAGAGATTGGGTCCTTTCAGAATGAGCTGCCACGTGGCGCCGGCGTCCGTGGTTCTATAGAGCCCGCGCTCGTCGGAGTCGCTCCAGAGTTTACCCGGCACGCAGGCATAGACCGTGCCCGCCTTACGGGGGTCGATGATGATCTTGGAGATGCGCTCCGAATTCGGCAGCCCGACGTGCGTCCAGGTCTCGCCGCCATCGGTGGACTTATAGATCCCGTCGCCGACCGAGACACTGTTACGGGTCCAGGACTCGCCGGTACCGACCCAGACGTTCATCGGATTCGAGGGGTCCACCGCAATCGCGCCGATCGACTGCACCGGCTGTTCATCGAACACGGGCTTGAACGTGGTCGCACCGTCGGTCGACTTCCACACCCCGCCGCTCGCCGCGCCGACGAATAACGTGATCTTGCCCGACGGATCGGCGTAGCCCGCGAGCGCCGAGATGCGCCCGCTCATGGCGGCAGATCCGATGTTGCGGGCGTCGAGCCCGGAGATCGTTCCTGCATCGAGCACGGGAGCGTGGTCTTGCGCGAAGGCCCTCATGTCGAGCGCCAAGAGAAGTACGCAGCTCGCGGCTGCCAGTTCAATTCGCATGGGTCTCCCTTACAGGTTCATTTGCCCGACGCAGCGCCATCGCGCACTGCCGGAAAGCGGAACAGCGCCTCGTCCGTCGCAGCGTTTGGCTCCGCCTTGTCATATTGAAGCTTCTGCCGATCGGCTGACCCCTTGGGGTAGGACGCCTGCGCGAACGGAAAATACGCGCCCTGCACCTTTTCATAGTCCCCGTAGTCAGTCACCGTCTCCTTCGGCACGCCGTGCTCGATGCGGCGGTTGATGGTACGGATCTCGAGAAAATACTCAGGATCGAGATACACGTAAGTGATGTCGCCGTTGTGCCGCGTCACGCGCAGCTTGAGCGCATCCGTCCCGTCGACATCCTCGGTACCGAGATAATCGAGGGTATAGCCTTTCGCCTTGTAATCCACCAGCACCCCGGTGAAGTCCGAGGCATCCTCGCTCATCGCCTTGGCATCGTCGGCGGAAAGCTTCTCGGCATCCTTGCGGCCCTGGAATGGGTTGATCTGCCACGCCTGGCTGCCGTCGTAGGCCTGCACCTGGGTCAAGCCCTGCAGCTCCGCCTCGTAGCGCACCGACTGCGGCCGTTTGATGAGCGCGACGTAGTCGAGCTTTAAGGTATCGCCATTGACGAGCAGCTTGCCGGAGAAGCGGAGCGAGTCGATGGCGTGGAGCTTCTCGATCCCTCCCTTCGCCTCGACATTCTTCTGGGCGAGCTCATCGGCCGTGTAGGCGAGAGCCGCCGGCGCTGCCAATACCATGAGTGCGGCTACGATCCGGCGCATAGCATCCTCCGCCTTCTTGCTCCGATGCACGGGCATGGGTGAAAAGTTCAGCGGCAAATTGTAGATCAAAAAGCCGCGCTTTGCGCCCTGCAAAAGAGCATTGCGACACGACATGGCTTTTGAGCGAGTTCTGTCGCAGACTCTCAACCGAGCGCGGCCGGGCTCTTCCCGGGCCGCCAAATCAAATCAACGAATTCTTATAGGGATGACCTGTGTTGGGTCCGCTCGAGACGAGAGTGCTTGATGTGCTTTGGGGAAACGGCCGCGCGGTGACCGTTCGGCACGTCCTGCCTGCGTTTCCAGAACTCGCCTATACCACATTGATGACGACTCTCGACCGGCTGTATCGCAAGGGCGTATTGCTCCGACGCCGGCGGGGTCGCGCATTCGTGTACGAGCCTCGCTGCTCGCGAGAACAAATGCTGAACGAGCTGGCATCGAACCAGTTTGCGGATCTGCTCGCTCCACCGGATGCTCGTTCGGCGATTCTTTCGACGCTGGTCCATTGTGTCGGCCGCAAGGATGCCGCCCTCCTCGACGAGCTCGATGCGCTGGTTCAGGCCGAACGCACGCGACTCAAGATGGCCGACGAATGAGCTTCGCGGAAACCCTGTGCCTGGTGCTCGCGGCGGTCTACACCCTGACGTGCGTCGCGCTCTCGATTGGGGTCGCCTTGAGCTGGCACGTGGGGCTCGAGCGGCGGCGCTCGAGACCGGACGAGCTACTTGCGTTGCGCCTGCTGCCTACGGTCGGAGCCGCATTTCTTACACTCACTGTGGCGTTGCCCGCTTTCCTCATCCACGAGGCTCACCACGAGGCGGAGCGTGCGGGACTACTGCTCGTGGTGCTCGCGCTGTCCGCGCTCGGCGCCGCCGCTCATGGCATGTTGCGAGGATGGCGCGCCTGGGCGGCAACACGCGCGCTGCTCCAACGCTGCGGTTCGGCCGACCGCTGCGATGAGAGGGCGGGAGTCGATATCGTCCGAGTGTCGGAACCGTTGGCGGCGGTCGTGGGCCTGTGGCGCCCGCGGATACTCGCCGCTGAGTGTGTCAGCGTCGCCTGTAGCGACGAGGAGTTTCGGCAAATCATTGCGCATGAAGCCGCGCATGTTTGGGCGCACGATAATGTGAAGCTGCTACTGCAGATCGTCAGTCCCGATGTGCTGACCTGGATGGCGGCCGGCAAGGCGTTGACCGAGCGCTGGCGCGCGGCGACGGAGCTCGAGGCCGATGTGCGTGCGAGCGGCTGCGATCCTCGCAAGCGCGTTGCGCTCGCCTCCGCACTGCTCAAAGTGGCCCGATTGTCGTCGTACACCGAGCGTCGCCCGCTCGCGCTCATCATGCCCGTGGCCGTCGATGATGTTGAAGGCCGTGTGCGCGAGCTCCTGGGGCCGCGGCCGGTGTCGCACCGGCCGCTCCCGATGAAAGCGCTCGTGGCGTGCGCGCTGATGATCGTCGGGCTAAGTGTGCCGCTCTACCGGAGCGTGCACGAATTCATCGAGTCGCTCGTGGCGTTCGGGACCGGCTGGCACGGGTTTTAGTCGCATGCGCACGCTGGTTTGGCTCCTGTTAGGACTGTTGGGTGTGTTGAGCGCACGGGCGGCGGTCGATCCTGCCCTGTATCAGGACCTCAAGTGGCGGATGATCGGTCCCTTTCGCGGGGGACGCGTGCTCACCGTCGCGGGTATCCCGGGCGATGCCCGGCACTTCTTTTTCGGGGCTGTCGACGGCGGGGTGTGGGCCACTGAGGACGCCGGGCGCACGTGGCAGCCGATATTCGACGCACAGCGGGACGGCTCGATCGGCGCACTCGCGATCGCGCCGTCCAATCCGGCGATGCTCTACGTCGGCACGGGTGAGGCGGACATGCGCTCGGACATTGCCCACGGGAACGGCGTGTACAAATCCGCCGATGCAGGTGAGCACTGGAAGTTCATGGGTCTCGCCGACTCGCGCCAGATCGGCCGCATCCTCGTCGACCCGCGCGACCCGGCCGTCGTGTTCGTCGCCGCCCTCGGACATGCCTACGGCGCGAACGAGGAACGGGGTGTATTCCGGTCGAAGGACGGCGGAGAGCACTGGAGTAAGGTGCTGTTCGAGAATTCCGACACGGGCGCCATCGATCTCGCCTTCCGGCCCGGCGCGCCGGATACGATCTACGCGGCGCTCTGGCAGACGCGGCGTCCGCCCTGGAGCGTGTATCCCCCTTCGAACGGCCCGGGGAGCGGTCTTTACGTTTCGAACGACGCGGGCGATACCTGGCAGCGCATCAGCGGCAACGGTTTTCCATCCTCGCCCGGACGTATCGGGCTCGCCGCCGCTCCGAGCCGTCCGGATCGGCTCTATGCGCTCATCGACGGAGCGCGCGATACGGGCGGCCTGTACCGCTCGGATGACGGCGGTAAGCACTGGGCGCATATATCGAACGACTCGCGCATCTGGAATAGGGGCTGGTACTTCTCCGGCCTGACGGTGGATCCAAAGAACGCCGACCGCGTGTACGTCATGGATACGATCGTGCTGCGCTCGGACGATGCGGGGCAACACTTCGTTGCCCAGAAAGGCGATCCGACGGGAGATGATTTCCATGCGATGTGGATCGATCCGACCGACACCAACCGTCAAATCTTGGGCGTCGATCAAGGCACGCTCATCACGTTGAACGGCGGCAAGACCTGGAGCAGCTGGTTCAACCAGCCCACCGCGCAGATTTATCACGTCAGCACCGACAGCCGCTTCCCATACTGGGTCTACGGCGCGCAGCAGGACTCGGGCGCGGTAGCGCTTCCGAGCCGCACCGAGGACGTCGACGGCATCACCATGCAGGACTTTCACGAGGTCACGGCGGGCGGTGAAAGCGGCATGATCGCGCCGGACCCGGACGATGCGAACATCGTCTACGGCGGTACGGTCTCGAAGCTCGACCTGCGCACCGGCCAGACGCGCAACGTCGATCCGACGCTTGCCTATCCGGCGATCCACTACCGCGGTGCTTGGACGTTGCCGCTAGCGTTCTCCAAGCGCGGCAAGAAGACGCTGTATTTTGCCAACCAACGCCTGTTCCGCACGGCCGATGGGGGCGAGCACTGGGCGCCCGTCAGTCCGGATCTGACGCGCCCCGATGCCGGCGTACCGCCCAACCTCGACGCCCCGACCGCCTCCGACGATGACCATGTGAGTAAGCGCCGCGGCGTGATCTACACGATTGCGCCCTCGCCGCTCGCCGCCGACACGCTCTGGGTCGGAACCGATGACGGACTCGTGTGGCGCACGCACGATGCGGGTGCGCACTGGCAGGACGTCACACCACCCGCGTTGACACCGTGGTCGAAGGTGGGTGGCATCGAGGTCTCGCACGTCGACCCGGCCACCGCGTATCTGGCGATCGACAGGCACCGCCTGGATGATGACGCCCCGTATATCTATCGCACCGCAAACGACGGCAAGAGCTGGACCCGGATCGATGCAGGTATTGGGAGCGATGCATTCGTGAATGTCGTGCGCGAAGATCCCGTGAGACCGGGGCTGTTGTACGCGGGCACGGAGCGCGGAATGTTCGTGTCGTTCAACGACGGCGGGCACTGGCAATCGCTCGAGCAGAATCTGCCCATGACCTCGGTGCGCGATATCGATGTCCATGGCGCCGACCTCGTCATCGCCACGCACGGCCGTGGCTTCTGGATCATGGATGATGTCTCGGCGCTGCGGCAGATGGGGTCGCTCCACGATGAGGTTCTCCTGTTCAAACCCGAGCCTGCGATCCGCTTGCGCCCGGCCGGGTTCACCGGCACGCCGCGCCCCAAGGATGAGCCCCTGGCGGCCAATCCTCCGGACGGCGCCCTCATCGACTATGCGTTGCCGACGACGATCGCGGGCCCCGTGACCCTCACCATCCTCGATGCGCAAAACCGGCTCGTCCGAAGTTTCAGCAGCGCCGATCCGAATCCTCCGCCCGACCCGTCGAAGCTCGAGTTCGCGAGCGAATGGCTTCCCCCGCCCGCCACGCTGTCGACCGCGGCCGGGATGCATCGCTTCGTCTGGAGCCTGCGCTACCCGACTCTGACGCCCGCCTCGGAGCCCGGACTGCCGAAAGATGGCGTGTGGGCGCCCCCCGGCCGCTATACCGTGGCGCTGGACGTGGGCGGGCGCCGCTACCAGGAACCTTTGCTCATCGAGCCCGATCCGCGGGTGAGCGTGCCCACCGCAGCGCTGCAGCGGGAATTCATGCTCGCTAGGCTGATCGACCAGACGGGCGCGCAGGTTGCAGCCGCCCTCGATCAGGCGCGCAAGCTCCTCGAAGCGCTCGAGCCGCGACTTGCACAGTCCGGTGCCGCGCAGATGAACATCGCCTCATTTACGGCGAGGACTGTGGCGCTATCGGGCCTGCCGACGTCGCGTCCGCCCAACGCGCCTGAGTTCAAGCCGCTGCGCACCGATAGCCTGCAGGCGCTGGCAGCGGATCTGGACAAGCTCGAGGACGCCGTCGACGGCGCCGACGCCGATCCGGGGCCGGACACGCGCGCCGCGTGCGCGACGCTCTCGCGCATGGTGACCGGCACGCTCGCCGAGTGGCATCATTTTCTGGATCAAGACCTGACGACGCTCAATCGCGACCTTGGCGCAGCGGGAGAGCCGCCGGTGGCCGCGCCGTGACTCGCGCATCTTGTCGCGACTACCATGCGCTGGGCGCCCGCGGCGCCGACCACTTTTAATCGGGAGACCTCATGCGCGCCCGCTTCTCCGTGACTCTGCCGGCTGCACTTTGCACAGCGGCCTTCGCTTTAATCGGGCTCGCCGCCGTTCCGGCGTCGGCGGCCACCGCGGTCGATCCGAGCCGCTTCGCCGCCTTGCACTGGCGCGGCATCGGGCCTTATCGGGGCGGCCGCGTGCTCGCGGTCACGGGCGTCCCGGGCCAGCCGAATGTCTATTATTTCGGCGCAGTGGCGGGCGGAGTCTGGAAGACCACCGACAGCGGCGCATCTTGGAGCGTGCTCACGGATCACACGCCGATCACTTCCGTCGGAGCTCTGGCGGTCGCGCCCTCCGACCCCAACATTCTTTATGTAGGCACGGGCGAGGCAAGTCCGCGCGGCGACATCACCTACGGGAGCGGTGTCTTCAAGTCGCTCGACGGCGGCAAGAGCTGGCAGAGTCTCGGGCTCGGCGATACGCGCCAGATCGGCGCCCTGATCGTCGATCCGAAAAATCCCGACATCGTCCTCGTCGCGGCACTCGGCCATGCCTTCGGTCCGAATGCGGAGCGCGGTCTCTTTCGCACCGCTGATGGAGGCAAGACCTGGGCACGTGTCCTTGCGAAAGACGACCACACGGGCGCCATCGATGTGACGTTCGATCCGCACGACTCGAGGATCGTGTACGCAGCGCTGTGGCAAACGCTGCGCCAGCCGTGGAATTTCTCGAGCGGCGGCCCCGGGAGCGGTCTGTATCGCTCGACGGACGGCGGAGTCAGTTGGTCGCGGCTCGCCGGCCATGGCCTGCCCACGGGCATTCTCGGACGCATCGATGTCGCCGTGTCGGGCGCCGATTCGCGACGCGTCTACGCCATGATCGAGGCCAAGGACGGGGGTCTTTTTCGCTCGGACGACGCCGGCGAGAGCTGGCGGCTCGTGAGCGATGACGGGCGCCTGCGCCAGCGCGCCTGGTATTTCTCGAAGATCTACGCCGACCCCAAGAATCCCGACGTGGTCTACGGGCTCAACACCGGGATGCTCAAATCGATCGACGGCGGTAAGACGTTCAACCTCGTGCCGGCGCGGCACGGCGATCATCATGGTCTGTGGATCGACCCGGGCAACCCGGATCGCCTCATCAACGGCAGTGATGGCGGCGCCATCATCTCGAATGACGGCGGCAAGACCTGGACGCAGGCGAACAATCAACCGACGGCGCAGTTCTATCACGTGTCCGTGGACCGGAGTTTCCCTTATCGGGTTTACGGTGCGCAGCAGGACAACTCCAATGTGTGGATCAAGAGCGCCGACGATGCGGGCGCGATCGACGAGCGCGACTGGGACGCCGCCGGCGGCGGCGAATGCGGCTTCGTGCTCGCCGATCCGCGCGATCCCGAGATCATCTATTCGGACTCCGAGAACACGATCAACCGCTTCAACCATCACACCTTTCAATCGGAGAACGTCTCGGTGTGGCCGTTCGATGCCTCGGGTCGTCCGGCTTCAGACCTTGAGCATCGCTTCAACTGGACCTCCCCGCTGATGATGTCGCCGCACGATCCCGAGACGCTCTACTGGGGTGCGGAGCGGCTGTTCAAGACGAGCGATGCGGGCAAGAGCTGGACCGCGGTGAGCGGAGATCTGACCCGCAACGACAAGTCCAAGCAAATCGCCTCCGGCGGACCGATCACCAAGGACATCACGAGCGTCGAGTACTACGACACCATCTTCGCCATTGCGGAGTCGCCACTTACGCGCGGCGAACTGTGGGTCGGTACGGACGATGGGCTGATCCAGGTCTCGCACGACGACGGCGGACACTGGACGAATGTCACCCCCCATGACATGCCTGCCTGGAGCACGGTCAGCATGATCGAGCTGTCGCCGTTTGACGCCGCCACGGCCTACGTCGCGGTCGACCGCCACAAACTCGACGACATCCGTCCCTATATTTTCAAGACCTCCGATGCGGGAAAAAGCTGGGCACGCCTCGATGCCGGCTTGCCCGATGGCGCCTTCGTTCATGCCGTGCGCGAGGATCCCGCGAAACGCGGACTGCTGTACGCCGCGACCGAGACCGGCGCCTTCGTCTCCTTCGACGCGGGTGCGCACTGGCAGAGCCTGCAGCTGAACCTCCCGCAGTCCCCGCTCCATGATCTCGTGGTGGCGGGCGATGATCTCGTGGTCGCGACCCACGGGCGTTCCTTCTGGATTCTCGAGGACGTGACACCGCTCCGTCAGATCGACGGCTCTGCGGCCGCGACTCTTCAACTCTACATCCCGGAGGTCGCCCACCGGCTGTATTACCCCGACCAGGTCGACAACCGCCGCCCGGTGGGCGACAACCCGCCGGCCGGCGCACTCATCGACTATTACCTCACTGCACAGCCTTCGGGCGAGGTGACGATCGACATCGTCGATGCGGCCGGCACCCTCGTGCGGCATCTCTCGAGCGCCGCCCCCGCAAAAGAGCAGCAGCCGCCGGAGTGGCCCGACCAGGTCATCGCGAGCAACACGCTGCCCAAGGCCCCGGGTATGAACCGCTTCGTCTGGGACCTGCGCCATAACGATCCCATTCAGATTCCGGGCGCCTTTTACGCCGGGATCGCACCGCGCGGACCGATCGCGCTGCCGGGCGCCTACACCGTCAAGCTCAGCGTCGACGGGCAGAGTCAAAGCGTGCCGCTGCAACTGCTGCGCGACCCGCGGGTGCAGGGTCCCGAAGAGGGTCTTCGTCAGAAGTTCGCGCTCTCCGTCGAGGTCTGGCACGACATGGATGCCCTGCACGGCGCCGTCAACGACATTCGCGCAGTCAAGGCGAAGGTCGCGACGCTGCACCAGAAGCTCGACGGCCAAGCTGCATCGAAGAAGCTGCTTGCCGAAGGCGATGCGCTCGTCGCAGCCGCCGAGCGCATCGAACGTCAGTTGATGCAGGTCGACATCAAGGGCTCGGAAGGCAATCTCAATTTCCCGGACATGCTGAACGAGCAGATCTATGCATTCGAGGGCGACCTCGAGGATGCCGACAGCGCACCGACCAAGCAGGAGGTCGAGACCTATGCCGGGTTCCATGCGCAGCTCGAGAAACAGCTCGATGCGTGGGGCGCGATCAAGCACACGTCTTTGCCGTCACTTCAGGAGCAGCTGAAGCGGGCGGGGATGGACGATGGCAGCGTATGACGAGGGTCGATGACGAATCGGTAAATTGCGCACTCGTTTACTTCGCGACCAGCTACGATGGCTGGTAGTAGAGCGTGATAGGCACTTAGAGTGAGCGCGTTTTCCATTTGGGGACGCGCTTTTCATGCCTACTGCCACGCCGGTCTGCCTGTCGCTGGCCGCGCTGCTGATATCGACGGCCGCTGCCGCGAGCGATGCAGATCCAAGTTCGAGCCCGAATAACGTCCTCGACGAAGTAATCGTGACCGCCCAGAGGCGCAGCCAGGACGTGCAAGACGTCGGCGTCGCCATCGACACCGCGAGCGGTAAGGAGCTCGAGGCGCTGCGCATCCAGCAGCCGCTCAACTTCTCGATGATCGCCCCGAGCCTCTCCACCATGAATTCGACCACGGACTCG